>OGQL01001210.1_pt1 | contig 19808 bp, 13 predicted proteins | sample 1553211 | NCBI WGS metagenome assembly OGQL01 (sample SAMEA2579942, study PRJEB22360) | human gut metagenome
TTATTCATTTATAAATACCTTTCTGAAATATATTTATTTTAATTTTACTGTTCTTACTTCATCTGCATATGCTAATATCTTATTTATATTAATATAATTTTCTGTTCTTGTAGCTCTTGAACTTCCTGGATCCAATACATATGCTAATGCATCTCCTTCATATTTTAAGCCTACAACGGCAATAAAATGTCCACCTTTTGTATTATAAATATTACTTGGATCAGAATTTGCTTTTATATGAACTATTGCAGGATTTCCTGTACTTAATTGTTCAATTAGTTTTGCTTTTAAGTTATTTGTATATCTTACTCCTGTTGCTCCTACGGAACTCATCCATGAAAACCATGCATTTGTATTATTGGGACTTATCTCTGTTGGCGTATATGGTTGTCCTGTACTTGGATTCTTTATTCCTAATCCACTTAAACATATTGCTAGAGATGCTCTACCACATATATTAGTTCCTGTTCCTTGCTTAAAATAATAATATTGCCTATTTGAAATAAATTCTCCATCTTGATCTGTTGTTTTTATTGTAGTTAATTTTGATAATGTCCATTTTGTTTTTCCGCTTCCTCCAGACATTTTTGGTCCATTAGAACTACTTGCAGATGAATCTGTATCTACTTTATAACTTTTTGGTGTTGCACTAGTATCATTTGAATTAATATTAAAACTATACATTGAATCTTCTGATAATCCTACTGCAAAATCATAATTCAAGTTTTGAGTATTTTCTGTTAGATATTGATTACCTGTTACTTGAGTTATAACTGTTCTCATAAATCTTTCTAATTCTTGTGTATTTCCATTTTGCTCCAATAAAGAAAATAATAAACTAGCAGCTGATGTGAAATTATTTTGAACTTGTGGATATTTTTTTATTAATCCTATTATAAAATCTGTTTTATATTCACCATCTATAACTGTATAAATATTATATTTATTTGTCCATTCAGCTTTTCCTTCGTATATATAAAAATGCGTATTTTTCCATTCATATAGATTACTATAATGATTAGCATCACAATTATGTCTTCCAATTCTTCTTTCTTCATATGGCTCTAGTCTTTCAACATATGGTACAGGATCTGGTTTTATATCAATTTTTTTTACACTATTTAATTTCTTAAATGGCCTTTCTATTCCTCCAACTTTAGGTTTTAATTGGTAATTCATATTCCATGTTTCAGCTCTTATTAAATATAAATCTCCCGTATTTTTTATTTTTACATTCAAAAAATCTTTTAATTCATATCCTGCATACTTTAAACATGTTGCATAAACTTCATCTTCATTTCCAATATAGTTTCCTATCTGTTTATTTACTAACTCTTTTCCAGAATGAGGTTTCTCCTCTGTATGGCTAGTAACATTTCCCTCTGAATCTGTTGTTGTTGTTGTTATATCTTTACAACAATCCCATCTATTCCAAGTATCAACTTGATATGTACTTAATTTTCCACCTCTTATTACATCTTTAGCATCTGTTCCATAATTATAATGAATAAAGTCGGTCTCTGTTGATTCTAAAAAACCAATCTCGATTTTTGAATCACTATTACATTTATCAAGAAGCTCATTCATAAAATCTTCGTTTTGTGAAATCATTTGCATTGCAAGAAAGTAGTTTACTGGTGTTGCTGTTTGTTCTAACAAGTTTAAATATTCATATTCTTTTATTTTAAATGTTGATTCTACTCTTGTTGCTGTTGCATAATCATCTGGTAATAATTCAACACCTGCAGGATCTTTTGTTCCTGAATCATCAATTGCTCTATTAGGTGTTATATTATCATAATCCCAAACATAATTTTCTTCTGAAACTAATATACACAATTTCATTCCTTGTGGATTTATTGAAAAGTACTTTAAATATTTTTGAGTTTCAGCATAAGATCTTGCTGTAAGCTCTGAATATTTTTTTAACGTAGCATATGGAACATATTCCAATGTTATACCTTCTCCAAAATCCATTCCATTTTCTTGTGATGTTCCACCAGAATTTGAAGCATTATATCTACCAAATTTACTAGTATATCTTTTTATTTTAACATTTCCATTAATTGCTGTATGTGCATAAGAACCTATATTAGGTAACATATTTTTTAATTCTGTTCTAATATATTTATCTAATACATTTTTCAGTTGGGAATCTGGTGTATAAGTTTGACTTGTATTGTCATTAGCTTTTATATCATAATCTTCATCTCTAAATCCAAAAGCATATGTATCAACAGAAGCTTTTTCCAATGCTTGTATAATTCTTAATGCATAATTTCCTTGTAATTCATATCCATTACTTGTTATAGAAACCATATTTTTTAAATCTGAAGAAGCTTCTTCTAATCCTGCTAATAAACTGGTAGCTGTACTACTACCAATATTAGAACTTTTATCATCAGCAGAATTAGATAAACTAAGGTCTGCTAATTCTACTGAATTTATTACTCCTATTGCATATGTTCGAGTCATTGTGGAAAAAATGATTATAATTACTAAAATCGCAATTATTAAATTTCTTAATAATGTTTTTTTCATATTTTCCTCCTTCTAGTTATATTGAACTGTTATTGTTGTTGTATTTGAATATGCAGTTCTATTATGTGTACTTAAATAATCTTCATAATCTAATATTATTTTTGGAAATATTAGTTTATCTGCTTTATTTGCAACGCTATATAATTTATTAAATTTAACTGTAATTTCTTTAGTCTCCCCTGCATTTAAAATTAAGTCTTGTTCATCAAGTACACTATTTATAGACGAATATATTGCACCTTTAGTATTAGTTAAATATACTCTATTACCAGCATCATTTGTTGTAACTGCAATTGTCTTTTGAGAATTATTCTTTATTTCTATTGTCATTTCTTCATATTTACTATATCTATTAATTTTTCCAATTTTAACATCTATATCGTCAAATACATATCTAGTATTTTTATTTTCACAATAAATATAATTATTTACATTTATTTTATATTCATTGTCTTTTTTTACAAATGTATAATACTCTTCATTAGAAGAATATTTTTCTCCTCCTGTTGCTAATAAATCTCCATTAAAAGTTACCAAATAAACTGCATTATCTCCTTCTACAGCCCATTTTGATAAAGAATACTCTTGTTTTTCAGGAAATCTTAAATCTATATAATATTCCTTAAAAGTTTTAGCATCATTATATTTTAATGCTTCTTTACAGTCATCTGTCAACATATTATATGCTTGCACATAATCCCCACTATTACAATAACTAACAAACTTTTTCATTGTATTTTCAATAGTATTATTATTTAATTTTTTTACTGACTCTGTTTCTATATTATCTAATGTAACATTTTCTTGATTTGAATATCCATTTTCTGTTGTCAATTGTTTATCTTGTGCTATTTTTTGATTATTTTCTTCTTGAGCTATATAATATTGATTTAATATAACTATTATTAATATCACAAATATAACTACTGCTGTAGCCAGAAAAATATTTTTTTGATTTTTATTAAAAAATCTCATAAAATTGTTCATTCTATTCACCTCCAAAAATATCTAATTCAGAATTTTCTTGAACATTGTTAAACTCTACTGCACTTTCTATCATATCCAAACAATTTTTTCTAACTAAATCACTTGATTTTGAACTACGATTGTTTTGCACTGCTCTTTCTGCTATCTCCTCCCTTGCAGACTTATCATTAATAACTCTGTCTAATTGATTTCTGCTTTCTAAACTATTCTTATACTTGTATACTTCTAATGCTTTTTTATCTGCTTCCTCAATGCTATAAGAACTATTATGTTTTCTTAAGTAATTTGAATATCTAAAAATTTTCTTTTGCTCATTAACATCTTGTATAGCAGATTTTACAACTATATGTTTTGCTCTTCTAATCATTTCATCTGATTTTGCACCATAAGTGTTTTTAAATTCATCTTGAACATCATCTCTTTCAGACCAATCTTTAGCTATTCTATTTTTTCTTTCGTCATCTGAACTGCCATAATTTACTTCTCTAACAACTCCTTTTGCAAACTTCTTGCCACTTTTATACACTTTTCCTCCAAGGGCAATTCCTCCTGCTAAAGAACCAATTGCCTCTTTGGCTGTATATTTTCCATCTGTCAAACTAACTCCTGCTTGTACAGCAGCTGTTGTTACTCCTACTGTTGCTTGTACAGCCCCTTTCAAAACTTTATCTGTTAATAATTCTTGAACATTTTCACCAGCTGTTTTGTCAAAATTCCAAACAGGTTTTATGGCTTTCTTTCCTAATGCCTTTACTCCACTTATAGTTCCTCTTCTAAATCTATCTAAAGTACCTCTATCTTTATATTCATTTTTCTTTGTTTGTTTTTCTTCATTTTCTGGATTAGTTTCTGTATTATTTTCATCTGTATTATTCATATTTTCATTTGTATTTTGGTTAGTAACTATTTGTTGAGGAACTTGTCCTTTAGCTTTATTTCTAAGTTCCATTTCTTCCTCATATTTTCTCATTTCTTCTTTATTATTTGCTTTTTTTGCCATTTCATATTGTAATTTTAATTGTTCATCACTAAGATTTGAATATGGTCTCTCCAAAAATGCCTGAGGATTTCCATGATTTCTTATATATTTATTTTGTAATATTCTCTTATGTAGAACATTATAATATTTTTGTGCCTCATCAATTTCTCCTCTTTCTAAATGCCATCTCATCTTATCTAATAATTGATTTGAATTTAGATGTGAATATTCATCATTATATTGTAATGGAATATTATTTTTTTCAAATGGATCTTCATTAGCTTTTATTGCTGCTCTTAAAATTTTAAATCTTCCTTCTGTTACTCTATTATATGGACTATTATGTCCTTTTCCTTCTATTAATCCATCTTGTTTTAGTTTATTAAATGCTTCTTCAAATGATTTTGTTTGTTCTCTCTCTTTCTTAAATTCTTCATCTGCCAAATTCTCCCTAGTCTTAAGAATTCCTTTATCAAGTAACAAAGACTCTGGTGCTACTTCCTCTTCGTCATCATAGTCATCCCATTGATCATCATCATCAGTATCTGTATTTAAGTTATTTTTATCATCACTACCATTTTTACTTGTTTCTTTTATTTTTGGTGCTGGTGGTGGTGCAAACATTCTTTTAGCACCATTCATAACTGCTGATGTCATTGCCGCAGCCCCAATAGTTTTTTCAAGTCCATTTTCCATTCCTTTTCCAGCTCTTCCAAATCCAAATATTTTCTTAAACATTTTTTCTGCATTTGCCATAAAGAACAATGCTATAATTGCATATATTGGATTTTTTACTGATATTTGCACAGCTGTTCCTATTAATAAATTATATAATAATAAATGAACTGGTTGTAATAATGCTGTATATATATATTCTTTTAACCAGAAATCAAACCCTCTTGCTTTTCCTCCACCTTTTTTATCTAATGGATACATCATTGCAACAAGTGGTGCAACAAGTGTTAAAATTGCCATTTTTAACATTCTTTTAAAATATATAAATGTAAATTTAAAAGTTAATGTTATAAATGCTATATATATGATAACATATCCTAATTGATTTGTTAGTGAATTTTCTTGTGCTTGAAATCTAGCTAATCCCATAAAATTCGTGATAAATGTTTTATCACCAAATGTAACTTTTATATTTCCTATACTTTTACCAAGTAAAGTAGTGAATTTTTGAATTAAAACTATTATAAATGCCATTATATAATGCATTATAAATATTAAAAACATAGCAATAACCCAATTTATTAATGCACTTTTATACTCTGCTTTTTTTCCTGCTGATGAACTAAGTATAATTTTAATACCTAAATATATAAGAATTGATAATAATCCAATAACAGCTATATATCTCAAAACTTGATACCATATTGAAACCATTTTTCTTAATGAATTCCATCCTGTTGATTCATTTTGTTTTACTTCACCATTTTTTACAGTATTTCCTCCAATAAAATCAATTCCAAAAACGTCAATTTCTCCTTTAAAAATTTCCTCTGGTGTATATTTAAAATTTGGATATTTTAAATCTGGTAAATTGCCAAATGCATTTTTAAATTCATTAATCTCACTTTCCGTATATGTTTTACTTGTATTTGCTTCTAACAATTTTGAATTATCAACTTCGTCCCATGAAACCATCATACTTTCAAATGAAGTTCCCAACATGCACTTAGTCAATATTGACATTATAGCATCTCCAATTGCTCTAACTATTTCTACTAGTGGACCTAATAATGTTCCTGAGTCATCATTAATATCTGCGCCTAAATTATCATCATCTGCATTTGTAACATCTTGATCTGGGTCTATTGTTTCTTCCGTAGTACTTGCTGTTGTACCAGATGTAGTACTCTGTGTTACTGTTGTAGCCGAAGTAACTGCATATATAATACTACTATAATTAAATTGAAATAAAATATTCATTAATATAATACATGTTAATAATTTATATACAATTTTTTGCACATTTTCACCTCATTCTTTATGTTGTTTTGCTATCAAAATATCTTATTGATGCACTTACTGCTTTTTCTTCTTTTCTTGTTTTTTCTGCTTTTTCTGTATCCATTCCTTTTGTAATTGAATCCAAATATTGTTTTTCTCTCTTTGGATTATATGTAATTGATGATATATTCTGTTTTTTCCTCTTCTTTTTATGTGTAAGTATAGACATTGCAATTACATCTTGTTTATCTCTTTCTTTATCAATTGCCTTTTCCTTAGCTCTTCCTGTTAAGTTTGCAGTTTCTGGATTTTCTTCAACTTCTTCTTTTGCAACTGCATTAGAATATGTTATACATTGTTTTATTTCATCCAAATCTATGAAGCCTCTTGTTACATAATTATCTACAATTCTATCTCTATACTCTCTCCATTCATTTCCATATTTTTCTTTACAGAATTGTATTACATCATCTCTATTTTTAAAGTTTTCTTTATATACTTCCATCTTTTCATTTTTATCATATCCCTCAACATACCCTGTTCCGAAAGTATCTATAATATTATCCGTCTTTTTAGTACCATATGCATATCCTACTGAAAAAGATGCTAATGCCTCTGTTGGTTTATAATGACCATCTGTTAAACTTATTCCAGCTTGAACTGCAGCTGCCGTAATTCCTATTCCAGCTCCAACAGCTCCTTTAGCTATATTTCTTACAAACCTTTTTCCATTATATTTTGCAGTTCTATTTACATCATATATTGGTCTTATTGCCCTTTTCCCTATAGCTCCTATACCACTACCAATTCTCATAGCTACTCTTCCACCTCTAGAATTTGCTATATTTGACATTGTCTGTCCTACAGGTGTTTCGAGTGCTTGTGCAGTTAAATCTTTTCTTTTTTCATGCATACTTCTCATAAGTTGTTTTATTGGTTTTTTATTTGCTGGTAATTCACTTCTAGGAATTATATCACCTAATAACTTTGGTCTTCCAATTGGCTCTTCTATATCTTGATCTTGAATATTATTATTATTGCTCAATCTATGATTTGTATTATCACCTATTGGTCCATTATTATTTTCATCATCATCTATATTTTCTCTATCATCATCTGCTGATGTTGGAGATTGTGTAGTTTGTATTGAATCATTTAATAATTCTGCTGTTTTATAATCTTTATTTAATGCTCCTGGATATCCAATTGCTTTTGATGAATTTGCTCCATTGCCTTTTTTTCCAACTAATTTTTTTACACCATTAGCTGCAGAAACCATTGAAACGGCACCAAGTCCTCCAACCATTCCTTCACGAGCTTTATCAAATCCAAATATCTTTTTCAACAATCTTTCTGCTTCTGTTAGAAATGTTAAAACTGCAATTGCATATAATGGATTTTTTACAGCAATTCCCATTGCTGAGCTAACCATTACATAATATAATAAATAATGTACTGGTTGAATTAATGCATTAAAAAAATATTCCTTTATCCACATTGAAAAACCTTGCGCTTTTCCATCAATAGATTTATCTATTGGATATGTAAATGCTACAATTGGTGCAATTAATGTTAAAAATGCAATATTTAAAACTCTTTTTAAATAAATAACTGTAAATTTTATTGTATATCCTACAAGCATTATATACATAATTTCATATCCAATCTTTACTGCAATTGTATCATATTCTGTACAAAATCTTACTAATCCGATTAAATTAGTTGCAAATGTATCATATCCATTTCCGCCAACAACTCTTAGAAGTGGCATACTTGCTCCTAATTTATCATTAAACATATTTATTGCTGTAATTATAAATGACATTATATAATGCATAGAATATAAAATAGCTAATCCAACAATCCAATCTATTATTAATTCTTTATATTTAGCCCTATTTTTTGTATTTGCACTTAACATTATTTTTATACCAATATATATTAATACAGATAAAAATCCAACTGTTGCTATTAATCTTAATGCCTTATACCAATTAGCTAATGCTTGTCTTACAACTCCTAGTCCTTCTGCTTGTCCAACACCAGAAATAAAATCAATATTTAATAAACTTATTTTACCAGCAAATATTTCTTCTGGACTATAATGAATATGAGGATATTCAACATTACTTATTTTTCCTTTAGAACCTAAATAACAAAGAATTTGATTATTTAAAGAAAGATCAAACATTGTATCTATATTTCTACTGTCAACAACTCTACATTTATCTATATAATTTGTTTTTACATAATTTGTTATTTGGGCCTGATCTGTTACATCAGAATACATAAATTTTTGAATAATTCCTAGTAAAGTATCTGCAACACAGTTAACCAAAAAAAAGAATGGTTTTAATAATACTCCTCCTATGTCCCAATTAGTATCTCCTGAATATGTTTTTCCACCAACAATCATTTCATTTGTAAAATTTATGAAACTTGAAGATTTAGCTTCTTCATTTTTTTTCGTAGTATTATCTGCTCCTGTATTTTTTACAACCTTAATATTACTTATTTTCATTTCTGTATATCTACCATCTGTATTGTCATCTGTTATATATTGACTTTTAGAACCAGTTTCACATTTCATTTCAAAGCCTAATACTATTGTTGTATTGTCATCAATTTTTATAATTTTACCTTCAGATGATGTAACTTCTCCTGCAGTAGTATCATTTAAATCAATTCCACATAGATCAGCAAGTTCTTCTACTGTTCCAGAATAAGAATATGCCTCTTCTAATTTACTTCTTAACTCTTCAACTAATTTTTTTCTTAATTCTGAATATGTTTCTTCTCCGACATTTCCTTCTGCAACGCTTATATCCTCTAAATTTTCATTTGTTGATTCAGCTAATACTATATTGCAAAATAACCAGTTAAGTAAAATAATTATTATACTTACACAAATCAATATTTTATTAAAAATATTTTTTTTCATTACATCACCTCTCTAAATATTAAAGTAACTTTTTTAATTACACTCTCTAAAATATACTAAAAGAGTGTAATTCATAAAAATTGCCTTATTTTTCTAAGTATTGGTTATATCTTCTTATTGCTTCATCTTCATTTCGTATTGTATTTGCTGTTGTTTCTGCTTGTGCTTGACTCATTCCTTTTGTTCTTGCAGCAATTAATTGTCTTTCTTTCTTCTCATTATATGGTGTTCCAGAAGTTCCTTCCTTAGCTTTTCTCTTTTGAACATTCTTTATTGCCATTGCTGTTAAGTCTTGTTTATTTCTTATCTCAATTTTTTGTTTTTCAGTTAAGTTACTATTATTTTTTGTAAGTTCAGCTGTTGCATTATTTGAATATTTCATCATTTCTTTCATTTCACTTAAATCTGTGAAACCTCTTGGAACAAAGTTATTTACCATTCTATCTCTTTGTTCTCTCCAATCATCTCCATAATTTTCTTTACAGAACTGAATTACATCATCTCTATTTGAGAAATCTTCTTGGAATGCTTTCATTTTTTCTGGCTTTGTATAACCATCTCTATAACCAGATGTAAATGTATCTACAACTCCTCCCGCAGCATTACCAGCAAATGCATAACCTGCAGCAAATGATCCAATTGCTTCTGCTGGGCTATATTTACCATCTGTTAAACTTATTCCAGCTTGAACTGCCGTTGCTGTAAGTCCTACAGCTGTTCCAACTGCACCTTTAGCAACATTTCTAATAAATCTTTTTCCATTATATTTTCCACTTTTATCAAAATCATATATTGGTTTTACCGCTTTTTTCGCAACCGCAAGTGCTCCTCTTCCAACTTTTGATTTTCCAACTCTGGAATTTTTCATTCTATCTGCTAATTGACGTATTGGTGTCTTTCCATTCTGTTTAATTGGTTCCATATTTCCATTAAACTGAGGTGGTGGTGGTAAATTACTATCATCACCATTATTTTGTTGTTGCGATTGATGTTGTTGTGATTGTTGCTGCTGTTGTTGTTGAGGTGGTGGTGGAGGTGGTGGTGGCGGATCATCATGATCATGTTCATCTTCATGTGCCTGTGCAGCCGCTGCTCCTGCAGTTGCGCCTGCTGCACCTGCCGCACCTAATGCTGCACCTGCCGCACTAAGTTTATCATCTTTAAAATCTTTTATTAATGCACCTGGTGATTGCATCTTACTTGCATCAGGTCCACCTTTTGGTCCTTTTCCTAACATTCCTTTTAAACTTGATGCTATAGCTGCACCTGCAATTGCATCTTGCATTCCTTTTACTGTTCCTCCGCCAGCTTTATCAAATCCAAATATCTTCTTTAATAATCTTTCTCCTTCTGGCATAAATGCTAATACAGCAATTGCATATAATGGGTTTGTTCCTGATATTCTCACTGCAGAACCAACTAAAACATAATATAGTAAAAAGTGCATTGGTTGTAATAAAGCATTAAATATGTATTCTTTTACCCACATATCAAATCCTTGTGCTTGCCCATCTGCCATTTTATCAATTGGATATGTAAAAGCAACTATTGGAGCAATCAATGTTAAAAATGCCATATTTATCAATCTCTTTAAATAAATCATTGTAAACTTAAATGTATACACTGTTAACATTGTATATAATATCAAATATCCAGTTCTAAATAATAAATTATCTGACTGAACACAAAATCTTACAAGTCCAATTAAATTTGTATTAAATGAAAATGAACTTGCTGTTCCCTTTACAGAAACATTAACATATTGCATTGAATTTGATAACATTGTATTAAATTTAGAAATTACTACAATTATAAAACTCATTAAATAATGTAAAAAATACAATATAGCAAAACCAATTATCCAATTTATTATCCATTCTTTATATTTTGCTTTATCTTTCGCTGTTGAACTTATCATTATTTTTATACCTGTATATATTAATACAGATAAAAATAATACAGTTGCAATCAATCTTAATATTTTATACCATGATGCTATTACTGATCTTACAGTTTTCAAACTTGAAGTCTGTCCCTGACCAGAAATAAAATCAATATTTAATAATCCAACTTTTCCAGCAAATATTTCTTCACAACTATAATGAATATGTGGTATAGCAAAATCTTTACCAGCTTCCCAAAAATCTGTTCTCGATATACGAGTTGTTATAGTTTCTGTAGGATTTCCTGCATCAAATAGTTCATCTTTTTTTTCACCATTTACAACATCAAATACATCTCCTATAATAGAAGCAACTTTTGCTAATGGACTTCCTTCATCTTCATTTGATAACATTACATTTTGCATTATAGCATTTACTGAATCTAATATTGATTGCCAAAAGAATGTTAATGGTTTCATTAATATTCCGTCCTACAGCATTTTTTATCCAACTTGGTCCACCATCATCTATATCATAATTACCTTTTCCAGTTGCCATATCATGTTTATCTTGAACATCTTGTTGAACTTTATCAGTCATTGTGTCATTTAGATCTTTTCCAGCTTCATTAGATGCATCTATATCTGATTTTCCTTCATCTTTTGCTTTGTCATAAGTATCTTTTGTTTTTTTAATTTCATTATAAGCATTTAAATAATATGTATCATCAATGTCTTCTGCTTTCAAATTTTCATTTAAATATGGCTCACTCTCTATAAAAGCATTTTTAATTTTAGTACTTCTATCTTTTTCTGGTATCAATGCCACTGCCAACCATTTAGTCATCGCATCTACATACTCATCACCATATACCTCTTTTGTTGGTCTTGGATCCTTACTATATAAAAAATTTGTATAAACTGTAGAAGCCAATGTTTGATCATTCTCAATTTCTGTAACTAAAGCTTTCAAATCATCATAACTACTTGCAAAAGATATATTAGGTATCACAATATTTGCAAATATTACCAAAACTAAAAATATTGCAAAGACTCTAATAAATTGCTTATGTTTTTTTAACATTATTTTTCACCTCCTCCTTTTCTGTCTTAAATCCAACAACATATTTCACATTTTGCATTTTAAACTCCATTAATTTTTATTTATATTTCTTTGATCATCTCTCTGGTTATTAGCAACCAATTTATTCATATTTGTTTCAACAAATTCAAATTCTTTTCTTGTTGGTGTAATTTGAATAACTGCTGTATCTTGTCCAACCTTCAACAATCCCTCACCTTTAGAACAAGTAACAAGGAATGAAGCTTCACCTTCACTTAATTTGAAAACTTCTTTCAATTGTTGAATTTCAGATTTGTCTTGTGCTAAAAACAACTTTGTATCTGATGATGTTAATACTGCTTGAGCTTCTGGCTTTTCATAGAAATCTTGGAATCTTTGAGAAATAATTGCAAGTGAAACATTTCTTTTTCTGGCACGTCTTGCCATTTTATTTAAGAAATCAACAGCCTCAGGGAATGGAAGTAACATCCATGCTTCATCGACTATAACTCTTTTTTGTCTTGCTTTTCTTTTATCTTCACTATTTTTCTTAACAAATTTTTCCCAAATCCATGACATTAATATTTGTTGAGCAAGTGGTCTTGCAAAACGCTCTTCCAATTGTGATATATCGATATTTATTAATGGTGCTCCTTCCATTAAATCAAATGTAGATTGACCATCAAAATATGCCATCTGACCATTATATTCTCTTATATATTGTTTCATTACTTTTAATAAATAACTATAATGGAACTCATAATCTTTATTTGTATTACTTTGAGCACTTTGCTTAATTCTTTTATACCATGACCCAATTGTTGGCATTTCTTTTCTTCTTCTTTCAAAAACATTACTTGAAGATGAACTTTCATACAAACTTGCTGGGTTTGCTGTAATTCCACGTGCCGCATACTCTTGAGAAACAGCTTCAGCAATAATTTGCTTTGTAAGCTCATTTACTTCTTTAGTTCTTGTACTACCTTTGGCCATTGTCATTAATGCTTGTGTAACATCTTCTACTTTACTTTCAACATTTAATGTATCTCTTTCTCTTCCTGTTATCTCATCTTTTGTTCTTTCTATTTCTATATCAAATAAATTAATAATTGTTTTTGATGTAGGGCTTATTACAACATTTATTCCACCTAACGCATCTGCTACAACAGAATATTCCCCTTCAGCATCTAGTGTCAAACTTTCAATTCCCATAAGTACTGAAGATCTTGAAATTAATGTTTTCATTGTTACTGATTTACCAGCACCAGACTTAGCAAATATAACCATATTATAATTTGTAAGTGATGAATGGAAATTATCAAATAATATCGGAACTCCAGTTTGTTTATTTACACCAATTGGAACACCTGTATCATGTCCTATATTTGAAGTTGTAAATGGAAATATTGTTCCCATAGATGGTCTATCAAATATTTGAGTCTTTTTTATTCTGTCATCCATTAATGGTAATGCTGATTTAAAACCATCTTCTTGAATTGCCCATGCACTTCTAATACCTACAAGTGATTTTGCCATTTCTGCTGTTAACATTTTTGATAATTTATCCAAATCCTCTTTACTATAAGCAAACAATGTAGAAACAATTGATGCTTCATATAATTTATTAAATCCTGCTGCAATTTCATCTCTTAATTGTTCAGTTTCATATCTTTTTTGTGTTAATATACTTTCTCTGTTTATATTACCTTTATCATTAGCAACAATTCTTTCTGTTTCTAGTTCTGTTATAATTTTGTTCAAATCATTTTGTGAATTAGACTCTTGAATTGGTCTTATATAAATTGATGTATTTATATCGCCAAACATATAAAGAGATCTAAATAATTCTGGGAATATACATGTTCTTGGTAATGTAGAAACATAAAAACTTCTAGCATATCTTTTAACATTTGAAATTATTTCTAGATGATCAATATTTGATGCATCTATTCCAGATGGAGCAATTAATTCCTTTATACTTTTTTTCTTTAAATATAAAGTTTCATTATTCATTACCTGAGCTTGGTCTTCTTCCTCTTGTTGCTTTTGTTTTTTCATTAGTTTCATTCTCATTTCCTCCTTCCGTTGCCTCTTTCTTTTTTCTTCTTACCTTAACTTTAGCATCTTCTGATATATCTTTTCCTAAATATTCTTCATTTTCTGAAATTAATTGTTCAGCAAAATCAAATATTAAGTTTTTAGCATTTTCTTCTCTTATTCTAAGCATCATTTCTTTATCACTTTTTGCTTCCATAACAGCCTCATTTGCTAATTTTGTTCCATTTTCTTCTATTTGTTTATTAATTAATTTCATCTTCTTATCAATTACATCAGGAGCTGTTGAATATAATGAATCAAAACCTGCATTTATTGCAGTTTGTGCACTGAATATGTCTGAATCTTCTCTATTATAAGCATTATATAATAATTCAACTAATCCCTTTGAATCTAATATTTTACTATTTACTTCACATCTTGATAAGGTTCTCATAATTGATCTAGCTCTTGTATATAACTCTGAGAAAATCATACTTTGTATTTCATCTCGTGAATAATTTTGTGTATTTATTTCTTCTTCATAACAAGAAATTATAATATAATATTTTTTATGTAATACACTACTATTTAAACTACTTTTCTCTGTATTTGCAATTATATCTTTTGTATATTCATATTTATTTTTTTGTTTTACATATTCTACATATGCATCATATATTTCTTTATCTGTATACATTCCTGACTCCGCACTTTTTAATTGCATATATTTATTTTGTAATATATTATATTTATCTTCAATGTCTCTAAATTTTAATTTATATTCTCTTAAACTAGATTCCAAGTTTACAGTTCTTGTTTGAACATATATTTGAATATCAAATTTTAATGTATTTAAAAACTCTATAAAACCTTGTTCAACAGAAGCCATTTCCATTTCTGACATTAAATCATAATTAATTCCTTGACATTCTAGAACCATCAAATATTTACCTTTTTTTTGAATTATCATGTTATCTTCTACTTTTTCAAATTCCATAAAATCCATTATTGATTGTAAATTGTATGTAGCATTTGGAGATGGTGTAGCTTCATTCTTTTCACTTTTTTCTCCATCATTTTTCTTTTGTTTAGCAACAATAAAAAACCAAACGCCAATAAGTGTAAAGATTAATATTATTAGAAAAACTGCTACTATTGTTAAAACTGAAATTAATTGATCTGGATTACTCATTGTCACTTCCTCCTTTGTGATATAAATATAATTTTTTTCCTTGTTTTTTAAATTTTATTGCCCTCATTATTATTTCATCAATATTTTCTCCTCCAGTTTTTCTGAATAATTCAAAATTTGATGAATTTGGAACTTTTAATGTAGCTATTCCAAAGCCAATTAATGCAAATATTAATGTAATTGCAATTCCTATAAATGGATGTTGAAAAATAACTCCAATTGGTAAATATCCAACTATTAATCCTACAAATGCACATGCAACAGTCCATAAAAATGATTTTTTGGTAAATATCATTAATATTCTACCTTCACCTTTTGTGTTTCTTGGTATGGTATATGTATATCTTGCCATATATTTTCCTCTCTTTCGTTACAAACTATTTATACCATTTTATTATAACATAAAAGAAAAGAAAAAACTACATTTTATGATAAAAAATATCATAAAATGTAGCTTTTTTTATTCTAAGTACTCATTATTCCTAATAATAAGTTTGCAATACTTGTTGCAGCAAATACTATTGTTACACCAATTATTAATGGTATAAATTGTTTTTGAACATCTGCTTTTTCATTTGCAGATCCTAATACCATTTTAAATCCTAAGTATGCTACTAAGATTACTGCTAATATTGCTGAAACAATTTGTAATAATCCTAATACTCTACCAGCAATAGTTTTCATTCCTTGTGAATTTATTCCACTCGTATCTGCATTTATTCCACCTATAACATCTTTTGCACTATCCGCATAAGAAGATGTAGATACAGAAAATACAACTAATATTGCTATTAATACTACTGCAAAAATTTTTAATGATTTTTTCATATTATTCATTCCCTTCTTTTTATTTTTTATTATTTATATAAATGTTAATAACTATTTTATTATAATGATTGGAATAAGTTAACCGCTACTTCCCAAATTGTAAATGCTCCAAAAGATACTATTATTCCAATTATCCAAGGAACCATTGATTCTTTTACCTTGGCTTTTTCCTCTATACTTTGTGTTATAAAATTTAACCCCATTATTGCTCCAGTTATTACTGTAACTCCTATTGCTATTGTTAATAATACTCCTGATATGAAATTTGATAAACTTTTTAAATCATTTTGATCTATCATTGTTGAGCTTTCACTTCCAGCATTCAAAAAACTATTTCCATTGTTCATTATATCATCTAACGAACTATCTGCCATACAAGTTGTTGAATATAACGATAGGCTACATAATACTAATAATGTTATTAAACATATTTTAAATAACATTTTTTTCATACTTATCACTCCTTTATTCAACTGCAGATATTACTAATTTTGCTATTGTAGTTATACTGAATAACATTATAGCTCCAATTATAAAGCCAATTGCTTTACCTTTTCCATCTGCCTTATCATTTGCAGAACCTAGTAATATTTGAAATCCAACAAGTGCAATTCCTAAAACAATTGCAAAAGCTCCTATTACTTGTAATGTTCCTAATATAGTTCCAACAATTGAATTCATTTTAGTATTTTGTTGTGGTTCTGGTTTATATTGAGATGGATCTATAGTTAAATCAGCCATATATATTCCTGAGTCACTTGAATATGTATATGCATTTGATTGATATTGAACATTCATTGTTATTAAAAAAATTACAAATGCTAATATTATTTTTGCCAAAAATTTTCTCATTTCAATCCCTCCAATCATAATACACACATTCTATACTAATTATAGAATATTTTTAATTTTATTGCAAGACTTTTTTTCCAAATTTATTACTTTTTTTCTTATTTTTACATGTTTTCAGCCTTTTTTTACTTTTTCTAATATCTTTTTGCTCTATTTTTGTTAAAAAGATATGGTGCAGATTTTATCTACACCACATCTTTTTAATCTGACTTGCGAATATATGCAAACCAAATCAGGACTGCTAAGATAATCAAGACCGGAATTTCTCCAATTACAGACATAAGACATACCACTGCCAAAAAAAGAAAAAACGGTGCAAGAAAAGGAATAAGACAAGCAAGGAACAAACATAAAAACATAGCTCTAAACATATTCTTCCTCCTTAATGAGTCCAACTCAACTTCAGCAAATTTATGCTTTGCTTTTATTATACCACATTTTATTCTTTATAGCAAATTTACAGATTTTCTATTTTATAAAATGAAAAGTTTTCATCTTCTTTTACTAACTTATATTTAGTTCCTTCTATTTTTTTCAAAACTTTATTTAATTGAGATTGATTACTCAATATGATATGTGTTATATTATATTTCTCTACAAATTCATCAATATCCATTTCAAAAGAACCTACAGACTCTGAATCTTCAAAAACATTTACTCCAGAATTAAATTCAGGAGAATATAAATCTGCTCTTGAATCAATAAATACTGGTATTCCTCTATATAATAAATAACTTCCATAATTATATTCATTAAAAATTCTTACATTATAAAATCCTGTTTCCTTAAAATAATCTAAAATATAGTTACTCATTTCAACTGGATATGTTTTTTCATCTACATATTGATCATTTCTTTTTTCAAAAATTAAACAAAAATCTACTATAATAAAACAAATAATAATTATGATAATTACACTTTTTCTCATAATTGCTTCTACCAATTGCTTATCAATACTACTATTATGTGAATTACAAAATTCACTAATAATCCTATTAATACATATTAATCCTATTATAATAAAAATGCTTTTTTGTCTTCCAGAGTATAACATCAAAATAATTAATCCACAAATCATAAATAAATCTGACATTTCAATTTTTGCATCAGTAAACATTAATAGTCCAAATAAAACAATTAAAACACAAATAACATCAATATTATTTATTAAAATCATTGGCATATGCTCAAGAATAAAATTTGTAGTAGTTCCTTTCATTGTTTTTATTAAATACGTATATGGTGTATCTCCTAAAGGGGTAAAAATTCCTGTTAATATACAGCAAATCATAAAAACAATTAATATTTTTGTATTTGGATTTTTATTTATTATAATTTTTGAATTATTTTCTTTCTTTTTTAAACAAGCAATAAAATACTCTGCTATATATGGTAAATATAATACAAATGAAAATGGCCATACTGCCACATGTAAGTTTGCTACCAATAACGAATCTATTATTAAATATATTCCATATTTTTTCTTTCCAGTTTCCAATAATTTTTCTATACTATATATTTGAAGAATAAACAATATATATGTTACTAATTGTGCTCTAGCTGCAATAAATGGCTTCAACATATATAATGCTAATATTGTCATGAAAAAAGATAAAATTTGATTTTTATTAATCTTTACATTTATAATAAAAAATACAATTCCTAAAATTGCTGCAAAAATACAAGTTGATATATATATTCCAAACATTCCACCAATATTATATATTAAATATATAATAACATCATATAACCAATGTGGATATGTATATTTTAAATTAGAATGCCACGAAAAGTGTTCTAACATATCTATATTTTTATTTTTTACAATTAACTCCCCTATTTTTATTGTATAAAACGTATCATTTTGAAGAGTTTTGGGTGAAATAGATATCGCAAATAAAATTATTAAAATAATCGCAATTATTTCAAACTTTTTGTTTTTTTTCATCTTTTTGTTCCTTTCTAAAATTTTGCAATATTTTTTGAGTAAAAATATTTAATATAAATAAACAAATTATTGTCATTACAAATATACCATCATAAATATACCATTCTGATTTATACATATATATTGCATTTGCAAGTTCTGTTATAATGGTAATCGATAATAACCTATTTATTTTTTTATTATTTTGCCACATTATTATTGTAAAAAGCCATATCAAATACCATTGTTGAAATGTTGTTAATAATAACATTGAAAAGACTAATATATTATTACATTTTTTTATAACATTTCTCCATTTTATATTTTTTTCAAATATTATTTCTGTGAATACCTTTATATAATATAAATAAAATACATACAATACTATATATCTGAGTTCGACTACAATTTCTTTATTTTTTAATAAAATTGCGGAATATATTGATTTTGAATATTTTGATGTTTGCGTAATTATTCCTATTAATACTGTATAATCTTGAAAATAAAATAAATATTCCAATAATATTAATCCTAGAAATATTATTCCATATTGAATGCATTTAATAAATCTATATGTTATCTTTTTATTGTCTCTATAATAATATATAATAAAAAACGGCAAT
>OGQL01001225.1_pt1 | contig 19676 bp, 20 predicted proteins | sample 1553211 | NCBI WGS metagenome assembly OGQL01 (sample SAMEA2579942, study PRJEB22360) | human gut metagenome
GAACCATTCGAAACAACACAGCTCTAAAACAAAGGATTTTGTGACTTGTTTGGATTTAGAGTTTTGGAACCATTCGAAACAACACAGCTCTAAAACCAGACTAATAACCAAGCAAATACAGCAGTAGTTTTGGAACCATTCGAAACAACACAGCTCTAAAACCACAAAAGCCCAAAAATAGACAAGCCATTCGTTTTGGAACCATTCGAAACAACACAGCTCTAAAACTTTAAGTTGTTTTATTAAGCATAGGCCGTTGTTTTGGAACCATTCGAAACAACACAGCTCTAAAACTTTCTATGGTACACACCTAAACGAACACAAGTTTTGGAACCATTCGAAACAACACAGCTCTAAAACGATAATCAAGGGGGCTTTTTTGATATTACTGTTTTGGAACCATTCGAAACAACACAGCTCTAAAACCTCGTAGGATATCTTTTCTACCAGATTTCGTAATCGCACTATTAATCTCAGCATGACTTCAGCTTCAAAATAATTCCAATTTTATATTTATTATACCTTAAAAATCCTTATATATCAACGTTTTAGACAAGATGTGACTGTCACCATATTAGATTATTTCTTAATAATCATATGTCAAGCAACTTAATTCCTCCTCTATCAAATCCTTATAATCTACTCTCTAACAAAATGATTATCCCATTCAACTTCATACAGAAACTACTAAATACTAAAAGATAGTCTTGAAATAACTCAAGACTATCTATACTTATTACTAATTTACTAGTTATTATAGGGCATCAAAATATAATCCTTGTCTAATAAATTGTTGAATCCCTTCAATCTGTCTAGGTTCCAAAAATAATACATCAGCTTGTGATAACTTTGTATATTCCAAGATTTGATAAATTTCATCTTTAGAAAAATACGACAAGCTATTGACGAATACTAAAATTCTCTTTTTAACTAAATATTTAAAAATCTGTAAAATCTCAAATATTTTTTCAAAAACCGTACAAGACTTAGTTTCGATTCTGACACCTAATGCTTTAATTAGTTCTAAAAGTGTAATCTCATCATACTCTATATCTAGTTCATTTTCTATACACTCTGCCATTATAATATCAGTAATTAATGATACCAAAGAATCTATTTCTGATCTAACTTCAGGTTTATCATTCAACTGGCTTACAATATCTGTGTGAAGCAACTTTAATACCTGAGAAGTATTAATATCGTAACCTAAAATATCCGTTATTAAAAGTAATTCAGAGGACCTTATACTCCTTATTTTACTATCAAATATTGTTAAATTCGATTGTTCATCATACTGATAGAATTCCTTGACTAACTGAGCAAACACACTCACATCCTCAATTACGAGAACTGTCCCCAGATTAACCTCCATAGGCTCATCCAAAAGTGAAAAATTAATCTTCATCACAATAATTATCTCCTAAGAACACTAACCTTTCCTCTGAATTGGCAATACTTGTGTTTTTATCTCCGTACAAATAAATCATACGGGCAAATTGCTTTTCAGTAACTGTTAGTATTGTTATATTTCCTTTTTTAGGATTATTAGCTTTAAGTCGTCCAACCATTGCTGTATTGGCGGTATGATTTAATAACAGTTTACTATATACCGAAAACTGGTGCATGATAAAACCTTCACTTAAGAGGAACTTTCTAAACTTACGATACGCTTTCCTCTCTTCAGCAGTATCTGTTGGCATATCAAACATTAATATCATTCGCATATATCTATAACTCATATTCTAAATTCAGGAATTTCCTCACCTAACTGATTTAACGCTTTTATAACTTTTTTTGTATAATCACTAACAATGTTTGATAAATACATCTCTTTTCCATTATAGAGATAGGTTTCTGAAAAGATCGAAAAAAGTTCTTTTTTGATTTTGACGAAATTATTATGTCGATTTTGATAAACAATTCTATCTATAATTGGCCTAAATGGCTCCATAATATCACTAGCAAGGTTAAATTGATTAAACTGGTTAGCATGTTTTAAACCAATTTGTGTCATACAACCACAGACGACAACCTCACGTGCAAACATACTCAATAACAAGGTATAACCATAATCCAGCGCTGCATTGATATCATTATCACTTTCCCTAGTAAAATCATTACCGAAAAGCGTATTAAAATAAATTCTGGCAGAGTGACCCTCACGATTACTAGGATCAAACCGTTCTAATCCATGATATAATTCCATAATAGATTGAGATTTCTCAAAGAAGGAACATTCTCCCAAATAGTAAGATTGATTCAATATCTTTTGCGCAATAATAGCAGTCCATACCTCACATTTAACATTTTCCTTCCACGCAATTTGTCTAGCTATTTGCAGACTAGAATCATGACGTGCATAATACGGTGTAAGAAAAGCTGTCGGCAATCGTTTATCATCACAGAAAATAACTAGAATATTTTCATCAACTAATCTCTTCACTAACATAGTAGTCAATACAATGTCAGTTGTTTCCAATAAAAGTATATCAATTTCAGAAAGATGAATCATCTCAGTTTTATATGAGTTTCTAAAAATAAGGTGATTATTCTTATATGACAGTTTAGAATGTATGTTTACGACTACTGTTCTCCAACCTGCCATTAACCCTCTCCTAGTTTGGCAAGGTCTATTCGTGTTTCATAGAGGCCTGTAACAGATTGATGAATAAGTGTGGCATCTTTTAATAGGGATGATGGGGTATAGTCTCTATACCTTGGAATTTTAACACCTAAAAATTCAAAATCAGCAGCACTTCCACGAGAGGTTAATTCAAATAGCCCCTTTCTTTCACTTCCGGTAGGTCCTATAAAACTACTACAGAGTTCATCTATACTATGATTTTGCCAAGATTGAAAGGCAGAGTTTAAAAGTTTACCATTCTTTTTAGCTCCAACATAATTCTCATTAAACTCAAGAATGTAGTAAAATAATTCTTCAAACTCTTTTTTATGGTTCTCAACATATTTTCTATGATTCTCATTAATTGTGTTACTTATTCTCTTAGCATGATAAAGTAATTTCACAAACTTCTGTGAAAGAAAAATCTGATTTCCTTTGTGAATCTCTCCCCTCTTATTATTCGTTGACAAAATACTAGCCAACATACGACGTGAACCATCTGAAAGTTCAAATAAACTATATTTAGGTAGTTCAATAATTAACTCAATATCTTTATAACCTTTTTCAAGTAAAAAATTAAGTTTATCTTTTCTATAATTAATCCTATCTAAAATAGAAATACCTTGAAATTCTAGTACATTTGTTATTTTTTTCTTAGCACCTTTTTCAATTGTCCCTTTAACAAGAACAGCAAAAGAATTAGAAATTCCAGCATACCCCCCATACTTTTTGGGGTCAAGATACTCTTTAGCACCTACTAAATTTTCATTACTATTTGGTTTTGGCTTTGAGGAAAGATTTGCATTAAACAATCCCTTTGGTTTTCCTCTATCCAATCCGTGATTCTGTTCCTCAACTTTTTTCACAACATTTACTTGCGGATAAGAGAGTACTCTCCTTACAGTTGCTAAATCAGATTCTTTATTCCAAACGGATTCGCCGGTCTCCTCATTTACCTCAATAAGTGGTCTTTCAATAACTCTACCATCAGCTAAAGAAATAGATTTTTTAAAGATATTCATGATATTTGAATAGAAATATACCTTTTCTGTAGCGGACTTTCTTTCTCTAAAACTATTGTATTTTGGATAATCACCGTACACAAATTCTGGCTCTAGTTTAGGGTATTTCTTAAGTATAGCACTTGCTATAACGGCATTCAAGTAAGCATCATGAGCATGATGAAAATCATTGATTTCACAAACTTTATAAAGTTCAAAATCCTTACGAAATTGAGAAACTAAGGTAGATTTCAAGGTAATAATTTTTACTGTTCGTACCGCTCTATTATTTTCATCTTTTTTATTATTAAATTTCTCATCAAGTAAACGAGCTACATGTTTTGTTATTTGACGTGTTTCAACCAACTGGCGTTGAATAAAACCAGCTTTGTCCTCAGGTAACAATCCTCCCCGTTCAGCTTTTGTCAGATTATCAAATTTTCGTTGAGAAATTAATTTTGATTTCAATAATTGATACCAAAATGTCTTTCTTTTTTTGACAACCTCTAAACTTGGAAAATCATCTGATTTACCACGGTTACTAGCAGATGAAACAAGTACTTTATTGTCAATAGAATTATCTTTCAAAAAAGCTTGAGGAATAATATGATCAATATCATAATTACTTAATCTATCAATATCTAAATCATCTCCGGTATACATATCTTTTCCATTTTGAAGATAGTATAAGTAAAGTCGATCATTTTGAAGTGCGTTATTGTCTATTTTAGAAAGTTTTGCAGGAATATTTTCCTTAAGTATCTTACTACCTAACTCTTTGAGAGATTTTTCTAAACGTTTCAAGCGTTGTTGGGAATTAGACTTACCTTGATTGGTATATTGATTTTCACGAGCCATCTCAACAACAATTGACTCGGGTTTTCTTCCTCCCATTACTTTGACCAATTCATCTACAATTTTTATGCTTTGTAAAATACCTTTTTTAATCGCAGGACTACCTGGCAAAGACTTAACGACCTCTTTAATATTACCTTTATCTTCGTCACCAATAATTTGTGCTTTCTGTATCTTCTTTTTAAAAGAAAGAGCATCATCGTGAATAAGTTGCATGAAATTACGGTTAGAAATACCATCATCAATTAAGTAATCAAGAATAGTATTACCAGATTTTTCATCTCGAATACCATTAATAAGCTTAGCAGATAACTTACCCCAGCCAGTGTAATGTCTACGAGATAACTTTTTCAAAACGGATTTATCGAATATATTCTCAAATTTTGAAAGACGTTGTTTTATCATCTCTCTATCTTCAAAAATTGTCAAAGTATGGATAATTTCTTCGATAATCGCTTCATTTGAACTATCATCCAAAAACTCTTTATCATTAATAATATTTAAAAGATCGTGATAAGTAGATAAACTAGAATTAAACTGTTTCTCTATGCCTTTTAATTCAATTCCATCATACCCATAAATTGCATGTAAATATTCAATAATATCCTTATCAGTAACTTTCCTTTTATCTTTAAAATAAAGTCTAACAATATCTTTCTTCTGCTTACTATCTAAAAATTGATAATCTCTCATACTTTCGGCAATAAATCTAACTTTTGTTAATTCATTATATACATTAAAAGTTTCGTATAAGAGACTATGCTTTGGAAGTACCTTCTCTTCTGGCAAATACAAATCAAAACTAGTCATTCGATTAATGAAAGCCTCTGCCGAAGATTCTTTGTCAATAACGTCCTCAAAATTCCAAGGTGTAATTTTTTCATTTCGTTTTCTTATTGACCAGGCAAAATCACTATTCCCTCTCGCAAGTGGACCTACATAATAAGGAATTCGGAAGGTTAAAATCTTCTCGATTCTTTCTTTATTTTTAGCCAAGAAAGGATAAAATTTAGCTTGCTTATCAAGAATTGCTCTCATTTCTTGAAGATGAATCTGATATGGTATCGAACCATTGTCAAATGTACGTTGCTTTCTCAAAAAATCTTCTCGATCAATTTTTTCAAGAAAATAATCCGCACCTTCAAATTCAGCCAATAGGTTTTTTAGATATACGTAGAAATCTTCCTGATTTGTTTTTCCATCAATATAACCAGCATAACCATTTTTGGTGTCATCTTTAAATACTTCATTATACGTTTTTAGTGAAATATTTCTTATATATTCCTTTAGTAACGCTAAATCTTCTTTGTGTTCATTATATCGCTTTATCATAGCAGAAGAGAGAGGTGCTTCTGTCTCATTATCAGTTACAGTCAGAAAACCCGATAAAAGAATAGCATCATAAAGTTTCTTTGCTTTGAGAAAGACATCACTGTAATCATCTCCAATATAACCTAACAAAGTCTCTAAATCTTCATCATAGCTTTCTTTGGAAAAATGTAAGGAGGCTTTTTCGTCTAAATTAAAACATTTCCTAAAATCAGCTTGATTTCCTACAATCAACTTTAGAAACTCTGAAAAAATCCCCGAATTCTTCTCCCCAGGGAAGAGTTTTAAAATACGATCTTTCTTTTCTAATTTACTAATCTTATCTTTAACAATTTCCTCAAGTTGTTTACTATTCTCAAGTGATAAATCCGATTCAAAAATAGCATTATAAGTGTCCAAAAAGTCTTGAAAATTCTTCTGAATATCATTATTTTTTGAATTAAACTCTCCTTCAATTAAGAAGTGACCTCTATATTTAATCATATGAGCCAATGCAAGATAAACTAGACGCAAATCTGCTTTTTTAGTACTATCTGCTAAATATTTCCTTAAATGATAGATAGTTGGAAATTCATCATGATAGGCTTTTTCTTCTACTAAGTTTCCAAATATCGGATACTTACTATCACGTTTATCATCAGGAACTAAAAACGAATCGTCAAGTCTTTGAAAGAAAGCATCATCTAATGTAGCCATCTCTGTGCTAAAAATTTCCTGCAAATAAAGGATACGATTACGGCGTCTAGTATAACGTCTTCTTGCAGTACGCTTCAATCTTCTTCCTTCTGCTGTGATTCCAGAGTCAAAGAGTAATACACCTAACAGGTTCTTTTTGATATACTTTTTACTCGTATTTCCTAAGACTTTCATTTTTTTAGACGGAACCTTGTAATTATCAGTTATTACAGCCCATCCAACACTATTCGTTCCAATATCAAGTCCAATTGAGTATGGCTTAGTCATACATTTCTCCTTATTTGAAAAATCTAAATTTATAGAAATTATTATACACTTATTAAACAACATTTCAACATCTAATAGAATTACTGATTAAATAGTATGACGTTGAAATCTTGTAATCAAGAATAAAATTTTTTATACTTTACCCTATAGTAAATTGACATATTAGTTATAAAACTATATAATAATAATTGTGGTTTGAAACCATTCGAAACAACACAGCGAGTTAAAATAAGGCTTAGTCCGTACTCAACTTGAAAAGGTGGCACCGATTCGGTGTTTTTTTTATACACAAAGAGTCCCTTGGAATCATCCAAAGGACTCTTTTATCTCTACTATTTTCCCACCTCATCCAAGATCTCAATGACCTTATACAAATCTGGTTCTGTGATCTGATAAGGAGCTTGTGCACGAACAATTGGTTTAGCACAAAAGGCGATGCCGATGCCAGCTGTCTTAATCATAGGCAAATCATTGGCTCCATCACCCATAGCAATGGTTTGAGAGAGTTTAAGTCCATTTTCCGCTGCCCAATCTTTAAGCTTAGCTACCTTGACATCTTTGGTAACAATCTCACCATAAACCTTTCCAGTTAAGAAACCATCGATCACCTCAAGGTGATTGGCCTTCACATAATCAATACCTGCCTCTCTTGCCAGTCTATCAACTGTCTCATGGAAACCACCAGAAACTAAACCTACCTTGAAGCCACGTGAGTGGAGTTCATCCACAAGTTCCTTGGCTCCCTTGTTGAAATGAATGCGGGCATAGACCTTCTCAAATATACTGTCAGGCAATCCCTTAAGGGTTGCCACACGCTCATTCAAAGCCTGTCTGAAATCTAATTCTCCACGCATGGCCCGCTCTGTGATTTCAGCGACCCCTCGACCAACACCAGCCTCTTCCCCCAATAAATCAATTACTTCTTCTTGGACCAGAGTTGAGTCTACATCCATAACTAATAAGCCTTTTACTTCTGACATAATTTCCTCTATTCTCTAATACCTATATAACTTTTATTAAGCTTCTCATTAACCTAAAAAGAGATAAGGTTCTTCAAAAAAGATTCTGGACCTAGGCCCAGAATCTTTCTTCTACATACGAATTTGTTCGCGTGTTTTTTCGTAAGACGATACAAAACGATCTGTTACACCTGGTTCTACTTTTTCCAGGGCGTAAGAGATTTCTTCCAAAGATGCATCGTAGTCATGGTCGACTTCGAACAACTTAAGCGCATGCTCAAAGCTACTTTGAACAGCAGGTTCGAAAGAGCGGTAACGGTTTGAGTACTGCAAAAGTTGTTCAGTCAAGGTTGCATTTTGAACAACCAAATAAGCAGTCTTTTCCAAATGCTCAATAGCATTTTTTGACGTTTCAGTCAAACGCATTACTGCATCAATATTAATACGTCCACGGCTGAGCTCATCCATTAGAGCTTCAATTTGTGCACTTGTTGAGAAGAATACACTCAAGAAGGATTCAGGAATACCTGGAAGATTACGTTTTTCCATGTAACGCTTGATAACATGCAATTTATCAATATAAACATCAAGCTCATCACGCGCCTTAGCTTCATTTTTCTCGATAGCTCGAAGATTTTCAAAAACCTCAACCTGTCCATTTTCAACAGCAGACAAGGTGTTGAGACTCTTTTCGAAGATCTTTTCAAGTTCTGAGAAGGGTTTCACCTGATTATCAAAGTTTTCAAGTGTTGGAAGAACTGCTGTTTCAACACTCGAAATATCTGAAGTAAAGCTACGTACAGCTGCTTCATAAGTTTCATCGAAAATGTAAGTCAACATGAGACGCTCAAGCTCTTCTTGAAGTTTCTTGTTGTTTTCTTTAGCATGCTTGAGATAATCTGGCAAAATTTTCTTTTGACGCATAACAACCTTGTATGATGCAATTTCACGTTCGAAAATACTATACAAGTTGTCAATCTTTTCTTGAATATCAGCATTTTTTTCTTCCGCACGATCCAGATCAAGAGAAACCAACTCACTTGAGTTTGAACGGATAGCTTCACGAATTTCCTGGAAGTGACGTTCGATATTTTTCTCAGGGAAGTGGTAATTTTGTTCAATCAACTTGCGGTAGCCAGATTCCAAATCATCCAACTGATCTGGGAAATCATCTTCCAACTTAGCTACAATGGCTGGAATCTTCTCTGTAATTTGACCCAAAGCAATGGTGTGCTCCTCTGCACGGTCCAAAATGCTCGATGCCTCAACAGGGTCACCTGATGAATTAAGAGTCACGAATTCGGCAAACTCCGATTCAATATTTTTAAGCTGTTTAGTGATCTCATCCAAAGTAGAGCCAAAATTATCAGAGTTTCCTTCAATAGAATTTTGCAACTCTTCGTACAAGTCAAGTGCGTGTTTAACACGAGCACTGTTCTTTTCTTCTTGTTCTTTCAAGCTTGAGATCGCCTCACGGATAGACTTAATGTCTTCTTCCACAAGATCTAATTGACTCTCAATATTATTGATTTCAGCACTAGCTTTGAAGAAATGAAAGTTATCATTCATATTTTCAGCTTCAAAAATATGATTTTCAATATCTGCAAATGAATTTGTCGAAATGTCTATCCATTTCTGATTCCATTCACGGAAAGTTGTTTGACTTTGTCCAATTAAATGAAGATTTTTAACTTCTTCAATTTCTTCGTTAATTGGCAAGTCAAACAATTTTTGCTTGCGTTCTTCAAGCTGTGCAATCCGCGAATCATTTCGTTTTCTAATAAGAATACCGACTAAGTAAGCGACAATTACAAGTATAACTGCCACTACAATCAGTAAAACAATTCCGCTAGACATAGTTTCTCCTTAATCGTCTATTATGTTCATAAATGTAGAGTAATGTTACGATTATAACATAGTTATCCTAGCATTGCACCCTTTTCTAAAAGAATATTAGATATCCAGAGTACTGTAAACGGCATTTTCTTCGATAAATTCGCGGCGAGGTTCAACCTTATCTCCCATCAGCATATCAAAAATCTTATCGGCCTCTGCAGCATCATCCACAGAAACACGTGCCAATAAACGATTTTCAGGGTCCATGGTAGTTTCCCAAAGTTGGTGGTCATCCATTTCACCTAAGCCTTTATAACGTTGTACCGTAGGTTTTGAACGCCCTACACTGTAGTTTTCAAGAGCAGCACGCAATTTTTCTTCTTGATCCGCACCTGGCTGGATATACTCTTTAATCTCAGAACCAACCTTAACACCATAAATTGGTGGTTGTGCAATGTAGACATAGCCAGCTTCCAAAACTGGATGCATAAAGCGATAAATCAAGGTCAAGAGCAAGGTACGAATGTGAGCCCCATCAACATCGGCATCGGTCATGATAACCAACTTGTGATAGCGAGCTTTGCTGACATCAAATTCTGATCCAAAACCGGTTCCCATAGCTGTGAAAAGAGAACGAATCTCTTCGTTGGCTAGAATCTTATCCATGCTAGCCTTCTCAACGTTCAAAATTTTACCACGAATTGGCAAGATAGCTTGGAATTCACGATTACGACCCGATTTAGCAGAACCACCGGCTGAGTCCCCTTCGACAATGAAGAGCTCATTCATTTCGGGATCGTTTGACGAACAATCTGCCAACTTACCTGGAAGGTTTGAAATTTCAAGACCTGACTTCTTACGTGTCACCTCACGAGCACGCTTAGCAGCGATACGGGCCTTAGAAGCCAGAATTCCTTTTTCAACAATCTTTTTAGCAATAGCAGGATTTTCCAAGAGGAAGCGACTTAAGGCTTCACTGAAGAGACGATTAGTAATCTTAACCACTTCTGAGTTTCCAAGTTTGGTCTTGGTTTGCCCTTCAAACTGTGGGTTGGGATGCTTGACAGAGATGATAGCAGTCAAGCCTTCACGAACATCATCACCAGTCAGATTATCATCTTTTTCTTTGAGAATCTTATTCTGACGTGCATAATCATTGATAACACGAGTAAGAGCCGTACGGAAACCTTGTTCATGAGTACCACCTTCATGAGTGTGGATATTATTGGCAAAACTCATCACCGTTTCATGGTAGCCGGTCGTATACTGCATAGCAACTTCGACTGAAATGCCATCCATCTCACCATATGTGTAGATAGGCTCATCAAAGATAACGTCTTTGTTTTCATTGATGTACTTCACATAAGATGTGATTCCACCCTCATAGTGATAATGTTTCTCTTGTTCAAGACCTTCACGCTTATCTATAATAGAGATACGTAGACCCTTGTTCAGAAAAGCTAGCTCTTGGAAACGTTTAGCTAACTTTCCAAAGTCAAACTCCGTCGTTTCTTGGAAAATTTCTGGATCTGGAATAAAGTGAACAGTCGTTCCATGTTCTTCAGTTTCACCAATAATCCTTAAGTCGTCTACCACAACTCCTCGTTTATACTCTTGGAAGTGAATATGACCGTTTTTATAAACCTTAACATCAAGCTGAGTTGAGAGGGCATTAACGACCGAAGAACCAACCCCGTGCAAACCACCAGAGACCTTATAACCGCCTCCACCGAATTTACCACCAGCATGAAGAACTGTAAATACTGTCTCAACAGCAGGACGACCTGTTTTTTCTTGAATATCGACTGGGATACCACGACCATCATCAACAACCGTGATAGAATTATCCGGTTCAATAAAAACTTTGATATGCGAGGCGAAGCCTGCTAAGGCCTCATCAATTGAGTTATCGACAATCTCCCATACCAAGTGATGCAAGCCTTCTTTGGAGGTCGATCCAATATACATTCCTGGGCGCATACGTACCGCTTCAAGTCCCTCTAAGACCTGAATCTGGCTGGCATCATATTCTTGCGCTTTTTCTTCAAGATTTTTTAATTCATCAGTCATCTATGTCACAATCTCCAATAATGATTTATGGCCATCAACTAGCAAGGTATCCAAACCCGCTGCTTCTCCAGCCTCTATGTCTATCTGGCGGTCACCAATGACCAAGCCATGTTTAATATCGTATTTTTTAATTAAATAAAGGAAACTATCTGGACTAGGTTTTCTAGCAAAACCATTTTCAGAAGTTACGACCTCTGTAAAATAATGAGCAATCTCTACTCTATCAAGGATATCTAGCACCAAGTGATTGCGGTGGCTAACCAAGAAATTACGTCCACCCTCAGCCACAATCTTAGCGAGGGCATCCTTAGCACCTTCAAAAAGCACAGGTTCTTGCAAATGCTTGGCTTCCTCCTGCTTATAGAGGGTTCGAAAATCAGTTATATCAGGCGCAAACATGGCAATGGCCGTACTGGTCGACACCTTAAGGGCATCATAGACTGCTTGAAATTCTGCTGTACGCTCAAACCGTTCTAAAGTCGCTAGAAAGGCTTGGGTTGATATCTGGTAATTATCCAACAAGGTACCACCTAAATCCCAGATATAATCTCCATAATTCATAATCTTAATTATAGCATAAAAGGTCAGATTTTGCTTGTTTTTCATAGCTAAAAAGGCTTGGAAAACCTATCCAAACCTTAATTTTTTATCTCAGAATTAAACTAGCCACAATAGGACTAATAAAGACATATAAAATCCCTGTTACAGCGATTGATAGACCACCCATGGCACCTGCAACCTGACCATATCTGAAGGCAGTTCCAGTACCAACGGCATGCCCAGTTCCTCCTAGTGAAAGACCAATAGCAACTGGATCTTTAATACCAATCATCTTTAAAAAGACAGGTCCTAAAACTGATGTCAAGATTCCTGTAATAACAACTACGACCAAAGTCACTGTTGTAATCCCCTGCATTTTTTCCGAAATCCCTACAGCCATGGCAGTCGTTACAGACTTAGGAAAGAGTGAGATAGCAAGGAAATAATCCATACCAAAAAGCTTAGCAATCAAAGCGGTATAAGTAGTGTTAAGAATACAGGCAACTGTTGACCCAATTAAGATACTCTTACAGTGATGACGCATGAGGTGGAGATTTTTATAAAAAGGGACAGCTAGAGCAACCGTTGAAGGAATAATCAAACTATTAAGATAAGAACCACCTACATAGTAATCCCTGTAAGAAATGCCTGTATAGTGCAAAATGACAATAATTAAGGCAGTTGACACAAGAAGAGGCGTTGTCAAAGGATTAGGGAAACGGCGATAAAGCGAAAGCCCCAGTGTGTAAGCCAATACTGAAAGAGTTAAACCAAACAAGGGTGTGTTAAAAAAATTAGCCATGATTAACCTCCTCATAATCGCCTTCAAAGTGCTTTTTGATATAGACAACAACTACGGCAATCACTACAATATTAAGAACCAAGGCACCCATAATAATCAAAATAATTGGAACAATATTCGCCGAAATAGCATTCCATCGTTCCATAATACCGACACCTGCTGGCAAAAAAAGGATAGTCATATTGACTATTAAAAACTCTGCTACAGCATGGATATGACGTGGACGAATCCACTTAAGCTGTAGAGCAATCAGAAGCAAGAATAAGCCAATGATACTCCCAGGTACAGGTAATTTAAAAAAGGTTGAAAGAGCTTCACCAATCACAGCAAACAAACAAATCAACATGAATTGAATGTAGTATTTCACGAGTCGCCTCCTAGGTTTAATCACCTATTAGTCTACTCCTTTTATTTTGAATTTCAAGAGTTTTCAGTAGATTTTTTTGAAAAATCAGCAATCGCTAATCAACTCCTTAACACATAAAAAATCCAACCCCGAGGCTGGATTCATTCACAGATGCCACCACCGAGAATTGAACTCGGAACGGAGCATTACCATTGCTCTATTATACCATTTAACTATAGCGGCAACTGTTTCTATCTTATCATATTTCCACTTACTGTGGCAAGAGTTTTTGCTTATTATTTATAAATTTAAGTCTTTGTAAGGACTACGGTAACCAACCTGTAAAACTTTTCCATCCTTAATCAAGATAGGACGTTTAATCAACATACCATCTGATGATAAGAGTTTTACGGCTTCATCTTGTGATAAGGTTGGAAGTTTGTCCTTCAATCCTAAAGAACGGTAGGATTGTCCACTCGTATTAAAGAATTTCTTAAGCTCTAAATCTGTCCCCTCTAGAAGCTCTTTTAAAAATTGAGCTGAGGGTGGATTTTCCTTAATGTTGACAGACTCGACCTCAAGACCTAATTGATTGAGTTCAGCTTTTGCCTTACGACAAGTGCTACATTTTGGATATTCATAAAAAGTGTACATGTTTTTCTCCTTTTCTCTAGCATAAGCAATCTATCTAAGGATTGTCAAACCTAAGACCTTCCAAACGAAGTAAGAAACACTTGACATCCTCTCCTACCGCATAATTTCCTAAGTGACCACTACTAGGCAAAACACGATGACAAGGGATAAGAATCAGCCAGGGATTCTTACTAACAGCAGTTCCTACAGCCTGTGCGGATTGACAAGAGATTGCCTTACCAATCTGACCATAGGTTCTGATTTGCCCCATAGGTATTTCACTTAAAGCCAACCAAACTCTTTGTTGGAAAGCTGTTCCTTGTTCAGCTAAAGGAAGGTCATCTGGACTTGGACTCTCACCTTTAAAATAGGCCTGCAATCACTTTTTGGTCACTTCTAAAATAGGATTTGAGATGTCTACTAACTCCTCTTCCTTAAAACCAGCCTAAAATGATTTTGTCCTTCTAACCACATACCATAGAGGGCTTGCTCACTTGCAACCAAGGACAGGCGACCAATAGGTGATACAAAATACTGACGATAAAACATATTTTAATTATTCCAAAAAAGACAGGAAAGCCTTGTTCCTGTCAGCTTATTTCTGAATTATTTACCTTTAATCAAACGTACTCGTACGATGTTATCGCTCGCCTCAAACTTAGCGACCAATTCATCAATCTTAGACTTGTCTGTCTCATCAAGGTCAAGAAGGGTATAAGCATACTCTCCCTTTGAACGGTTAATGATATTATCTATATTAATATTAAAATCAGAGACCGCTGTTGAAATACGGGCTACAATGTTAGGCACGTTTTTATTAATCAAAGTGATACGATATGGAGCACTCAAAACCTGTTGTACACGTGGGAAGTTAACAGAATTGACAATTTCACCTGTTTCCATGAAGCGACGGATGGTCTGAGCAGCCATAATAGCACAGTTAAGCTCTGCTTCACTCGTTGAACCACCAACGTGTGGGAAGACTGTCACATTAGGCTTGTTAAGTAGTTCTTCTGTCCCGAAGTCAGTGATATAACGTTTTACTACACCTGTTTCCAAAGCATCAAAGAGCGCATCATTCTCTACTAATTCTGCACGGGCAAAGTTGATGATTGTTGTTCCTTTTTGCATGAGGCTAAAGGCGTCTGCATTGAAAGTACCTTTCGTATCAGGTGTCAATGGAACGTGAACAGTGATATAATCACAGTTTTCAAAGATTTCTTTGAGATCAGAAACACGTTTAACGTGGTGAGAAATATTCCAAGCTGCTTCAATAGAAACGTATGGGTCATAGCCATAGACCTTCATTCCCAAACGATAGGCATCGTTAGCAATACGCGCACCAATGGCACCCAAGCCAATAACACCCAGTGTCTTACCTGCAATCTCGCTACCCGCAAACTGCTTCTTACCTGCTTCGATTTGTTTAGGCACATCATCACCGCTAAGTTTGTTAACCCAAGTATTGGCCGCAATATAATCACGTGCTGAAAGCAAGATAGAAGCTAAGACAGCTTCTTTAACTGCATTAGCATTAGCTCCTGGAGTATTGAAGACAACAATTCCTTTTTCAGTTGCTTTATCAACTGGGATATTGTTAGTCCCAGCACCAGCACGCGCAATAGCTTTCAAATTTTCAGGGAAAACTGTATCATGGAGATTTTGACTACGAATAATGTAAGCATCCGGATTTTCCGCTAAATCACCATCAATTTGAAAATGATTTCCAAGTTCCTTCAAACCAATTTGGTTAATATTATTATATGTTTTTACGCTAAATACCATAATTTTATTCCTCTTAAATTAATGAATTCCGTGGTGAGTAGCTTCATCAACTTCTTGATAAAAAGCCTTCTCCCTCTTGATTTTGATTTTCTGATAGGCAAGTCGTTCACCATCAATAGGAACCTTACCACAATAGACATAGCCAAGTTTCTCCAAAATGTGCTGCATGACAAGATTCTTTTCATGCGTGTCGCAACGAAAATCATGAGCGTCAGTTCCCTCAATAAGACCTTGAATAAAGGTTTGAGCATTTTTCTGTCCCGTAAATTCTCTTAAAACGGCAATTCGATGAAAGGTAACATAGCGATTATTATGATGCTTCCAATCTCCATCATAGATTTTTTCGTAGGCGGGCTCTCCATCAGTAACCACCGCAGCATAAGAAACAATTTGACCGTCAATGATACCGACATAGGCCTGTCCTTTAAGAACATCATCAAAGATGATTTCTTCTGTAAGATAACCATCAGCCCCTTGCCATTGAGAACTACCAGCTTCCGCTAAAGCAATTCTAGCACTCTCAATCACGGTCATGATAGCACCAATTTCATTTGGGAAAGCTTGTCTAATTTCCATCTCTTTCCTAATTATTTATTTTCATCTTCAAATTTCTTCATAAAGTCAATCAAATCAAGCACACCTTGACGCGGGAAGGCGTTATAAACACTGGCACGCATACCACCCACTGAACGGTGTCCCTTGATATTTTTGAAACCAAGAGCATCTGCTTCTGCTACAAATTTGGCATCCAAGTCTTTACTTGGTGTGACAAATGGAATGTTGCAGACAGAACGATCCTTGGCATCTTTAACAGGATTGGTGTAGAAATCAGATGATTCGATATAGTCATAAAGAAGACCTGATTTTTCACGTTGAATTTCCGCCATCTTATCTACGCCACCAATCTCATTTTTTACCCAGTCAAAAACGAGTTTTGAAATATAGATATTGAAACATGGTGGTGTATTGTAGAGTGATCCTGCTTCAGCTTGAATACGGTAGTCCAACATGGCAGACAATTGTGGTTGGTCGTTAAGGAAGTCTTCACGGACGATAACCACCGTCACACCCGCAGGTCCAATATTTTTCTGAGCACCAGCATAGATAAGAGCAAAATCCTCAACATTATAGCGAGCTGCTAAGATATTTGAAGACATATCTGCTACAATTGGCACACCATTAGTATCAGGCAAATCATAGATAGATGTTCCCTCAATTGTATTATTGGTAGTCAAGTGAACATAAGCGGCTTCTGGATCAATCGTTGAAGGATCAAAACTTGGGATATGATCGTAAACAGTATCCTCAGATGACGCCAAAAGAATTGGTTCAAAAGGAATAGTTTTTGAAAGCTTGACAGCTTCAGTATAGGCTTTTTTACCCCATGAACCACCTACAAGGTAGTAAGCTTTCTTACCTTGAGCAAGGTTCAGTGGAACCATTGTGAATTGCGTTGAAGCGCCCCCTTGCAAGAAAATAACCTTATAGTTATCAGGAATGGCCATAAGCTCGCGAAGTGTCGCTTCCGCATCTTTAATGATTTTGTCAAATTCTGGAGAACGGTGGGACATTTCTAGCACGGACATACCGGAATCTTGATAGTTAAGCAATTCAGCTTGTGCTTTTTCGAGCACAGGTTTTGGTAATGTAGCAGGTCCTGCTGAGAAATTATAAATTGTCATAAAGACACCTCCAAAATTTTAATGGGCCCATTATAGCGAATTTACTGAATATTGTAAAGTGTTAATAGTAAAAAACGAACGGAATTGCCCGTTCGTCACAAAAAAGTTAGGTATTTTATATATATTTTTGCAAGTAATCAGATTTACTATCCGTTATCCTTGCTTAAGAAAATAGGCAGCACCGATTAGATTTGTTCCATTATGATGACAGGCTACAATCTTTGGACGTTTAATAATTTTACCGATAAAATCAATCTCATGGTGAACCTTATCAAACTGGCGGTTGACTTCTTCTATCAGAATAGACTGAGCTGAAATACCACCTCCAAGAACAAAGGTTTCCATATCAAAGATAGTTTGAAGATTCAATATAGTAATAGCTAGGTTTCGACAATAGGTCTCAAAGATTGGATAAACTGCTTCCTTTTTAGCATTAATTGCCTTAAAGGCTAGCAAACCATCTTTTAAATCAAGACTAGCTAAAATTTCATTAACTTTAGTAATCAAACCAATAGCTGAAAGAGTTGTTTCTTGCATCAATGAAGGATCAAGTTTTTCCATTTGAAGAGGAAGGAGAAAGGTCAACTCTCCTGCCTGGAAATGGCTTCCCTGAAAAAGTTTACCATTGATTATTATACCTCCACCAAGGCCTGACCCTAAAACAAGAGCAGCACCGTTAGTCACTCCTTTCAAATGACCTGTGGCTAGTTCAGCCAAGGCTGCTGCTTTACCATCATTAAGCGCAGCTACTGGAAAATGATACTTAGCTTGCAGGGTTTATTTGACACGAAAACCATGAAAGAATCTCAACAAACCGCCGTGATAAATCACACCCTCCTTCCATATCAACAGTTTCAGGAACACTAATTGCACTGCCTGATAAAGCTATTTCAACCGAAGTTACTAAATGATCAATAACATCGAGAGCCTTATCCAAGGTATGAGGGGATGATTGCGTTGGCAAACTCTTTCAGAGGACAAGGTCCTCTGAAACAAGAGCAGACTTTACCTGAGTCCCTCCAAAATCAATTGCTAAAACTAGAAAAAACGCTATCAAAATGCTATAATGGTTTTAGAAAACTAGATAAAAGGAGTCTCTCACATGACTAAATTTCTACACACTTGTGTCCGTGTTAAAGACCTAGAAGCTTCACTACAATTTTATCAAGAAGCGCTTGGTTTTAAGGAAGTCCGTCGTAACGATTTCCCAGAATATAAGTTCACTCTTGTCTACATGCAACTAGAAGATGATCCTGATTACGAGTTGGAATTGACATACAACTACGATCATGAAGTTTATGATCTTGGGAATGGTTATGGACACATCGCTGTTGGTGTTGATGACCTAGAGGCCACACACCAAGCCCACAAAGAGGCTGGCTATAATGTTACTGATCTCTCAGGTCTACCTGGTAAACCAAAAATGTACTACTTTATTACTGATCCAGATGGCTATAAAATCGAGGTCATCCGTTTAGCTCAGTTCTTGGAAAAATAATGAAAAAGAAGTCAGATTATCTCAACTCTGGCTCCTTTTTTACTTATTTTTTATTATCGACCTTTAAGGATGACAAAATTTGGGTATGAATATCATCCACGCCATTTGGATTATTTGGCAAGAATAAAGTTTGATTACCTTTATCCGCAAAAGTATTAAGGGTATCTAGATATTGGTTGGTCAAGAGGATAGACATAATCTGTTCCTCAGACATACCAACATTGGCTTCTTTAAGTTCTGCAATAGATTCAGCTAAACCATCAACGATGGCTTTACGTTGTTGGACAATACCAACACCATGAAGACGGTCTTTTTCGGCTTCAGCTTCAGCAGCTGTGACAATCTTAATTTTATCAGCTTCTTCCAATTCTTTGGCTGCTACACGCTTACGTTGAGCAGCATTAATTTCGTTCATAGACTGCTTAACTTCAGCATCTGGCTAACCTTGGTAATCAAGGTCTTAACAATGATGTATCCATAAGCTGTCATTTCTTCGGCTACTTGATGTTGAACCTCAAGAGCGATTTCATCTTTCTTCTCAAAAAGCTCATCAAGCGTCAATTTAGGAACTGATGAACGAAGGGCATCAATGTATGATTTAATTTGAGCCTCTGGTCGCATGAGTTTGTTGTCTCTTGTGCCGGTGACAGCTCTTCTTTCGAAATCTTAAGTAGCCCCTTTTTTATGATATCATATCTCAAAAGAGCCTATTCAAAAGCCAAATCTCTGTCACTTTTAGAATTAAAACGCATCT
>OGQL01001227.1_pt1 | contig 19659 bp, 16 predicted proteins | sample 1553211 | NCBI WGS metagenome assembly OGQL01 (sample SAMEA2579942, study PRJEB22360) | human gut metagenome
AAATGGGACGCTGTTTTATGGCGAGAAACGCTATGTTCGACACGGGGCCGCTTTCGTGTTTGGGAAGGTTCCAAGCAGGACGCCGAATGAAGGCTCTTAACGTGAGTCCCCAAACAGGACACCAGATGGGGTATGGGAAAAGCGGGCATTCGTGCACGCACAGACAGCCAAGGATCATGGCAAGATATCGCTCAAATGTATTCTCAGAGGGGCTCGGACGGTAAAAGGGCCTCTTTCGGGCAAGATATTCGCGAAATGTATTCCCCAACACTGTTTTTCACTGCTTTTCACCGCTTAAAACATACATAAGGAGCCTATGTTGCCAACAACATGCTGTTAGAGCATGCATTTCGGCGACATATTGCCATGAAGAGGCCTTTTTGCCGTCCGGGCCTCCTCTGGGAATGCACGATAACCGTTTCTTGCCACTGTTTAATGCCCAGCCCTCTCATGCAGGACATTCAGGGGGGGGCGCCCGGCGAGTAGCCAACGTCGGATGAGGGAAAGCGCCTGCAAGAGGCCCGCGCCGGATGAGGGAGGGCGCCCGGCGAGGAGCCCGCACTGACCGCGAAGGTGTTCCCGACTGGCGGCTCACCAGACGGGAGCAGGGGCGATTCCGATTGGCGGCTCACCGGGCAGGGGCAGGGGCAATTCCGATTGGCGAACCACGCTATTTAATTGGCGGCATCCTCCGTTCGGCTAGTGCGCTAGCATTTCTGCTTCGAAGCCCTTTTCGATCACAGCTCCGACAAGCACTTCATCGAGCACGGAATCGCTAAGATGCACCGTGGCCTGTTTGCCCTCGAGATCGACCACCGCACTTTCAACGCCGGGCACCGCTTCCAACGCTCCGCGCACGCGACCTGCGCATTTGTGGCACTTCATGCCCTCCACGCGCAAGCGCTTTTCAGGGAATTGCAAAGCGGCTGAGCGTGAGTTTACAACGAAAGCATTCAGGCCGGTCGGCATTCCGTCGCTAGAAGAAGCATCGTTCGCCGTTTCGTTAGCCGATGGTAGATTGTTCGCTTCTTTGCTGGTCACAGTACCAGCAGCGGCGCCAACGCCAGCAACTTCGTTGGCTGAGGCTGGGCCGCTCGCTGCTTTGCCCGCCGCACCCACCGGCGTTGCAGATACGCGCTGCGGCTTCCACCCGCGCAAACGCAAAGCATTGGTGACCACGCATACCGAGCTTACGCTCATGGCCGCCGCCGCGATCATCGGGTTCAGGCTGAAACCCGCCCACGCAAACGCGCCTGCCGCCACAGGAATGCAGATGGCGTTGTAAAACAGCGCCCAGAACAGGTTCTGCTTGATGTTGCGCATAGTGGCACGCGAAAGATCCAGGGCAGCGGGCACATCGGCCAAATCGCTGTGCATCAGCACGATATCGGCACTAGAAAGCGCAATATCGGTGCCGGCGCCAATGGCAATGCCCACATCCGCACGAGCCAATGCCGGAGCATCGTTGATTCCGTCGCCCACCATAGCAACCGGAGCCTTCGCGGAAAGCTGGCGAACAATGCGCTCCTTTTCGGCGGGCAGCACGCCGGCAATGACTTCGTCGGTGCCCACCTGACGCTGCACAGCAAGAGCGGTTCGCTCAGCATCGCCCGTGAGCATCACCGTGCGAATGCCCATCGCCCGCAACTGCGCAATGGCGGCAGCGCTGGTTGTCTTCGGTACATCCGCCACGGCAATAATGCCTACCAACTTGCCATCGCAAGCGAAATAGGTAACGGTCTTGCCTTCGTCGGCGAGCCCTTCAGCCTGCGAAGCATCCACCGCGATGCCACACTCGGCCATCATGCGCGCATTGCCCGCATAGCACGCCGCGCCCGAAACGCAGGCGGAAACGCCCTGACCAGGAACCTGTTTGAATCCGGAAACCAGCTCGGCAGACTCTTTTACCGCATCAGCACCGATGCCACCCGCTGCGTACAGCACCATCGCGCGAGCCAGCGGATGCTCGGAAGGCTTTTCCAGTGCATAGGCAAGCTGCAGCAGCTCTTCGGCCCGCACGCCCTCCACTGGTAGAACATCAGTTACCTGCGGAGCGCCCTTGGTGATGGTGCCCGTTTTATCCAGCACCACCGTCTTCACGCCGCGCGCCGTTTCCAGCGCCTCAGCCGACTTCACCAGAATCCCGTTCGCGGCACCGCGTCCCGTGCCCACCATAATGGCAGTAGGCGTTGCCAATCCCAGCGCGCAGGGGCATGAAATTACCAGTACGGAAATCGCGTACGTAAGCGCCACGGAAAGCTCCGCCCCCACGGCGAGCCACACGGCAAACACCACCACCGCGATAGCGATAACCACCGGCACGAACACGCCGCTGATTTTGTCGGCCATCTTTTCGATGGGCGCCTTGGAACTGGTGGCTTCGTCGACCAGACGAATAATGCCCGCCAGCACGGTTTCTTCGCCCACGTGTTCGGCACGCATCGTGAACCAGCCCGCCGTGTTCACGGTGGCGCCCGTCACCGCGCTGCCAGCATGCACGCTCTTCGGCAGAGGCTCGCCCGTAATAACGGATTCGTCGACCGACCCTTCACCTTCCAACACCACGCCGTCGACCGGCACCGATTCGCCCGTACGCACCATGAGCACGTCCCCAACGCGCACGCTTGCGGCAGGAACCTGCACTTCAACGTCGTCTTCCACGCGCGTTGCCATTTTGGGCGAAAGATCCATAAGCTTCGAAAGCGAGCTGGTGGTTTTACCCTTCGCGCGCGCTTCAAGATACTTACCCAGCGTGATGAGCGTCAGGATCATGGCCGCCGATTCGAAGTAAAGGTTCATGGCGAAACGATGAGCGGCCGCCATGTCGGAATGACCCATGAAAAATGCCATGTTGAACAGCGCATATGCGCCGTATACCGTGGCGGCGCCCGAGCCTAGCGCAATGAGCGAATCCATGTTGGGGGCGCGATTCGCCAAGGCGCGAAAGCCCACACGGAAGAACTTGAAGTTGATGAAAATGACGGGCACCAGCAGCACAAACAGGGTAAGCCCGTACACCATCATGTTTTCCATGCCAGTGAGCACGCCGGGCAACGGCCAGCCGAACATGTCGCCCATAGAGATGTAGAACAGCGGCACCGTGAACACGAGCGAGGCAATCAGGCGGTGCAGCATGCTCTTCTGCTCGGCTTCGGCGGTGGCGTTCGGATTGCTCGCAGCGACGCCTGAGCCTGTAGCAGCAGCGCCTGGCCCAGCGGGTGCGCCCGCCTGGCCTTTGGGGCTGGCGCCATAGCCCGCCTTCTTCACGGCTGCCTCAATGGCGGCTGTAGCTTCGGCGGCATTGGCGTCGGCGGCAAGCTGCACTTCCATTGAATTCTTCAGCAGATTCACGGCAACACTCGCCACGCCGGGGACCGCACTGGTAGCTTTCTCGACACGCGCCGAGCAAGCAGCGCATGTCATTCCTTGGACATTGAAAGATATCTTCATGGTGTATCTCCTCTTGGAGTTTTGTGATTGGGGGGGGTGAACTGCCGACCGAATGAACCGCCAACCAAACCGGCGGCAATCGGGATCCTCGCGGACGGCAACTACGGCGGTAGTCTCGGCGGCGGTCGATATCTGCACGAACGGGACAGTTGCAGCGGCAGTCAGCAGCAGTCGGGATCCGCACGAAAGCCAACTTGACAGGCTGCAGTCGGGCACCAGCCGAGCAAACCCGCCCTTAGTGGGCGAAACGCTTGATGAGTTGCATGGCCTCGTCAATTACTTCGGTATCGCCTTCGCGTACGCGTTCGATTACGCAGGTTTCCAGGTGGTCGCGCAGCAGCATTTCGGACACGGTATGCACAGCGCTTTCTGCAGCGGAAAGCTGAATGAGCACATCGCCGCAATAACGGTTGTCTTCGATCATGCTTTTCACACCATTCAGCTGACCGATGGCGCGATTCAGGCGCTTTTGCAATTCGCTTTGGAATTCGGCGCTGCGCTCCGTTGCCTTATGACGGCACTCGCATGTACGCTTTGGAGCTTCCGCTTTTTCCGAGCAGCATGCTTTGGACAATTCTTCGCTCATGGTGACCCTTTTCGCTGACGGGAACGAGAGAGCCTCTTCTCCCCTTCTTTGTTTTACGCTGCAACTATATACCCCTAGGGGGTATTGTCAATGCAAAAAGTACCAATGGGCTAACTTTTTTTCATTGAGCGGAATGCTGGAGGTTCCGAGCGCGCGGGCAGCAAGCGGCCCTCACTCGGCGGGGCCGCTTGACCGGCGCCTCCTTGCCGCCGTCCCGCCCTGAACCCTCCCCGCGAATGCTGACTCTCAAGATTCGGCGAGATTATCGGCGTCAGAGACTTGCAAGCGGAGCTTCACTGATGCCAGCTTTGCCGCCAGCGCTCGACACCCCACAACACCACGCACTCCTTTGGCAGCGTCACCCCGCCCGACAAGAAGCCGCCCGCGCCCCATCCCGCCGCCCATAAGGGCGGCGCCGTGGTTGCGATCGCTCGCGCTGTTCGGCGGCGGATGGCAAGATCTGCGCACTATGCATGATTCGAGGGGCCCGTGCAGCGAAAATCGCCCCTTCCTGGCAAGATCTTCGCGCGGTGTATCCTCCGACGGCGGTTTGCGGGGCTTTTCGGATGCATGGCGCGCATATCTTGCCAAAGCCAGCTCATTTCGGATGCATGGCGCGCGAATCTTGCCAGGAAGGGGCGATTTTCCCGTCCGAGGCTCCTTTTGGGATACATGGGGCGAAAAAATTGCCACGGATTGCCGCCCGGGAACGCACCGCGGCGAAATCTTGCCACGGCAAGACCCCCGAGAACGCACCGCGCGAGAATATTGCCACTGCCAGTCAGGCCAAGGGCGCATCAGGGCGCAGTCCCGTCACCGTCGGACGCCGGGAAACGCACTTCGCGAGCATATTGCCATCGTCGAGCGCCCGGAAACGCATCAATGAAGAACTTGCATAACCGGCATCTAACAATTGTGTATAAAAGCCTCACCCGCAACCAAGCCGAGTACAATAAGGAGATTGGATTTTAGGGAGTTTTAGAATACATATGACCAATTCAAACGAACCACCGCGCCGACCAGCGCGTCGCCAACCAACCCGCCGTTCCACCGCACCTCGCACTTCCGTGCCCAGTGCACGTGACGAGCTTGAGCGCGAACGCGAGTTATACAGCCAGCACGACCCCACGGCTTCGTTCATGCACGAACGCGTGCAGAACAAACCAGCAGGTCAGGAACGCGGCACATCGTCCGCATTCCCTGCGTATGCAGGTGCCGGCAACGATCATATTGCCCATTCGCGCGTTGCCGCGAACCAGCCTGCCCAAACAAACCAGGGGCACACGGCCAATGGCAACATGTCCAACGTGTCGGCCTGGGATCAGCGCGCTTCCGCAAGCGCAAGCCAGCGCATGCCGCGGGTCGAGGGCCAGCGCCCCAACATGCAGGGCAGCCAGCGCATGCCGCGCGTTGCAATACCGCAAGATGCTAACCAGCACGTAGGCGCAGGCGACCCTTCCGCAAGCCAGCGCATGCCGCGCGTTGAAGGTCAGCGTCCCTCCGCGGCTCAACGCCAGCAGCGCCCCGTTCGTCGCGGCGCCGCAGCTTCGCAACCCAGCCAGAGCATGCGCGTTCAGGCAGCACAGCCGCAGCAAGGCCAGCCTTCACAGCAGATACCCGTTGTGCAAAACATGCGCGGCAACGACCCGTCTGCCTATTCGCGCGCTAAATACCAGCGCACCAAAGAAGGCGCCCAAAAGGCTTCGCCCACCAACGCATCCACATACCAGGCAGCTCGCTACCTGGGCAACAACAACTATGCGCCCAAGCAGAAGGCCGACTTCTTTACGCGCGGCAGCCTTATCGCCGTTGCCGCTGTTGTGGTGCTTGCCATCGTTGGCATATTCGCCTTCAACAACTGGATGGGGTCGAAGCCGGTTGAGGTCACGCTAAACGGCGACCAGGTAACCATTTCGGGCGCCGAGCGCAGCGTTGGCGGCCTTCTGGACAACAACGTGGTTTCGGTAACGCCTGGCAACTACGTAGCCGTCGATGGCAGCACCATCCGTCAAGGTGAAGGCACCCGCTGCACCGCAAAGGTGAACGGAAACGACACCGACGATATGGGCATGCACTTGAACGGCGGCGACAAGATCGAGATCTCCAATGGCACCGACATCACCGAGCCCTACACCGACAGCGAACCCCAAACCCTTCCGCACAAAACGGAGCTGAAGGGCGTTGGCGCAGTTCACCTGTACAGCAACAATGCCCAGGACGGCGAGCAAGTAACGCGCACAGGCAAGGAATCGGGCATCACCGCCACGGTTACCACCAAAGAACCGGTCGACAACATCGTTCAGTACTACAACGTGAACAGCAACGGCGACAAGGTTATTGCGCTCACGTTCGACGACGGCCCATGGGATAAGCAAACCGATGAGATCCTGGACATCCTTGAACAGAACGACGCCAAGGCCACCTTCTTTACCGTTGGCCAATGCATTAGCGGGCACGAAAAGGAATTGCAACGCGCTGCAAGTATGGGCTGCGAAATTGGCACTCACACATGGGACCACGCAGAGGGCAGCGGCGAAGGCGTAAGCCTTATCAAGATGTCGACCGACGAACGCAAGCAGGAAGTACAAAAGGGTTTGGAGGCCATCAAGAACGCTACCGGCCAGGAAGCAAGCACGATCTTCCGCTGCCCGGGCGGCAATTTCGACACTTCGGTTGCCACCGACCTTGAAGGCATTGTTACGGCAGAAATTGGCTGGAACGTTGATACCACCGACTGGAAGAAGCCCGGCGCTGATGTTATTGCCCAGCGTATTCAGAGCGCCGGCCCCGGCAACATCATCCTGATGCACGATGGCGGCGGCGACCGCAGCCAGACCATCGAAGGCCTTCGCCAGGCGCTCCCTAAGTTGAAGGAACAAGGCTACAGCTTCATCACCGTACAGGAACTGCTGGAAAAGTACCCCTATCAAGAGAGCCAAACGAATTAGAGAAAATCAGCATAAAAAAGAATAAAAAATGTACCACTGCGAGCGAGCCGTGGTACAGATACATAGCATGGGGAACAATCGAGATGAAAGATTGTTCCCCATTTTTTTATATTTTCGATAAGTAGATTTACTTTTCGATTGCATAAACGCTGTACGTAATTTTTACGGTCATGTCAGACTCAGCGATGATTGCATCGAAGATGAGCTGTGTTTTATAGCTCGATACCTGCTCCACACGGGGTGATAAGTGGTATGTCGTTTCAATGGCAGCAGTATCAGATTCCACCATGCAGTCCATGGCTGCGTATGCTGACGTTTCGGTAGGGAACGGATGTGCTGTGTAGCCGGATTCGTTGCTAGATTCACGGATTAAGATATACGTAGGTTCTGTCATAACAGATACGTCCTTTCTGAAATGTGAAATATGGTTTTACGCAGACCTGCACTCGGATGAGGCGCCGTATTGAACCGCTCTCCCTGTTTCTCGGGCACGGGAAGCAAGGAGAGCGGTTCCTCTTCGCCTATGGCATAGCGGCTGACGCCGAACCTCGTACGCACGCTTCATTGCAAACGCGGCTCAGCTCGCAAAGTGGGAATCGAGCACCTACCCTTACTTTCCTGTCTGGTTGGTGCTAGTTCGGACTTCTACCGATTTCGCGATATAGGCAGGGCGGCGCTTGGTTTCGATGTAGATGCGTGCGATGTATTCGCCGATCACACCCAGCGTTACCAAAATGAGCCCGCCCATCAAAAGGAGCACGCACAGAAGCGTAGGATAGCCCGATGGCATGGCGGGGTTGATAAATTGCTCGACAACGACTTCGACCAGCAGAACCAACCCGACAAGCGTGGCAACGAGACCCGCCGCCGCGGCAATTTTCAGCGGAAACGTGGTAAACGAAAGCACTCCGCCGATGCCGTAGCGCATTAGTTTCCGGAACGACCACTTCGTTTCGCCCTCAACACGATTCGCGGGCGTGTAGGGAAACGGCAATGTCTCGAAACCTACCCAGGCAAACATGCCTTTCGAAAAGCGGAAGCTTTCCGGCATAGAAAGAAGCGCATCGGCCACCCTGCGGTGGAACACGCGAAAAACGGAGGCATCGGGCATGACATTGAGCCGAGAAGTTGCATCGAACGTTTTGTAGAACGCGTGCTTGAAGAAGCTCAGCACCGCACCTTCGTTTCGATGCTCTTGGAATGCGGCTACGCAATCGGCGCTAGGGTTGGCCTGCAGCATGCGGTACATTTCAAGCAACGTTGCAGGAGGCTGTTGCAAGTCTGCGTCCATCAGGCCAACCGCATCCCCTTCGGCATGTTGAAGGCCTGCGAGCAGGGCGCTTTCCTTGCCGAAGTTGCGGGAAAAATCGACCACGACGATACGTTCGGCCGATGCAGGAGTGGGCAGCTCATGCAGCAGGTGCGACGTACCGTCGGAGCTGCCGTCGTTCACCAAAACCAGCTCGTACGACACTCCCGAGGTGGCAAAAGCATCATCCACCGCGCCGAACAGCAGCGGCAGCGATCCTTCTTCGTTGTAGCATGGCACGACAATGGAAAGATCCACCGCAAGCCCCCTTTTCGCTTGATTACCGCGTCCGATTGTACGCCTAGCAGCAAAACAAACCCAGCGTGTTGCCGAAATGCAACATCCTAGAAAAATAGGGGTGGCTATCGTTTTCCCGCTTTCGATTTGGCGTCAGGTTGCAATGGAACCTGCGCGTGGGGTTCAATACCAGCCACTATGCCACAAGTGAAAAAGCGAGACCTGCCCCCCCCTATTTTCTCACCTGCCGGATTTCAGCTTCACAAACACGTTGTGCAGGGCGCCATTCTTGGCAGCATGAATAGCACCGCCTAGCGCCAGGCACTTCGACGCATTACGCTGCTGCAGGGGCTTCAAGCACAGGCGCAACGCCTGGCTGTCGGCTTGCGCACAGGGCACCAACTCGTTGAACAGATCATCGGCAAACACACCTTGCAGCCATTCCTTCTGCGCAGAGCCGCTCATGCCGCTTTCCTTCTGCTTGTTACGTTCCAACGCCGAAAGAATATAGCGAGCATACAGCGCACCGAGCGTGGCCTTGGCGCCGGCATCAAGCAAACCCCATGAATCCAGCTGGTTACGCAACATTTCAATGCGCGCGCGATGCACCTCGTAGTAACGCGGTACAAACTTGCTGGTTAGGTTGCCCGTCTCGCGCTTGGCGTAGCGATATAGCGGTGCGCCAATCACGTTCAGGCCAGGCAAATCTTGGAACACGCGGATGTTGAATTCAATATCTTCGATAAGCGGCAAATCTTCGGTAAAGGTAAAGCCGCCCTGCTGCAGATAGCTGCGCTCGTACACCTTGTTCCAGGCGTAGCCGTAATGCGTACCCTTTTCGAATTCCAAAACGTGCTTACGCAGCTTGGTTTTTCCCAAATGCGCCGATTCCTGGCTGAAAGTGAATTCCTGCACTCGTTCCACCTTGCCACCAGCGTCGTAGAATTCTTCCACATGCCCCACCATAACCACTGGCGCTTCGTGCTGCTGAAGCGAGTTATACACACTCTGCAGAAAGGTGAAATCGTAGCGATCGTCGGGGTCGGGGAACCACACATAGCGCCCCCGAGCAGCGGCAAGGCCCGTATTGCGCGCCGCCGAAAGCCCTCGGTTCACCTCGTGCGAAACAACGCGAATGCGCGCATCGGCAGCGGCGAACTGCTGCGCTATGGCCAGGCTGCCGTCGGGCGAGCAATCGTTCACCACAATGGCTTCCCAGTCGGTGAACAGCTGGTCTTGCAAATCGCCCAAGGCGGCGGCAAGGTAGGGCTCAGAGCTATACGTGGGCAGGACAACCGAAAAGAACGGAGCGTTGGAGGGTTGGGCTGGGACGTCTGCGGTGCTCACCGAGCCCGAAGCTTCCGCAGCGCCTGCACCGCTACGGGCAGCATCGGCATAGGCAGCTGCATCGCCGCGCCCATGCGCAGCGGCAGCGTCCGCGGCATCGACGCTCACGGCACCATTACGCCCCCGCGAGGCGGACGTACCGTTCGCTTCGCCCTTGCCGTGATGTCGTTTTCTCATATGCCCAGCGCCCCTCATGAACTCTAAACGCTTCGGCGTCAGCGCGCGCCGCTATTCCAAATACTTGCTTATGTCAGATATCTTAACAACTACAACGCCATCGATGGTTGCCACCGAACCATTGGCTGGATACAGCGACATGTTCGCGAATTCACTGGAGCGAATAACCTTGGCGCATTCGTCGAACGAGCAGTAGTTGAAGCTCTGCCCCGCAAACCGCTTCATTATCACATCCCAAGAACGCATGTTGTTCTGGTAGTGGTTGTCCCAAACCATGCCCCACTTCGCATAGCTGCTTGCGTGAATGTAGGAATCGCTGGTGTTCGGAAAGTTGCCCGCTTCGGGCTTGCCGGCAATCAATACCTTCGCACCCGCCTGCACATCGGGGTTCGCATCAAGCACGCCGGCAATTCGGGTGGCCAAAGAAGCAGTTTGGTTCTGGCATGCCTGCATAACCTCGGCATCCGCATTCGACTGCAGCGCGTACGACCACGCCCCTACGGCAATAAGGCAACAGCAGTCGACGGACATTGCCTTCGCGGGCATGTGCAGGCGCACATTGCCTCGGTCGGGCGAATCGAGCAAAAGCTGCACCAACAGGGGCAGAAGCAGAAAAGAAGCCATAAAACCGCCCAGCATAAGCAGGGTTGGATACCCGTAGCTAGGAACGATAACCAGGATAACGTTGGCGGCAAAGGGGATAAGCACAACGCAAAGCAGCGCCATAGCGCTCGCCCCCAAACGCTTCACGCCGCTGATCGCAGCAAGACGGACAAACGCAACCGCCGCAATAATCATGCCAACAGCCGCCACGTACACCCAGCCAAAATGGTTCCCGGAAATGCCGTGGCTGAACAAGCCGTCAGAAAAGGCAACGTAAGCACTGGGGACAGACGACGTCAAAGAGCCCAGAATACTGCCAACGCCAACCGAGGAGGCTCCGCCATAAGCGGAAAGGCCAATGTCCAGCACAAACAGCGAAATCTCGGTAAGCGCGTAGTACAGTACGGCACCAGCCGCGCACACCGCAATGGCAACACCGAAGAACACCGCAAGCTGCTTGGCGCTGAGCGAATCGGCGCTGCAGCCTTCTTCACGGTAGGGGTTCTGAGCTTCGCCACGAGCATCGCATGCCGGCGACGTCAGCGATTCAGAGCCGCCGCCCATAAGCGAGCGAATCATTACCAACAGCACCGCAACGCAAAACACGCCCAGGCTCGCTTGATAGCAACCGAGCGAAAACGCCAACAACGCAACCGCCCCAACAAGGGTAACCGGCTTGCCAACAGCCCCAACGCGCCCGATCAGGCATGCGGCCAGCACCGCACACAAAAAAGAGAGCGCGTACGAATTCGAGCAGTAGTAGTACGTGATGCAGCAGGAAACGAAGGGCGAAGCGATGAACAGAATCGAGGAAGCATACTGCAAGCAAGCGTTCCTGATGCCAAGCTTGTCTATCAGCGCAACAATGCCCAGCGTAAACAGGGCAATGGTGATTGCGGAGGTAAGAATAGGCGAGCACAGCCCAAACTTAGCGCAGGCAGCAAACAGCAAGCCCCAACGCCCCAAGCTAATATCCCAAGCATGCGGAATAAAGCTTCCGTATCCATTGGGGTTGCTCAAAGAAACAACCGCATCGGGGTTCGAAAGGCCGTTCAGGTACATCTGCGCATGGCATATCATGCCCACCGCAAAGCACACCACCAGCAATTTTGCGTTGCGAGCAAACCAGAGCTTCACCTTGGAAAACCCCGTTTTCTCTGCCGTTGATTCACTTTCTAACCCCAAGATAACCTCCCGATGCTTTCAGCGAGAACCTGGTACCTGTCCCTTTTCCCACCACGGAAAGTCTACTCCCCCTCAAGGTTATTCGCCTCGAGTTTCAGATCCTGTTACCAACAAAGCGTTTAACAGCAACATGGGAAACAGCATTCGTCAAACAAGCCACCGGCACATGGGGCCCATTAGCCCCAGCCCATTTTTATCTCTTTTTGCCAGAGACGCACCGGCGGAACAGGCAACCCGAGCCATAACCTTTATCATAGAAATGTTGAACAAAAACGCACGCTGCGCAGCAATAGCGAAAGGATCCGCCGTGCCCGCAATTAGCTTGCTTATACCCATTTACAACGTGGAGAAATACCTGCGCGAATGCCTAGATTCCGTGCTGGCCCAAAGCTTCACCGATTTCGAGGCAATCTGCATTAACGACGGCAGCACCGACAGCTCCCGCGCCATTGTGCAGGAATACCTTGATGCAGACGGCCGCTTTCGCGTGATTGACAAGTCCAATTCCGGCTATGGAGCATCCATGAACCAAGGACTTGATGCGGCAACGGGCAAATACGTAGCCATCTTGGAATCGGACGATGCGTTCACGCCCGACGCGTTGGAGGTGCTGTACAACCTGGCAACCACGCACAACGCACAGGCGGTAAAGGCTGACTTCTGGTTCTACTGGAGCCAGAACGAAAAGCTGGAGCCCTGCCATGTAATTAGCGAAGGGCTCTGCGGCAAGCTGGTTAACCCTCAGGAAGTGTTTGAGCCTTTCTATGCAAAGCCATCTATTTGGTCGGGCATGTACAACCGCACCTTCCTACAGGAAAATGACATTCGCTTCCTGGAGACGCCAGGAGCATCGTATCAGGATGCTGGCTTTGCCTTTAAGGTATGGGCCGCCGCCGAACGCGCTGCGTTTAGCTCTACTCAAATTTTGAAGTACCGCCAAGACAACGAAGCTTCATCGGTAAATTCCCCCGGCAAGGTGTATTGCGTGTGCGACGAGTACGCCGAAATGCAGCGCTGGCTTGATGCGCGCCCGGCAAAAAAGCAGCATCTACAAGGCGTGCTGGAGCGCATGAAATTCAACAGCTACCTGTGGAACTACGATCGCCTTTCCGCCGAACTGCGCGCCGAATTTTTGAAGCACGCCGCGCAGGAGCTGAAGGCTGATTTGGACGCCGACCGCGTTGACCTGGCGCTGTTTGAGCCTTGGGCCGAAGCCGACCTTCGCGCGCTTATCAAAAAGCCCGAAACATTTGCAAAGTGCCGCACCGAATACGCAGCGCCCGGCAAGCTGAATACCTTCAAACACTATTATCGCATTGGCGGCCTGCCGCTAATTGCAAAGCTGCTGAAAAACAAGGTGGCGAAGTAGCGATGGCGGTCGAAAAACCAACTGTCACCCGCGCCGAAGGCGCCCCCAAACATCCCGTTCTTTCCATAATTGTGCCCGTATATAACGTGGAGGACTATCTGGACGCCTGCCTTGATTCGCTGCAGGCGCAGACCTTCAGCGATATCGAAATGGTTTGCGTAAACGACGGCAGTCCCGATGGCTCACGCGAAATCCTGGCAAAGCGTCAGAAGGAAGATGCGCGCATCGTTATCGTGGATAAGCCAAACGGCGGCCTTTCCTCTGCACGCAATGCGGGAATTAATGCGGCATGCGGTACCTACATTGGCTTTCTTGATGCAGACGACCGCTTCACGCCCAACGCCTGCCAACGCATTACCGAAGCATTCACCGAAACCGATGCCGACGTGGTGACCTTTGGCGGTTACTGCAACCCCGCAGAAGCTGCAACCCCTTGGATAACGTTGAAGTTAAGCCCGCGCGATGTGGTGTATGACGGCTTCCAACCTGCCCTGATGTTCGAAGAGCAGAGCACCCCCTACATTCGCACCGCTTGCCGCAAAGCGTTCTTGGATGAATACGACATTCGCTTCGAAGAGGCACTGCCCTTCGGCGAAGACCAGGTGTTCTTCTTCGACATCTACCCCAATTCAAGGAAAACGGCGCTGATAAGCAACAAGCTGTACGAGTATCGTATTGAACGCGAAGGGTCACTTACGTCGAAGACTAACGACGACCTGGAAGTAAAAAGCCGCAAGCACCTGCCCATGACCAAACGCATTTTCAGCGCATGGAAGAAACGCTTTGGATTAGAGGAGTACAGCTCGGAGATTGTGAGCTGGTCCATCGAATTCGTGCTGTATGGGCTGTTCTGCTTGCCGGAAGGCGTCCGCAACGAATTGCTGCCCGAATATGCTCGTATTTTCCGCGAGTTCTGGGGCAGCGACGGCACTGCGGCGCTGAGCCTGAAGCCCCACGACCGCAAGCTGCTGGAAACAGCCCTAGGTGGCAAACACATATCCAACGCCAAAGCCCTACGCCTTAGAGCCGGTTGGTTCCTGGAAAAGTACGGCCCCAAAGCCGTTGCAGGCAAGGTTCTGGGGATGAACTAGCCGCAGCAGCAGACGCCGGACCGCTTTTATGGAGCCGACAAAGAAAGCCCAGAACGAAAAATCAACACCGCCCTGCTAAACCCCCACACACAACAACGAGCGCCAGTGCTTGCGGCACCAGGCGAGCACTGGCGCTTTCTTTTTTACGCGAGGGCAAAGAGGAAGGCGTCCCCTATTCGGGCTACATAGCGCGATATGCCTTGCACACCTCGCCCACAGGGTCCTCCATGTGAACTGCATCCCAAAACTTGGACGGGGTACATAAAACGCATTGGAGTGGGTAAGATAAGTTGGACACCAAATTAAGGGCGAGAGGTGTTCGATATGGCCCAAAAGAGAAAACGCTACGACAGGCATTTTAAGGTCGCCGCAGCAAAGGTTGTTCTTTCCGGAGAGACAACGGTGCGCAAGCTCTCCGAAGAGCCCGAAATCAAAGACCCCGCGCCCAGGCGATGGGCGTGCGAGTACGGGGAGATGGGGGACGCCGCCTTCCCCAGCAACGAAGGCTCTGAGATCGACAAGGACCACGAGATCGTCAAGCCCAAGAAGAGAGCGGAAGAGCTCGAACGCAAGAACGAGATACTAAGAAATTTCCGGGCCTTCTTGAGTCAAGACCATGCGTGAGGTTCGAGTTCCCCAAACAGCATAGGGATGGGTTCGGCCCCATCAGGAAGGCGTGCGAGCTGACGAAGGTCTCGAAATCGGGTTATTACGAATACGCGCACAGACGCAAGCCGAATGCGCAGATAGAGCGAGAAGCCCTGGAGGGGTTCGTCAAAGAGGCCTTCGAGCGGCATCGCGCACGGTACGGTTATCGGCGCATCAACAGGGAATTGCGGAAGACGGGCGTATTCGCCGGCGAGAAGCGCGTGCTGCACGTCATGCGGCGGCTCGGCCTCGTCGCCAAGGGCGCCACGAGAAAGCACGGGGTCCGAAAGGCGGTCGAGGCGGGCGACCCCAGGCTCAACATCGTGGAGCGGGCGTTTGCCGTCGGCCAAAAGAACAAGCTTTGGATGGGCGGCATCACGTGCATCCCGACCAAGGAGGGATGGCCCCGCCTCGCTACCGTCATAGACGCGTTCTCCAGGAAGGTGGTCGGCTGGCCGATGTCGGATCGCATCACCGAGAAGCTCGCGACAGGCGCGATCGAGCAAGCCATCGGGCGCAAGGATCCCCAAACGACGGAAGCCTCGTCTTCCATGACGACCAAGGCATCCAGCGCACATCGAAGGCGTTCCAGCGCCGCCTCGGCCCGCACGGGGCCGCGCAATCGATATCGAGGCCGGGAACGCCGCTTGACAACGCCGTGGCGGAATCGTTCTTCAAGACGCTCGAAGGGGAGCTGGTGAAGGGCAGGGACTACGGAACGAGGGAGGAGGCCCGGCAGGATATCTTCAAGTACATCGAGCCGTATTGCGATACGGTTCGCATGCACTCATCGCTCGACTATGTGTCCCCGATGGAATACGAGCGAAGACGCGCATGAAGAAACTTAAGTTTTGTTCCAGTTTAGGCTTCCCACTCCAAATCGTCCAAACCGAAACGGTCCAGGATTTCCACCGCAGTCCCAAGTGTCGATTTTTGCTTGACGGAACACAGCTATGGAGGTTCGCCAAGTGGCTCTTCCGCGCCGAGTTCCGCTTCATGTGAAGCGGTGTCGGGCAGCAAGACCGCTTGCGATTGGAAGAAGCCCGCTTAAGGAGTGCGGTATATGGGAACGCACCGTGCGCGGTTTATAATAGATGCGTCATCCTAATCTGATACGTACGTCAATTACCAGGCCGAGGAGCATCTGTCGCTTGGGCAATTGACGCACATTTCCCAACAGGGTGACAACTGAAGCGCATGCCTCTCGTCTAGCACATTCCGGGGCTACCATCTTTCTTAACCAAAAGGAAAAGGTGGCCCCGTATGGCATCAAGCGCAGATTACGCCCCATCGAAAGAGCTCGTCAACACTATGGTCGAGTCGTCAGAAAAGCTGGAGGGTGCAGCATCGCTCCTGGAAATGCTCGAGGACAAGACCGACAACCAGCAGATAACCGCCTCCGAGTTGGCAGCCGTGCGCGGCATAGTGGAAACCTGCGCCAACGATCTCGGCGGAACTCTGGACGAGGCCTAGATTTACATTTGCTATGAGTTCGCCGGTTCGTATTCTTTTGGAAGGCAATCGAAAGTACAATGCTAGTAGCAATTGAAAGGAGTAAAGATGGATATTATTGTTGCAATATGTAGCATATGCGCTTCGCTCCTTTCAATCGTATCCGTTATTGTCGGAATAAGAAACTCTTCGCGAATTAAAAAACTGGAAGATAAATCTATTTCTGTCGAGAAAGCAGCGATTACCGGACACGGCAACTCGCAAGTTATCGGTCGCAATAATTCGGTGAATGCGCGATGAGCGGTTCTGAACAAATCGTATTAAAAGGAAATGACGATACGCAAATTTGCGGTGATGGGAACAGGGTCAATTCCCCAACTACTAATGTCTTCAATTTTACCGACAACACACGCCCTCTATCTAAGTCAACAACGTATGAGCTTCTGAGAGCTTTCTTGAATTCTCAGAGTGCCGTTAGGAGTGATTACTCGCTTCAAATACCCGCAGAAATGAACGAAAAGCTGTTATTCAATGAAGCGCCTATTCATGCAGATATATATGAAAACCATTCGGATGACCTTGTTTGCATAGGCGAGGTGATCAGCGATTTCCCTGATAGTGAGAAGATCGTACGCAAACTCCGGGATATATTCTTAAGATATGTTCCAAGAGTTGGCGCACAGCGTCTGCACAAAAATGGAGATAAGTGCCTAGATTGCGTTGAGCGCAAAGTGCAAGATATTATCCAGAAAGACAAAGATTTCAGTCCGCAGTTATGCCCTATTGAGGAACTTGAGCGATTTAGCATCGCATTAGTCGCATATGGCGTCTCAAAATGTAAAGTATTAGAGAATCCGAACGACAATGCTGCTTCTTGATCGTAATAGCGCGCCAACAAGAACGGTATACTACATTTCCGCCATCTGCTATCAAGCAATTAGGGATTCGGGGTACATTGCGCCTGTTGATTTATTCGATATGCTTAAATCTTCGCACGAAGAATATCAAAATCTTGGCTATGATTTCTTCATCCTTGCACTCGATTTCCTTTTTGTACTCAATCGAATAATCATTGACGACGAAGGGAGGGTCTGTGCTAATTAGAGAGATACGCATCATTAATACTAGAGATGGCAAAGTTCTGCGCACAATACCCTTTCACCTCGGCGCAAACTTTGTTGTTGACCTGGAGCTTTCAACCCGGCACAACAAGGTTGGAAAAACGACTTTCCTAAAACTTATTGATGTTCTGATGGGAGCAAAGGACAGGTCTCTCATCTATAAAGACAAAGACACTAACAGCACCAATCGTACACTGCAAGTGTTTATTACAGACAATCAAGTTGCAGCAGAGATGACCCTAGCGAATGACTTGAAAGACAATTCCAAAAGTGATGTATGTCTGAGAGTCGACCTTTTCCCTCGTGGATCACAATACATTGATGGAGATAAATACACGGCAGACAACTACAGACGTGAACTCAACATCATTTTGTATGGGAACGAGCAGAATACCCCTACCTTTCGACAGCTCATACAATCCTTCGTTAGGGTTTCTGTGAGCGGAGATAACGATGCATTTCTGCACAACATCGAAAGGGCAAGCATTGCCGTATATCGATCTGTTTACAATTCCCTTTTTGGCATAGCTGATCCTGCGTTAGATAAAAAACTCGGTGATTTGAATGCCGAGAAAAACAGACTTCTCGAATCAATCAAGCAGTACAAGAGGCTCAATGATGTTGATGACGTTGAAGCGCAACGTCAAATTGCGGCTGCTCTAAGAAGGGATCAGCAACGATTTAAAACAGCAATGGATGACATTGTTGACTCTGGCGAATATGTCGGCAATCGTGAACGTATCGCCTCGATTCGCTCGGAATACTCATCTCTAATGGAGACGCTAAATAACTTGAATTACAGAATAGAGCGCAATGAAAATGCGTTTGAACTAGCCAAAGAAGAGAGCTCCCGACGCATAGATTCGTCTCTTATTCTTTCGTTTTACGAAGAAGTTTGTCCGATGCTCCCTGAAGTGAACAGGACGTTTGAAGAGGTAGTTGACTTTAATCAGAGGATTAGCGATAACAAGGTTCAATACTTTGGAGCTATTCAAAAAGACCTGCTTTCAGAGAAAGCCTCTCTGAAAGCAACCATAGATTCTTTTGTAAAAGAAAACATCCAATTTATGTCTCTCATCTCGTCAGATCGAGTGAGCGAATACGAGGCTCTTTCAGAGAAATTGCTTGAAGTACAGCAATACATTGGTCGGACTGAAGAGATTGTCGATACCCTTGAGAAGTTCGCGGATGATTTGAATAGAATTGAAGACGCTATCACCCATTGCTCAGAGGAAATCGCGCAAAATGAGAAAGAGTCAAGCGTTTATCAAGAGCGTATGGACTCATTCAATTCCTTCTTCACTCCCTTTGCCGAAAAGATAAACGGAGAGAGACCGATTTTGATATACCTTCCTGATCCAAATAGATTTCCGGTTTCAATCACGGAGATAAACGGGTCCAGTACAGGCACTAGGAAATCATTGCTAGCTGCTTATGATTTGGCCTATCAACACTTTGCAATAGAGAATAATCTAGATACCCCTCGTTTTATTGTGCATGATATTGTTGAAAATATTGAAGGAGACTCACTTAAAAACATAGTTAAAATTGCAGACCAATCAAAATCGCAGTATATAGTCGCCGTACTAAAGGAAAAGTTGGATTCTTCTGGTTTTTCCGATGAAGAGCAGAGCAGATACCAAATTCTTCAACTTGCTGCGAATGATAAGCTGTTTGAAGGAGCGAATGCTTAATTGCATCGAGGCTTACTGAGATGCGACCAGCGTTAAGGCTTACGTCTTCTGCACGCCATATAACCATTGTTCAGCAATTCATCTCGCATGCCTGCGTAGATTCGATACGCACCCGTTTGCAAGCCCCTTGTAGAAGGGCAGCTCTTGCGATGGAGCACTTTTGTCTTGTCGTTCACCACGCAATTGTGAACCATGGAGTCCCGATCATGTCCCGAAATGTGGTGTAACAGCCGCTCCCTGTTCAGCGAGCAGGAAGCGGCCATCACCTAGAATTTGAATTGCTTAGGTTCAGATTCGACAGAAAGGCGACGACCGCATATGGACACGATACACGATTGCAGCGTGCAGGTGGAAGAGCTGCCCCGCTTCGACAACGGCACGATCAACGTCACCGAGCCCATCAGGGTGGCCGTCCATTACCTCGTTGACGAGGTAATGGACG
>OGQL01001237.1_pt1 | contig 19521 bp, 14 predicted proteins | sample 1553211 | NCBI WGS metagenome assembly OGQL01 (sample SAMEA2579942, study PRJEB22360) | human gut metagenome
TGGCGGCCACCTGCGCTCCCATCCTGATGGATCCCTCCATCGGTGTCACCAAGATGAGCCAGCACAACGCTGTGATCCGCCGCCTGACGGCGGTGGAGACGCTCGGCTGCACACAGGTGATCTGTTCGGATAAGACGGGAACGCTTACGCAGAATAAGATGACGGTCGAGGATTATTATGTAAATGGAAAGAGGATTTTGGCAGGAAAGATTGATCTGAAGAATGAAAATGAAAAATTACTTTTAAGATTCAGTATCCTGTGTAATGATTCTACGAATACGGACGGACAGGAGATCGGTGATCCGACAGAGACGGCGCTCATCAATCTTGGAACGAATCTTGGTATTGATGCGATGCAGGTAAGGGAGAGATACCCGAGATTGTCGGAAGTGCCGTTTGACAGTGACCGGAAGCTGATGTCGACTGCTCACAATATGAATGATGCACTCCTTCAGGAAGGACATATGATGATCGTAAAAGGTGCAGTAGATGTCCTGTTGGAGCGTATGGACAGAATACGGGTTGGGAATACTGTAAGGAGGATGACAGATTCCGACCGGGAGGACATTGCTGTCCAGAACATGCAATTTTCCAGAGAAGGCTTAAGGGTTCTTGCATTTGCATATAAGCAGGTGGAGGAAGAGAAAGAGATCGGTACGGAGGATGAGGACCAGCTGATATTTATCGGTCTGATCGCAATGATGGATCCTCCGAGAGAAGAATCGAGACTTGCGGTGGAGGAATGCAGACGTGCGGGAATCCGTCCGATCATGATCACCGGTGACCATAAGATTACTGCAGCGGCTATTGCAAAGAGAATCGGCATCTTAAAAGAAGAATCGGAGGCCTGTGAGGGAGCCGTAATTGAAGATATGTCGGACGAGGAGCTGCAGGATTTTGTAGAAGGAATTTCTGTGTATGCGAGGGTTTCGCCGGAACATAAGATCCGAATTGTCCGTGCATGGCAGGAAAAGGGGAATATCGTAGCAATGACAGGTGACGGTGTGAATGATGCACCGGCGTTGAAACAGGCCGATATCGGTGTTGCGATGGGAGTGACCGGAAGTGAGGTTGCCAAAGATGCGGCAGCGATGGTCCTGACGGATGACAATTTCGCAACCATTGTAAAAGCTGTGGAAAATGGAAGAAATCTGTATCAGCATATTAAAAATGCGATTCAATTCCTGTTGTCCGGTAACTTCGGGGCAATTCTGGTTGTATTATGTGCATCCGTTGCCGGACTGCCGGTTCCATTTGCACCGGTGCATCTGCTGTTCATCAATCTGCTGACAGACAGTCTGCCGGCAATTGCACTGGGAGTAGAACCACATTCCAAAGCGGTTATGGAGCAGAGACCACGACCAATGAGTGAGTCAATCCTTACAAAGCCATATCTGCTGAGTATCGCAACGGAAGGAGTAAGCATTGGCGCAATGACGATGGCTGCATTCCTGATCGGATACACAAGCCAGAATGCAGCTCTTGCAAGTACAATGGCATTCGGAACCTTATGCATGAGCCGTCTGGTGCATGGATTTAACTGTAAAGATGATAAGCCGGTAATATTTACAAAGAGATTCTTTAATAATAAGTATCTGATCGGAGCATTTGTCCTGGGTATGATCCTGATCACAAGTGTTCTTATGATTCCGGGACTGCACGGAATGTTCAAAGTAGTTACGTTGAGCCTGAAGCAGCTGATGACAGTATACGGACTTGCATTGTTGAATCTTCCTGTGATCCAGGGAATGAAATATTTGAAAGAGAGATAGAAAAAGAGAATGGAATTGAGAAAAGAAACGGTAAAACAGATCAGGGGGCTGATCGTATTTACGGCATTATTGATCGTCTGTCTGTGGAAATATGATGTTGTGATGGATGCGTTTAGATTCGTATTGAATATTTTATATCCATTTCTGCTTGGCGGAGCGATTGCATTCGTCTTAAGCGTTCCGATGAATTTTGTGGAAAGAAAATTATTCACGGAGAGAAAGTTTCCTGAAAAATATAAAAGAAAATATGCCAGAGGGATCAGTCTTCTGATCGTTCTTTCCGGTGTGATCGGGCTTCTTGCAATTATCATGTTCGGGCTGATTCCGCAGCTTGCCGGGACATTTGCCAGTCTCGGCAAGAGTATCCAGGATTTTATCCCGCAGCTGCAGGAGTGGGCAGATCATTGGTTTCATAATAATAAGGAGATCATGAATGTAGTCAACAATCTGGAATTTGACTGGAACAAGGTGATGGAGGCTGCGATGGAGTTCCTGAAGAACGGAGCCGGAAGTATGCTGGAATCCACGATCAATACGGCGAAAAATATCATTGGTGCCGTGGGAACATTCTTTATCGCTTTTGTATTTGCAATGTATATTTTGCTGCAGAAAGAAAAGCTGGGAAGACAGGCGAAAAAAGTGTTATTTGCATTTGTCAGAAAGGGAAGGGCAGAGGCTGCGCTGGAGGTTCTTGCATTGACATATAAGACATTCTCCAGTTTTCTGACGGGACAGTGTGTAGAGGCTCTGATTCTGGGATCCATGTTCGTGATTGCGATGACGCTGCTTAGGCTTCCGTATGCACTTCTTACGGGAATTGTGATCGCATTTACCGCATTGATCCCGATCTTTGGAGCATTCATCGGCTGTGCGGTCGGTGCGTTTCTGATATTTATGGTGAGTCCGGTCCAGGCATTGATATTTATCGTGCTGTTCCTGGTACTCCAGCAGATAGAGGGCAATCTGATCTATCCGCATGTGGTGGGCAATTCGGTCGGCCTTCCGTCTATCTGGGTGCTGGCTGCGGTAAGTATAGGCGGAAGCCTGATGGGTATCGTTGGAATGTTGATCTTTATTCCGCTGATGTCAGTGTTCTATGCTTTGTTCCGGGAAGTTGTCTACATTAAACTGCGGCAGAAAAAGATTTATCCACAGGATATTGGTTGATTGTGGATAACTTTTGGGGATTAAGCATCGGTTTTATCTTTGCTGCCTTTGCTGTCCTTTCCATTTTGGGCTTTGCTCCAGATACGGAGGGCGGCGAGGATTCCGAATGTATACAGGATCGTCACGAGTATTACCGGATTATCCTTCAGAAAATAAATGACGAGGATAACGGATAACAGACAGATGGCGAGCTGGAATGTAGTCCAGAATCTTTTCTCACGTACTTCCTTTGCCTGCTGGAGAAGTTCCATACGTTTCTGTTCCATGCGGAGATACTCCATCAGATCTTCATCGCTGATGCGGGAGAGGATCTGTTCATCACGGTTCATCTCGATCTTGCGTTTGGAACGGAAATTGGAGAAAAATTCGCGGAACGGATGCTCATCTTTGGAGCGGGATTTTTCCTGTTGTTCGTAGAAATCCTCTTCCAGATCATCATCATCATCTTCTTCCGCATCTTTTGGTGAAGCTTCTTTTGTATTTTGGGTGTCACTGAATTTGTTAGTGTTATCGGCAGTTTTACCGTCGGTAGCTTTGCTTTCAGTATCTGAAGTTTCCTGCGCAGCAGATACAGTTTTCTCCTCATCAGAAACAGGATAAAGCACAACGTTGTCAGTTCCTTTAGTCTCAGACGATTCTTCGGTCTGTACTGCTTTTTCTATATTTTCGGACATAATTTTACCTCCGTCTTCATTTCTATATTGTCTTTTATTTTATCTTTATTATTTTATCATATCAGCTATGAAGGCAAAAAACAAATAAAGAGTACATAAAATTCTGGAAAATAACTTGCAGTAGAAAAACTCCCCTAAAAATGGTAGAATTGTAAGGAATCATTTGGAGGAAAACAAGATGCAGTTAATGAATGAAATCCCGGATACGTTCTGGAGTCTGTTCCGTTCGGTCAACCGGGATATTTATATTGAAGCACTTTTATGTATTAATGAAGAATACGAATATAATAACTATTTCCTGACGAAAGAGGTGTGCATCCAGATCTTAAGTGATATGAATGCGAAGAAGCGCTTTGAGCTACAGCGGGAGGAAAATGATACAGACTTTGATATGTTGGAGACGCCTTCTTCGAGGATCTTAAACTGGCTGTTGCGGGCAGGATGGCTGAAGCGTATCGAGGATTATAATACACTGGTGACAAATATTGTCATTCCGGATTATGCGGCGGTGATGATCGATGCATTTGAAAAGCTGAATTCGGAAGATGCATCGGAGACGGACATTTATATTCAGAATGTGTATGCAACGCTGTATGCGTTCCGCAATGATCCGCGGGCAAGTGTCGGGCTCTTAAGGACGGCTCTGGTGAATACGAGGCGTCTGAATAAGGCACTGCAGGATATGCTTCATAATATGAATAAATTCTTTGCGAAGCTCTTGCAGCAGGATTCTTACAGTGGGATCCTGCGGGAACATCTGGACAGTTATGTGGAAGAGATCGTATGGAAGAAGTATCATATTCTGAAAACATCGGACAACTTTTATATCTATAAGATGGATATTAAGAAATGTCTGAGAGAGATCCGGGATGATGAAGCATTTATCATGAAGGTACAGGCACGGTCGAAGATGCTGGGAGATAACCAGGATGATGTGTTGGATCTGCTGGATCTGATCGAGCGTGGATTTGACGATATCGAGCACCGCATTGCCAATATGGACAAAGAACATACGAAATATGTCCGGGCAACGGTAACCAGAATGAATTATCTGTTAAGCGGTGAGACAGATACGAAGGGCCTGGTGGTACAGCTTCTGAATAAGATGTCGGAAGAACCGGAGCAGATGGAAGAGATCATCACAGAGACCGGAAAGCGCATGAATCTGTCACTTCTGGAGATCCTGTCAGAGAAGTCTTTATATAAGAGAAGAAAATCCAGAAAAGACTTCATCAGTCAGCTGCTTCCAGATGAGACGACGGGTGATCTGGATAAGGACGATATCTTAAGACTGAACCGGATACAGATGCGGTTCAGCAAGAAGCAGATTGAAGAATTCATCGAGAATAATATGGAAGATGAAGTGATGGATGCGTCGAAGATCAATATTGCTGACGAGGAAGAATTTGAAAAACTGATTCTTGCTTATGATTACAGTACGCGTAAGAACAGCAGATATATGGTGCTGGAAGAAGAACCGGAGATGGTGGAAAAGGACGGATACCGGTATCCGGCACTCAGGTTTGTGAAACGGCGCGTGTAATAGATAAAAGGAGTTCTGAAAATAAATGATAGATTATTACGAACAGTTAACTCAGGAAGAAAAAGAAGAGATCACAGAGGTCATCCAGACACTGTACCGTCAGACATTTCTCCTGGAAAGAAAATTTGATAAACGTGCGGGAAGGATGCAGTATACAAAAGAATACCGTACATGTACGAAGCATCTGGAATTTTTTAAAGCATATTTTGAGGTGGCGGGGATCACACTGCGGGAAAATGTACATATGGGGGTGATCTATATCCAGGGAGAGCAGTTATGGGGTGAGAAGCTGCCGCGTCTGGCGACGATCTATTTACTGGTGCTGAAGCTTATCTATGACGAGCAGATGCAGACTGCATCGTCGAGCAGCCATGTGGTGACAACACTTGGTGCAGTAAACGGAAAAGCGGGAGAATTTCATGTATTGAAGAGTCTTCCGTCAATTACGGAAATGAGACGAACGATCGCACTTCTGAAGAAGTATCAGATCATCGAGCCGCTTGATGTTCTGGAAGAATTAAACGAGTCGACCCGCCTGGTCATCTACCCTTGTATCCATACGGTACTTTTAGGAGATGACATCAGGGAATTATTAGCAACATTCAGTGAGGAGGATCAAATTGGAGACGAAGCAGCCATTCAAAGCACTCTCGAAGATATGCCTGAATAACTGGCATTACATAGATAAAAAGATACTGACGCTTAATGAAGGAATCAACTTCTTCACCGGACATTCCGGAAGTGGTAAATCGACGGTTCTGGATGCGATCCAGATCGTGCTGTATGCCAATACGGACGGCCGTGGATTCTTCAACAAGGCGGCAGCAGATGATTCGGACCGTACACTGATCGAGTACTTAAGAGGTATGGTGAATATCAGTGAAAATAATGAATCACAGTATTTAAGAAACCGTAATTTTTCCAGTACGATCGTGCTGGAGCTGACACAGACGAATACCAGAGATAAACAGTGTGTCGGTGTTGTGTTTGACGTGGATACGTCGAATAATGACGTAAGCCGCCTGTTCTTCTGGCATACGGGAGAATTACTTCCGAATCATTACCGTTCGGAAGGCCGGTGCCTTACCACTGCGGAAATGCGTGAGTACTTGCAGCGTTCCTTTACGCCGGAGCAGTTCTACTGCGGACCGAGTAATGAAAGATTCCGGAGACAGCTATACGATATCTATCTTGGCGGTCTGGACATGGAAAAATTTCCAAAGCTATTCAAACGTGCGATCTCGTTCCGTATGAATATCAAACTGGAAGATTTCGTAAAGGAATATATCTGTATGGAGCAGGATATCCATATTGAGGATCTGCAGGAAAGTGTCATGCAGTATGGACGCATGCGCAGTAAGATCGAAGAGACGATGGAGGAGATCAGAAGACTGAAGCTGATCTGCGGAAAATATGAGCAGTATGCAGAAAAATCCGATGAGGAGAAGGTGTGCTCTTATCAGATCGACCGTCTGGAGATTATGAACCATGAGGTGAAGAGTCAGGAAGCCAGAGACCGGATCAAGGTAAGGCAGGAAGCCATCGAAGATCTGAAAAAGCAGCAACAGGTGCTGGAGCAGGAAGAAAAGGACCTGCAGAAAGAGTATGAAGAGATCATTTTGCGGATCGCAGACAGTGGGTATGCGAGACTGGAATCAGATCTGGATACATTAAATGAGACGCTGGAGCGTCTGAATAACGGAAAAGTCCGCTGGGAGCAGACTGCAGAGCATCTGAAGGCATGGACGGAGAAAGACATTACGCCAAATCAGGTGATCTGGGATATTGAAAAATTCGCAGACGGAAGCATTTCCGAAGAAGAGCTTGTGCGCCTGCAGGAAGGCTTAAAAGATCTGCAGGAGGAGCTGGAAGACCAGAGACAGGAAGCGGATGCAGACCTTCGCCGGATCAAGAAAGAAGAGAAAGAGGCAAGAGCAGAGTTAAAAGAACTGAAGCAGGGAAAGAAGGCTTATCCGAGAGAGCTGGAAGAGGCGAGATTCGAACTGCGTAACCGCCTGCACGAGCGCTGCGGCAAGTTCGTGAATGTGCATATTCTTGCGGATCTTCTGGATGTGAAGGACGAGAGATGGCACAATGCAGTGGAGGGTTATCTTGGAAATAATAAATTGCAGCTGATCGTGGAACCAAAGTATGCCAGGGCTGCGATGGACATTTACCAGGAGATGGATACAAAACGTTTCTTCCGGGCAGCAGTCCTGGATACGGAGAAGCTTACGAAGGACAAGCATCAGGTACAGCCGGGGGCGCTGGCAGAAGTAGTAAAAGCGAAAGAAGCGTATGTGCAGGAATACATTAATTTCTTCCTTGGAAATGTAAAGAAATGCGAATCACTGGATGAACTGCGTGAGTGCAGGATCGGTGTGACACCGGATTGTATGCTGTACCAGAGCTACAAACTGCAGCACATGAATCCGGAGAATTACACCAGAAGAGCCTACATCGGTGAGACGAGTATGCGCCAGAGAATCCGCAAGCTGGAAGAAAAATGCGAGAAGTTAAATGGCGAGAGAATGCCGGTACAGGAGCTGTTAGAAGAGATCCGCCAGGCAATGCAGATGGAGATGTTGAAGCAGCCGGCAGAGGATTATCTCGGATGGCTGGCTGACAGCAAGGCAATCATTTCCAAAGAAAAGAAAAAGGCTCAGCTTCTGGAACAGATGCAGAAGTTAAAGGATGAATCCGTTGCTGCATGGGAAGGCAAGAAGAAAGAAGTGCAGGCGGCACAGGATGCGAAGAAAGAATCCGTATCCAAGGTGCAGGAAGCAATCTGGGAGAACAAGAAAGAAATCGAACGTCTGAATGCAGAAGTTCTCGAATCGGAAGAACAGATGAAGGACGTGAAGAGAAAAGTAGCAGATAAGCGTTACGAGAAGGAGTTCCAGGAATATCTGGCGAGCAGAAAATCCGAGAATTATGAGTATCTGAGACGTCAGATGGTTTCGCGGGTATATACGCTCAGGGAAGAAGAGGAAGACGCTTACCGGAAGCTGGTGGAAGAGAGAAGCAGTTATATCAGAGAATATCCGAACCGTACATTCTCAACTTCTATCCGGGACAATACGCCGTATGAGAAGCTTTTGAATTCGCTGTCCTGCGATCATCTGGAGACTTACAGGGAGTCGGCGAAGACACAGGCGAAAGCAGCTGTGGAGCATTTCAAAGATGACTTCATCTTCAAGATCCGAAGTGCGATCCTGGAGGCTTATCAGAGAAGGGATGAGTTGAACCGGATCATCAGCAAACTGGACTTCGGTAAGGATAAGTATCAGTTCGTGATCACGAAGAACAAGGGTGTAGATGGAAAATATTATAAGATGTTCATGGATGATTCCCTGCAGATCCGTCCGTCTGACTTAGATGATACGATGGACAACCAGCTTGATATGTTCACGATGGAGCATGAGAACCAGTATGGGGAGATGATGAACGAGCTGATCAATATCTTCATCCCGCCGGAGAATGCGACGAAGGACGAGATGGATGAGGCGAAACGCAACATGGATAAGTATGCGGATTACCGAACCTATCTGTCATTCGATATGCAGCAGATCGTACATGGCGATAAGGAGATGACGATCGGACTGAGTAAGATGATCAAGAAGAACTCCGGCGGAGAGGGGCAGAACCCGCTGTACGTGGCACTTCTGGCAAGCTTTGCGCAGCTTTATAAGATCAATCTGTCGCCGAAGATGCACCGGTCACCGACACTGCGTCTGGTTGTGTTGGACGAGGCGTTCTCCAAGATGGATGCCGAGAAGGTGGCAAGCTGTATCTCACTGATCCGCGGACTTGGCTTCCAGGCAATCATCAGTGCGACGAACGATAAGATCCAGAACTATCTGGAGAATGTAGATAAGACTTTCGTGTATGCGAACCCGAATAAGAGACATATTTCCATTCAGGAATTTGAGAAGACGGAGTTTGGGGAGTTGGCGGAGGAAGAATAAGGAAGATATAAAAAGAGAGGTTTTTATTGCATGGATATTAATGGTATGAAATATAGAGTACAAAAGGCCGTAGCAAAAGAAGATAATATTCAGACGGAACTTCTGCTCATCTTTTTACTGGAGGGTGAAATGACAATCCGTTATCAGGAAGAACGGTATCAGATGAAAGCAGAAGATATTATCCTGATTAATCCGGGAGTCAGTTATGAAATAGAAAATACAAGAGATGCTTTATATGGCGTAGCTTCTTTTTCCATGCGCCTTACAACAAGTGTGCTGGAAAACAGGCATATGATATTTTACTGTAATTCGGTAGTGGATGAGGGGCATTCTTATCAGGATTTGCGTGATATATTTTTCCAGATAACAGCGGAGTATACATCAAGGGCACATCAGACGAATTGCTATATGGACAGTCTGATGCTGAAACTGTTGGATTGTCTGGTAGAAAATTATCAACTGAACCAGGAGAGTATGGAAGCATATGAATCAGAAAATGATGCCCGTATGAGAGAAATCATGCAATATATTCTGGCTAATTTGGATCAGGATATCAGTCTGAATGAATTGGCTGACAGAATGTTTGTATCGACTTCAACACTTTCGAGAATTTTTAAGAAGAGTACAGGGGTGTATTTTGCTGATTATGTTATGCAGCTGAGGGTAAAAACTGCGTTAGGACTCCTGAAGTACTCAGAACAGAATATGACGCAGATTGCAATGACTTCGGGATTTTCTAATTCGGCTTCTTTTAACCGTGCATTTCGGAAGGTGATGGGAGAGACTCCAACAGAATATAGGGAAAAATACCGCGGAACAGGAGATAAAAAAGAAGATACAAAAGAAGATACAAAAGAAAAACAAGAGCTTGAGATTCGGGAAGAATTAAAGCAAAAAGGATACGAACTTGGAAAAAAAGAACGTACCACGCAGGTACGGATTGACCTGAATGAATGTTAAGGAAAGAAATATCCAAAAGCCTGGAATAAAATGATTAATATAGGTCCCATCTGGGATCTTAATAAGGCGAATGTACAGTTCCATACATTACAGCTGAATGAGCATCTGCATTTTAAATATATCCGCATCTGGAATGTATTTTCCAAAAATATGATGATCAATGATGGAAAGATGATTGACCAGTATAATTATGACAGTGTGAATCAGGTACTGGACTTTCTGGTGCAGCACCGCCTGAAACCATTTCTTGTTCTGGGAAGAAGACCGGATACGGCGCTTCGTTCGGATGGAAAAGAAGTGTTCTATGAAGAGCAGTATATCCCATTTGCATCACGGGAACACTGGGAGAGGATGATAGATAATTTCTTCAACCATATTGTAGACCGCTATGGGCAGGAAGAAGTATCCAGCTGGATCTTTGAACTAGACAGAGATAGTGTGCATGAAGATAATACTCCGGAGACCAGGTTATACCAGGATGAGCAGTATGATTTTTTCAATGCATGGACATATCTGTATCATACAGTAAAAAATAAAATTCCAGAGGCAAAGATTGGAGGAATCAGCAGCATTGTCGTGAAGGACTGGAAATTCCTGGTTAACTTTTTTGAACAGTGCAGGAAGGAAAATGTGAAACCGGATTTCGCATCATTTATTGTATTTCCATATGATACATATAAAAGCGAGGAGAAGCAGGTTGTAAGAAAAATTTCGCAAAATGAATTTAACGAAGAAAATCAGTTGCGTGAAATTAAAAGATTATTGGAGCTGACTGGTCTTTCTGATACACCAATCTATATTACGGAGTGGAATAATACAATCTCGAATCGTAATTATCTGAATGATAGTTGTTTCCGTGCAGCGTATCTGGTAAAAAAGATAGAAACAATGGCGGATCAGGTAGATATGATAGGAATTATGAGCGGAACGGACTGGGTATCCAGCCATATGGATACAGTTGGACTTGTAAATGGAGGAATCGGACTTCTGACAAAAGATACGATACGGAAACCTGCGTATTTCGCAGTTGATTTCTTAAACCAGTTGGGAGAATATCTTCTAGATAAAGGGGAACATTATATTGTTACGAAAAAAGAGAATGGAGATATCTATATTTTATGCTTTTATTACTCGTGGTTCAAACGGAGTTATTTCTTACAGGAAGAAGATGTGGATCTTAGAAAATACAGCTCTATGATCTTCGAGGATGAAAGTCCGGTGCATCTGGATTTTCATTTTGAAAACTTAAATGGAGAGTATTATCTGAAGAAGCGTACATTAAACAGACAGAATGGAAGTATATTGAATGAATGGGGAAAATTCCAGTATGATATCAGACTTACCAGACAGGATGTAAAGTATCTTCAGGGAATCAGTTTTCCAACATTGTCACAAACTAAGACAAAAGTCATAAATGGGAATCATACATTGGATATGAAAATAGTTCTGGAACCACATGAAGTTAGCCTGATTCATATTTTCAACAGAAAATAAAAAAGCTCATGCAACAAATAGATTACATATGTTGCATGAGCTTTTTTTTGTAGGTTGTTTTGAAAGATTTGGGCATAATAGCGGAAATTATGCAGAGAAATATAGCTGAGAATTCTGATAACATATAACCATCGAAAGATTAACAGACCGGTTGTTGATACGATGTGAAATGATAAGATAAAAAATGAAAAGAGGTAGAAGATGATGGAGAAGAAGCTAAAAGCTACAAAGGCAGCCACCATTTGTTACGGGTTTGGTGATCTGGCTTCTCAGTTTGTATGGACCTATGTAGGTTCCTATCTGACAATTTATTATACGGATATTGTAGGACTGGCACCGGCAGCAGTTTCCGTAATTATGATGCTGGCACGTATCTGGGATGCGATAAACGATCCTATGATGGGAGCAATTGCCGAAAGAACACGTTCAAAATTCGGAAGATTCCGTCCATATATTGCATTTGGGGCACCATTTCTTGCAATCTTTAGTGTACTGACATTTACGAATCCATTTAGTGGTAAGTCTACCGCAGGAGTTATCTGGGCCGCAGCAATCTATATTATTGCAGGCATGTTGTATACCTTAGTTAATATTCCTTATGGAGCGATGGCAGCTGTTATGACAGAAGATGCAGACCAGAGAAACATCTTAAATACATCAAGAAATATTGGTATGAATCTTGGTATGGTCATTGTAAATGGTGTATCTGCAGGACTGGCACTGAAATTCTCAGGAGCTGGTGCAGAAGTTGCAAATGGACAGGGATACAGAACAGTAGCACTTATTTATGCAATTATCTCAATCCCATTATTCTTGATTGTATTCTTTACATCAAAAGAAGTCGTGCAGCCAGAAGGAGAACCACAGCCATTCTCATTTAAAGATACAGTTAATAATCTGATTAAAAACAAATATCTGATGATTGTTACATTTGTCATGATTCTTCAGATGACAGCATTCATGGGAAGAATTGCAGTTACATCTTATTATGTAATTTACTGTCTTGGTTCATTTACCATGATTGCATTGATTATGACAATTCCGTCCATTGGAGGAATTATAGGATCATTATTTGTTCCATTTTTTGCAAAAAAAATTGGTAAAAGAAACGTACTTATGTGGTCTATGATCATTCAGGGAATTGGACTTGTGATCATGTACCTGGCACCATTTGATAACATGAAAATGGTACTGGCAGGAGACATTATCTTTGGTTTGTTTAATGTGGGATTCCCGATGAGTCTTTCTATGGTAGCAGATTCTGTAGATTATATGGAATTAAAGACAGGAACACGAACAGACGGTACTGCATATGCTACATATGGACTTGCAACAAAGATTGGTAATGCAGTTGGTGGAGCATTTGGGATTCTGATCATGAGTGCATTTGGATATGTAGCAAATGCGCAGCAGACAGCACAGGCACTGAAAGGTATCAACTTTACAGTAAACCTTCTTCCGGCTATTCTGTTTTTCCTGGCAGCAGCTATGTGCCTGCTCTGGAAGATGACAGATAAAGAAGCAGAAGATATCCGTGCACAGTTAAGAGAAAAACATAATGCATAAATAAGAAAAAACAGGAGGCAGAAACATGTATAAATATGAAAAAAAAGGTCCTAAGAGAGGGGTAGCATTATACAGCTATTCTGCAGAATTTGGATTAACAAAAACTTTGGAAGATTGCTTTGAAGATCTTCACGATATGGGAGCTCACGGAGTAGAAATCCTTGCAAATACACACATTGAAAATTATCCATATCCAACAGATGAATGGGTAGAAAAATGGTGGAGACTCTGCGATAAATACGAAATCGTACCGGTAGAATATGGCAACTGGATTGATTCACACGTACTTGGTGACAGAGACCTAACAACAGAAGAATCTGTAGAAATGTTAAAACGTGATATCCGTCTGGCGCACAGACTTGGATTTACAGTTATGAGAACAAAAATGCCAGTTATTAATGATCTTCTTGAACCTGTAGAAAACTGGAGAGAAATCATCAAAGGTGCACTTCCGCTGGCAGAAGAACTTGGAATCCAGATGTGTCCGGAAATCCATACACCATCAAATCTGAAAGGAAAACTGGTAACTGATTTTGTAGATTTTATCAAAGAGACCGGAACGAAGAATTTTGGACTTAACATTGACTTTTCGGTGTTCAGAACAGAATTCAAAGAAGGTGAATGGGTAGATCCGAATTTTACACCAAATAAACCAGAAGACATTATTCCTCTTCTTCCATATGTATATTGCTGTCATGCAAAGTTCATCAATATGAGTGATGAATTTGAAGAAACAACAATTCCTTATCCGGAAATCATTAAGGTACTTCAGGAGAATGGTTATGAAGGATATCTGCTGAGTGAATATGAAGGTGCAGATAAATATGACGATGGATACGAAGTAGGACAGACACTTAGAAAACAGCATATCATGCTGAAGAATCTGCTTGGAGATTAAGGAGGATATCGTATTATGGAAAAACAGGTAATTCAGTCCGTAGGATTTAGAAATATAAAAGATGAAGATGGAAATGTAACAGGATTTCAATTCAAGGTAAGACTGCCTTATTACAGAGGAATTTTTCTGTCACAGATCCGCCCAGGTACTTTGTATGTAGATGGAGAAAAGATTGAAAAGGATGAAATCATCTGGAATATCAACGGAGAAGATTTCACCAATGAGGAGATGGCAGCAGACTTCCAGAGACACTGGTCTGTAACAACACCAGCTGTACTTAAGGTGAAAAAAGCAGGGGGACTTGCACAGGGATATCATGATCTGAAATATGGATTCTGCTTTACCTCTTCTTATATGCCACCGATCATCCAGGCACATCTGGATCCGGATCAGGAGAATATGGTGTTCATGCCTGAGTTCGGACATCATGTGAATGAGAGAAGACTTCTGATTGTGTAAGAAGCATGAAATAGATCAGAATTGAAACGGAAGTAAATAAGACCTGTCTGGGAGTGAAATCCCGGATGGGTCTTTTGTATGTCATAGTACCATGCAATAAATAGAGTACATTTGTTGCATACCCATCTTTTTTACTGACTGATTGTGCAAAGAAGTAGAAAGAAAGTGAAATCAGAGAAAATATTTTAAGTCAAAAAATCAGTAATATATAAGACAGAAAGAAACAAAAGCACTGTAAAAACAGGATAATAAAATTAGAAAAATAACAATAAAGAAAGCGAGGAAATAACAATGAGTAAAACACTTCCAGTAGCAGTTCAGGTATATGGATTAAGAGATCTTCTGGAAAATACACCAGAGAATTTCAAAGAGGTTATGCAGAAGGTAAAAGAAATCGGATATGACGGAGTGGAATTAGCTGGTCTGTATGGACTTACACCAGAGTACATCAAAGAGATCCTGGATGAAGTAGGTCTGGTTCCAACCAGTGCACACGTTCCATTTGCAGACATGATGGAGAACTTAGATCAGATTATCAAAGACTATACAACCATCGGTGTAAAATATCTGGTAATGCCTTATATGGCAGAAGAATATCGCCCGGTTAATCCAGAAGGCTTTAAGAAATTCCTTCCACTTCTGAATGAAGTAGGACAGAAGATTCATGATGCAGGTATGACATTCCTTTATCACAACCATGATTTTGAGTTTGTGAAACTGGAAGATGGACAGTGGGGATACGATGCAATGTTCGATGCAATCCCACACGACAACCTGATGTCAGAACTTGACACATGCTGGTGTGATGTTGCAACAGGAGAAGCAACGGAATTCGTTAAGAAGTACACAGATCGTATCCCGGTAGTACATCTGAAAGATTACATCAAAAAAGGTGAAGTTAAGAACATGTACAAGCTGATCGGTATCGATACAGAGGAAGAAGAAGGAGACACAGGATATTTCGGATTCCGTCCGGTTGGATTCGGACAGATGATCTGGGAGCCAGTTCTGGAGGCTTCTATTGAAGCTAATGCAAAATGGGTAGTAGTAGAGCAGGATGAGCATTATGAGACAGATCCACTGGAATGCGCAAGAAGAAGTAGAGAGTATCTGAAGATTCTGGGATGGTAGAAAGAACATTCTGACATAGAAAAAATACATATAATTGAGAAGGTAAAGGAGACAGAAAAATGAAAGAATATAAAGAGTTAAGAATTGCAATTATCGGATGTGGAATGATTTCACACAGACATATGACTGTAATCGAAAATTTAAATAAACGTGGGTACAACCTCCGTGTTGTTGCAGCAGCAGAAATCGACAAAGAGAAACTTGAAAAATGGGGCAAACAGTATGGAGTTGCAGAAGAAAACTTATATCAGGACTTCCGTGAGATGTTAAAGAGAGATGACATCGATGAAGTTGAAGTATGTGTACACAATAACCTTCATACATCTGTTGCAACAGCTGTTATGGCAGCAGGATATGATTGCTATTCAGAGAAACCAATGGCAGCAAGCTATGCAGATGCAAAGATTCTCTACGATGCACAGAAAAAATATGGAAAGAAACTGGCTGTACAGATCAGCTCTATCTATAATCCACAGACACGTATCGCTAAGAAGATGATCGAAGAAGGAAAACTTGGTAAAGTATATCATGTAAGAAGTGTCGGACACAGACGTCAGGGACGTCCTGGATATGATATGCCATTCTTCAGCCCAGATTTCATCAATCCTAAGGTTGGCGTACACGGACCACTTTTCGATCTTGGAATTTATCATCTGGCACAGATGCTTTATGTACTTGGTATGCCAGAACTGGAAAGTGTATACGGAATGCAGTCTTGTGATTACTGGACAGACGAAAGAATCGATAAGATTACAAATCGTACAGCTCCTGTAGAAGATCTTGGTGTAGGTATGGCAAGATTCAAAGGCGGAATTTCTATGGATATTTACGAAGACTGGGCAATGCATATGGACGACATCGGAACAAGCTTCGTAGCAGGTTCCAACGGAGGACTTAAATTCCTTGATGTAGATACAACAGGTGGCCCGCTGGCAGTGCCAGAAGGTGGTTCTATCGTAGGTGGTGGAGCACTTCAGAATCCAAAACTTGAGTGGTTCGGAGTAGATGAAGATGGAAATCTCTTTGATAACAAATTAGACTGTGCAATCGGTGATATTACAGGACAGCAGGAACTGATGCTTCATCCAGAAATGGAAATGTACAACGACAACCAGTTACAGTGGTATTCATACTTAAGAGGAGAACTGGACGATACAACAAGAATTGATTCTCCATATATTGCTATGCAGACAGCATTCCTTTCTGAAGGTGTTGTACTTTCCAGTGAACTCGGACGTAGTGTAACAGCAGATGAGATCAAGAAGATGTCAAAATCAATTGCACTTCGTGAGCAGGAGACACCATTTGGAACAATTAAGTATGATTTTGATGAGTATAAACCAGAATAGATAGAATGATGGAGGATAAGGCGATGGCAGAAGATATCCGTTTTGCAATTATTGGACATGGATTTATGGGTCACGAGCATGAAAAGATGCTCAGTGACTTTCCTGGAATCAAGCTGGTAGGAATCGCAGACAGAGACCCGGAACAGCTTAAAGATGTTAAAGAAGGAATTAAAAGATATAGTAGTAATGAAGAACTTTTTGCAGATCCTGAAGTAGATGTTGTAATCATTGCAGCGAATAATAATCAGCATCATGATCTGGTACTTAAGGCAGCAGCAGCTAAGAAAAATATTATCTGTGAAAAACCAGTAGCAATGAGCCTGGAAGAATTAGATGATATGGAAAAAGCAGTGAAAGAAAATGGCGTAAAATTCACAGTACATCAGCAGCGCCGTTATGATCCAGATTTTAGGACTGCAAAAGAAGTCTATGATTCAGGTACACTTGGAAAGGTGTATGCAATCAAGAATCAACTGTATGGATTCAATGGAAATATGCATGACTGGCATGTACTGATCAGTGAAGGCGGCGGAATGCTTTATGACTGGGGAGTACATCTTCTGGATCAGGTATGCTGGATGTTCCCGGGAGCAAAATTAAAATCAGTATTTGCAGATATTCGTAATGTCATCAACACAGAAGTAGATGATTATTTTCAGATTATGCTGAAGTTTGACAATGATGTTACTGCCACCGTAGAGCTTGGTACTTATTATCTTGCAGACAAAGTACAGGATAAATGGTTCGAACGTCACTGGTTTGTAGCAGGTGATAAAGGAACTGCTTATGTAGACGGATTCTTCCCGGAAGGAAAGATTGTACGTACAACAAGCCTTCTTACGAATGTAGGTGGTAAGAGAACTATGACAGCAGCAGGACCTACAAGATCTTTCGGACCTGCACCAGAAGGAAGAATTGCAACAGAACCACTTCCAGAAGTACATACAGAGCATAGAAATTATTTTGAAAATTATGTCAAAGCTTATCACGGAGAAGAAGAATTCCTGGTACAGATTCCAGAAATACGCCGTGTGTTAAAACTTATGGATGCTGTCCGTGAATCTGGACGTACCGGAAAGTCAATTGACTTCGAATAAGAAGGAAATAAAAAGATGAAAAAGTATGCATTTGGAATTGATATCGGTGGAACAACCGTAAAGATTGGGTTGTTTTCCACCGAGGAAACTCTGATAAAGAAATGGGAGATTCCAACCAGAAAAGATAATGGAGGAAGTTATATCTTAAGTGATATATCGGAGTCCATTGCGGAAGAACTGAAAAATCAGGGAATCAAAAAAGAAGATGTAGAAGGCATCGGAATTGATGTCCCGGGACCAGTTCTGGAAGACAGGATTGTAAATAAATGTGCCAATCTCGGATGGGGCGTTCTGGATGTAGCGGAAGAAACAACCAGACTTACGGGAATCTCAAAAGTAAAGATAACAAACGATGCCAATGCAGCAACTCTTGGAGAAATGTGGAAAGGTGGTGGTCAGGGACACAAAGATTTGGTTATGATCACGCTGGGAACAGGAATTGGCGGAGGTATCGTACACGATGGAAAGATTATTTCCGGCGCGTTTGGTGCGGGCGGAGAGATTGGACACATCTGTGTGAACAAAGAAGAAACTTTTGTATGTGGATGTGGAAAATGCGGACATCTGGAGCAGTATGCTTCAGCAACAGGAATCGTAAGAAAAGCCAGGCAGGTTCTGGAAACCAGCGATCAGCCATCGATGTTAAGAGAGGCGGCTTATCTTTCCTGCAAAGAAGTTTTTGACTGTGCGAAGAAAGGTGATGACTTGTCATTACAGATTCTGGATTTCGTAGGAGACCAGCTTGGTAACGCCTGTGCCATGATTTCAGGAGTTTTTGATCCTGAAATCTATGTCATCGGAGGCGGAGTTTCCAAAGCGGGTGATATATTGATTGATACTGTACGTGAACATTTTAAAAAGTATGCATTCCATGCTTCAACAAACGCTGAATTCGTTCTTGCAACGTTAGGTAATGATGCAGGAATGTATGGAGCTGTGAAGATGGTATTATAAATATTTCTCTTCCACAGAAGTGTTCCGTGACTGCCGGGGTGTCATCCCATAGATCTCTTTGAAGAGGCGGTTAAAAATCGTCTGATTGGTGAAGCCACTTTCGCTCATCACCTCAGAGATTGACATATCCGTATTCATAAGGAGACGCCCTGCATGAGAAATACGTACTTCATTCAGATAACGAAGAAACGTAATGCCCATATGCTGCTTGAAAAAACGGCAGAAATATTCCCTGCTGAATCCTACCTGATTAGCTACTTCTTCCAGCGAGAGTTTTTCGGTGTAATGTTCATTTACATAAGTAATAATCTCTCGCAGAGTATCATTAGACTGACTAGTGCCCGCAGTCGCTCCCGGCAGGGAATATACAGAAAAATAACGAATCAAATCAGCAAGCATCAGCAATGCCGTGCCGTCCGAACGCATGGCGCTGGTGCTTTCGCTTTCTATGTTGGTTCGTGTCAGATCATGAGCAAGCTGACAGAGGTG
>OGQL01001251.1_pt1 | contig 19391 bp, 26 predicted proteins | sample 1553211 | NCBI WGS metagenome assembly OGQL01 (sample SAMEA2579942, study PRJEB22360) | human gut metagenome
TGGACTCCGGCTCGGAGGCCGGAGTGACAGATAAAAAAACAGGCCGGAGTGACAGGAAGAGAGAAAATGTTGCGGTATGACAGGAGGAGGAAAACGCTGTGCTGTGACAGAAGAGAGAAAAAATGCCGCGTTATGACAGGAAAGAATTAATTCGAAGATCCCTGGACGATTGCTCCGCAATCGAGGGATGACTTTTTTGGGGGACGGTTGCTCGTAATTGCGGGATGACCGTTCCTGAAAGAAAGGACGGAGAGACAGGAGAGAGGAACATTGTCCTTACTAAAAAATTCTCCTTGCTTTTTTGCTGTATTACTTTATTCTAGTTCTCGCAGTTCAGAGGTGGACTGTGGTGTCTAACAAACATCATCAAACTAAAAATCCTCCATTTGGGGGAGTCTGTGGTATAAGTACGCTCTGCGTATCGAAGAAGCAGGACTGCTAGTTTGACAGTTTGTTAGCTCCTCCACCTTGATTTTTATCAAGGTGGTTTTGTTTTAACCCAACAAAACAAGGAGCTAAAATATGATTGTAAAAAAAATTACCCCTAAAGACATCGGCCGCGCCGTAGGTTTTGAGTTGATGAAACTGCGCTGGAAATACGGCATTCGCATTAAGCACGCCGCTCATTTATCCGGAATTGATATAAAACAGCTTGATGCTGCCGAGGTCGGATGTTTTACCGGTTGGGAAACCACCCGCCGTCTGCTCAAACTGTATGACGTTGACGTTCATATTGAGCTTGTTCCCCGAAGCCCAGAAACTCCTCCGTCTTTTCATAAAATAAACAAATGAAAAAACGTAGCAAATGCTATCGCATTTGCTACGTTCTTCTGTAAATACACTTAAAACTAAAACGGAATGTCATCATCCAAGTCAGCAGACGGAGCAGCAGACGGAGTGCTGTCCCAACCGGAACCGCCGCCGGAGAAAACTTCATTGCCGCCGGCCGGCGCACCATCGCCGCGGCTGTCCAACAAGACCAGATTGCCGCTGAAGTTTTGCAAAACAACTTCTGTCGTATATCTTTCCTGTCCGTTGTTATCTTCCCACTTGCGGGTCTGCAACTGCCCTTCAAGATAAACTTTGGACCCTTTGCGCAGGTATCTTTCGGCAATATCCGCCAGCTGGGGATTAAAAATTACCACCCGGTGCCATTCGGTCCGTTCTTTACGATCGCCGGAAAGCTTGTCTTTCCAGGAATCGGACGTGGCGATATTCAGATTAACGATTTTGGAACCGCCGGACGTATTGCTGACTTTCGGGTCGGCGCCGAGGTTACCCACCAGAATTACCTTATTAATGCTACCTGCCATTGTATTTTCACCTTACAATATATGTTAAATCTGGCGATGAGTATAAACGCAAACTTTTCAGAAAGAAATAAAAAATCACTCGACCTGTGCATATTCCTGGCCGAAAATCCGATATATCCGATAACCGACTGTATTATCGGGAATCCCGTCTTTGAAACCGGTTTTTCCCCAGCCGATATCAACTTTGCCGGTTTGGATTTCTTCAGACAGTTTGGCGACAGAAAAAGAGCCCGCCTCTTTGACCAGTTCTTCCCACAGGCGAACCGCCGAATAGCCATAGACGCTTAAGCCATGGGGTTCAATGCCGAGCAGGCGCAGTTTGACCAGCGTTTCGGTAAAATCGGGATTGTCTTTCAGGGTCGGCAATGACAAGATATAAGTTCCTTCCGCATCTTTGCCCATAATCTCGGGAAAGGCGTTTTCTCCCTGATAGCGGTCGGTAAAAATCACTGCCCGGCTGTTGCTTTCGCGCCATTCCTTAGCCAATTTGGCCACGCTTTTGGCTTTCCCCAAAATATATCCGATTTGGACGCTGGCGGCATTCATTTCTTCGGCCATTTTTTCAAAATCGCCGTCATAGGCCGCAAAGTCAAATACCGCAAGGTAAGCTTCGCGCTTGTCTTCCCGGAAACGTTTCTGAACCACGGCAGCCATGGCGGCAACAGACCTGACGCTGCTGTCATAAACCAGGCCGACTTTTTTGTTGGGATAATTTTCCTGACAGTATTTATAAAAAGCGTCGCCCTGCTGCTCCTGATAACCGACCATTTTTATCAGTCCGGCACGGTTTTGCATCGCTTCGGCATGGCTCACCGGCGTCGGGACAATCTGAAAAATGCCGGCTTTGGCATAAATGCCCGACACCTGGTCAAAGGCATTGCTGCAATAAGGGCCGATAACCAGGCTGACTTTGTCTTTGCGTGACATGTGCAGGGAAATCATCTGGGCGGTAGACACGGCAAAACGGTCGTCACAGCGGTCGTCTATCATAATCAGATTGACTTTTTCTCCGTGCAGGCCGCCGTTTTCATTGAGTTCGTCAACTGCAATCTGCGCTCCCTCCCAAATTTCGCGGCCAAACATTTCGCGGCTGCCGCTTTGCGGAGCAATTACAGCAACATTCACGTCGGCCCAAGCCGTTTCGGCTGCGCTTATCAGCGGAAGAAACAAAAGTATGTTGAGCAGTTTTTTGAACATAAGATCCTGACGTTTATTCAAACTTCGGCAAGGTTTAGCACTTTTTGCCGCTATTTGCAACATATTTTTGAAAAACCGCGTTTTTTGCTTGCATTAATGCGCAAAATATGGTATTTTTGTCTATGATTATCAAAGATTTTCAGGAGCCGGAAAATGAGCGCCGACAAATATGTGATGAATAAAGACGGTACCGTTATTGATCTTGAAACGCACCAGAAAGACATTGCCTCGCAAGAGGGCGGGATTGCGGCTCAAGAAGAAGACGCGTATGAGAAGGCTACGCTGGCCAGCATCAACAGAATGAAAGCCCGGGTTCGCAGCGCGCGCGAGGTGATGAAAGCCCGTGACCGGCTGGCGGCGGAAGAAGACATCAACCGCAATGCCCAAAACGGCATGGCGGCACAGTTTATGAGGGAAGACGAAAAAGAAATCAGCGATTATGCCAAACGTAAAGAAGCTTTCCAACGCCTGATAGAAGAACGAAAAGCCCTTAAGCAAAAATAAAAATTCCCCCTGTTTGCCCTTATTCCGAAAGTTTCCGCTTTCGGAATTTTGTTTTTTAACTCCCGCTCTTATTTTTTATTCCGCCTATCCGCTCCCATGACCGCACAAAACAATGCAAAATCGCTATTGACAAATATTTTATTTTTTGGCAAACTGTTTCCACTTTAGAATTTATATTTTTATTATTTTTAACTAAAAAATTTTATTATGATTAAGAGAATTAAAAGAAACGTTCCGTACAACAAACCTTTAATTGTTGCTTCAATTATTGCCGATAAGCTGGGAGATAATCCTGAAACCGCGGTTGTAACGCCGGTTATCAGCATTGGCTTTAACGGAACGGAATTTGTTTCCTCAACCGAGTGGCTTTATCAGAACAATGGCGTGGAATGTATTTATTCATTCAATCTTGAACCGCAGGGTGCGACATTTATTACTCTGGAAGCGGGCATGAATTTTGCTATTGATGACCGCAAACGCTGGAGTATGCTGCGAGACAAGAAAACCGCTTTTGTCGAAGCTCTGGGGCAAAAATTTGAATTTGCCGAAGGCCAGTCGCTGCGCGTTGCCGTGCGGTTGGGATGCAAAAAATTCCCGATGTCGGACTGCGACGTCAAACTGCTGGAAACGGACAAATGCCGGATTTACAGCCTGCTGCCTGATTCAGATACGGCCTTTGGGGAATATTTAAGCGAAGAGAGCGGGATTTGGAGCTTATAATCCCGTTTTGGATTTTACAACTGACGGCAGGGGACCCCTCTGCCGTCTTTATTATGTCAGTGAACGATGATTATCCGGGAGGATTGTTTTGGTAAAGTTCAGCGATGTGCAAAAAGATATTGAAAAGCTTGAGAAAGAAACCGGGACGCTGTTCGTAGACTATAACCGCCTGCATCGTTACAGCCATGCCGAAAAATCGGAATATGACTGGAAGGTGTTGTTTGAACCCGCAAAAAAGCTGTGGGGTTCCGATTATAAAAATCTGCTGCTGAACGAAAGCATTATTCGCCCCGTTTCCGACGGCGGCTATGTTTACAACGGCAATTCCAGCAATCTGGCGTTAGGAGGCGGAGAAAACTACCTTATCAACAACCGGCATCTGGTTGTCTGCGGTCTGAACCCCAACCGCGAGACCCTACACACCTGTTATCATGAAGCGGCCCATTCGCTGCAGAGAAAACAACATTTGTTCAACGGAAAGAAAATCGAAAAGATTTATCGTTTTTGCGAAAAAGGGCTGATCCGGAGAGGAAAAACGGCTTTGGCCGCCAAACTGTTTAACCGTTATTTATATAAACGTTATCTCAACGAAGCACATGCCGATGCCTTTGCCGGTCTTTGCATGTTGCTGCGCGCCGAAAACGACATAGATTGCAAATTGCAGAAAATCTATAATTACACCAAGCCCATTCTGAAAACATTTATTGATTTCATGGATCCGAGCGATGTTTATCCGTCGGCAAAATATTATTCTTCACTACCGGTTTGCAAAGCCGTTTTACAAAAATTCGACTATTGGCACCGTAAAGGGCAGCTCAAGCGCTTTTATGCGCCGGACGGTTCGCTGAACCTGGCGCTGATTTCGCGCGAGACGGCCAAAATCGTTTTCAAACACTCCTATACGCCGCACAACTTTAAAAAATTGCCGCGACGTGACCAGCTGGAAGCGGTTGTGAATTTTTATCCGGCCGCAATATTTTTTCCGGGAAAACTTTTTCGGCAGGCAAAAAACTTTTTCCGCCATTATCTTATCAACCTGAAAGCCTGCCTGCATCACTCCCGGCCGAAACCGCTTTCCGGCGAGGACAAAGAATCGCGCATTATTTCCGCCTGCTGCCGGATTGACAACGCCAAGACCGGCGTTTTGGCCGCCTGCGCGTCGGACGGGTGGCAAAACGGTTTTGTTCTGCCTTATTTGACACTCATTGCCAATATGCGCGGCAACGGCGGCACGGCTCAAAAACATTTGGAAGAACTGAAAAAAACGCTTGATTCAAGCTTTAACCGAAAAGAGATATTCCGGGCATTGGACAATTATGTCACGGTTATAAAAAAGGCTTATCGGGACAACGCCGACATTCCGGAATTTCATCCGGCGGTTCAATATCTGACCGCCCAGCAGCAACGGGACGCCCTTTGGCGGATAAGGCAGGAAAAATCTCAAAATCCGCAAAAGCAAATCCTAGCCCCGTTATTGCAGATTGTTCGTTTCCGGCAACGCGCAACAGGACAACAATATCAGGAAGAACGGCAGCAAAAGGCTTCTTCCGCTTCGAAACTTTTGCGTTCGGCATTACTCCGGCAGTTGCGGAAAAACGGCCGTTAAGCCTTTTTTTGACGTTTGGCGGCAAAGAAATCTTTTAGCATCCGCGCGCACTCCGCCGCCAGAATACCGCTCGTAACCTGCGGCCGGTGGTGGCAAGTCGGCGCGTCATAAAATTTTACGCCATTGAGGACAGCTCCGCCTTTGGGGTCTTCGGCACCGATATACAAGTGTCTGATGCGCATAAAGGAAATTGCCGCGGCACACATGGTACAGGGCTCGAGCGTTACGTACAAGTCCATTTCCCGCAGCCGGTTAGACTGCAGTTTCCGGCAAGCTTGACGCAAAGCCAGCATTTCGGCATGGTCAGCGGCATCTCCGCCGTGTTCGCTGAGATTATGGGCGGCGGCAACGATTTCTCCGGTTTCGGGATTCACCACCACGGCGCCTATCGGCACCTCATCCAAAGCGGCGGCTTTTTCGGCCTCAAGGTAGGCCTGCCGCATATAAAACTCCTGTGTCATCTTTTACCTTTACTTATTTGTAAATATTATATAAAAGAAGATTCAGAAAAAGGAAAGAACAAAATGAGCGAAAGAATAGCAAAATATATGGCGCGTTCCGGGGCATGTTCCCGGCGGGAAGCAGAGAAACTGATTCTGCAAAAGCGGGTTACGGTCAACGGCGAAGTGATTGACAGCCCGGCTTTTAATGTTGACGGCAGCGAAAAAATTCTGCTGGACGGCGAAAAACTGCCGCAAAAGGAAGCAACCAGGCTGTGGCTCTATTACAAACCGACAGGACTGGTTACGACTCATCGCGACAATCAGGATCGCCCAACGGTTTTTGACAATCTCCCGGCCGGCATGCCGCGCGTGATTTCGGTAGGACGGCTTGACCTCAACTCGGAAGGGTTGCTGCTGCTGACGAACAACGGTGAACTTTCGCGCAAGCTGGAGCTTCCCGGAAACGGCTGGATCCGTCGTTACAAGGTCAAAGTCCATGGTTTTCTTGACGAGAAAAAGCTGGCTGCCCTGACCGGAGGAATCACGGTTGACGGCGTGGAATACGGCTCAATTAAGGTTGAGATTGAGACCAAGGCCGGCACCAATGCGTGGCTGGTCGTTTCGCTCTGCGAAGGCAAAAACCGCGAAATCCGCAAGGTCATGAAAGCAGTCGGACTGGATGTTGCGCGGCTTATCCGCCTTTCTTACGGCCCGTTTCAGCTTGGGGCGCTCAAAAAAGGCGAAGTTCGTGAAGTTTCGGGCAAGGTTCTCAGAGAACAGCTGGGAAGCAAATTTGAATTATGAGGATAATTGCCGGAACATATCGGGGAAAAAAGCTTTTTTCGCCGCTGAGCGAGGGAGTCCGTCCGACTTCCGACCGGGCGCGGGAATCGGTTTTTAATATTCTCAATTCCCGGCTGGAGCAGCCGTGGAGCGCTTATCGGCTTTTGGACATTTTTTCCGGAACCGGCGCCTTTGCCCTGGAAGCGATCTCCCGCGGGATAGCGGTTGCCGCCCTGGTTGACCTTAATCCGGCAACAATGCGCAAGAATATTTCCCTTTTCCCCCAAGAACAGCATAAAATCAAAATTATCGCCGCCGATGCCGCCAAGCTGCCGCCGGCCAGGGAAAAGTACAACCTGTTGTTTGCCGATGCGCCCTACAGGCGCGGCCTTTCCGAAGCGGCGCTGATTTCCGCGGCAACCAGGGGCTGGCTGGAAGACGGCGCGATTTGCATTGTCGAGACCGAAAAAAACGAACCTCTCCCCCTGCCCGCCGGTTTTGAGCTGACGGACGAGCGGATTTACGGCCTGGCAAAAATCAGTTTCCTGAGGTACCGTTCCTAAAAAGAAGCAACCGGAATATTTTCAATCAGCAGCTTATTCTCTTTATAGTCTATCGGCGTTACTACTGTCGAAAACTCGTCTTCAGGCGCCATTTTAAAAGCTTTGTTGTTTAATAAAATCCGACTGACAAAGACGCCTTTGCGATCAAGGATTTGCTCTTCTTCCAAAATGTCCATAACCGGCACCAGGGCTTTTGACGAAGTGGAAAGATGCAGCCGGGGTTCAAGCTTTTCGCTGAAATACACATCACCGCGGGCAACCATAATCAAAGGTTTCCAGTCCAAAACCAGATTGGCAATGTCAAACCGGCCGCCTTCCGCCAGCCAGCCGTAAATGCTTTCCTGATAGGTTTCTCCGGCTTCGAGCGCCCCGACCTGAACGGCGTGCAGATAAAACTTATCAACGGCAGAAGCCAAGGGCATTTCAAGAGAAGAATCAAACCTGACATTTTCAGCCAGCAATCGGATTTCCATAAAGGGCGAATCTTTTTTCAGGCGGCCGGGAGCCATTTGCTGGGCACCTAATTTGAAACCGGCGATTTCGGCATAGTTTTCTACCCGCAAATTTTCTGCCGACAACAAAACCTGACGAATTCCCAACTCTTCAGAAAAAGAAGCTTCCATTTGCAGCTGCGGAAAATCAAGGTTAAAACTTTTGCCGCCCCAGACAACGGTTTGACGCGGAGACATTTGAAGCCGAAGTGTATGAAAATTGAAAGTTCCGGTATTTACAGCCAGTTTTTCCACATTCCATGCACGCCGCGGTTCATACCGGGAATAGAGGCTGAAATTCTCAACCTCAAGCAACGGCAGCGGCCACCAGACATTAAACCGCAAATTATCATAGGCGATATCCCAGCCGGAATTTTCCAAAGAATCCTGCAGGCGGACGATTTCACGACGCAGGTGGGCCAGACTGTTGTAGCGGCCGACAATTACCAGCAAAAAGCCGAAACACACAAAAAAACACAAACACAGCGACCCAACCAGCCAGCGATTGAAAAACTGCCCGAAAGCTGCGATCTTGTCTTTCAGCAGTCTTGGAAAAGCCGTAATGTTGCGCCAAAGTGCCACGTTTTATTTTCCCTGAGGTTTTTCCAGCATTATCCGGGTTTCCGGATAGCGGTTCACTGTTTCCAGATTAAGCTCTGCACATTTTTTTTCAATAGTATCTTGCAGGGTGTTTATAAATTCGCGTTTTTCCATACCATGCGGCAGCGGCGGCATAAATTCGATAATCACCTTTCCCGGGTGGCGGAGAAAAGAATTTTTGCGCCAGAACGTTCCGGTATTGAGCGCAACGGGAACGACCTCGGTTTGAATATTCTGATAGAGGAAAGCAATCCCGGGTTTGTAAAAAACCGTCGAGCCCGGCTTAGTCCGGGTTCCTTCGGGAAAAATAATAATCGAACGGTCTTTTTCCATCAGCGCTTTGGTATCGGCAAGCATTTTTTTCATGGCCGCACTGCCGCCGCTCCGGTCTACCGGCACCGAGCCGTAGAGGTGAATCGCCCAGCCGAAAAAGGGGATCCGGCTCAATTCCTTTTTGAAAATAAAAGTCCCGTTCTTGACATAAGAAGTCAGGAAATAGGTTTCCATGGCCGACTGGTGCTTGCAGGCATACAAAACGCCGTGTTTGGTTATATGCTCGCGGCCCCGGACTTCTATCTTCATGCCGCAGATGACATACAGGCAGCCGCGCAGAAACGGCAGCAAGACGTTATTCCAGATATTGATTTCGGCTTTTTGGGAAAAAAGCCCGACAACACAGGTCAGCATCGACCCCAGCAAAATGGTCGAATAGCAGATAATGTTAAAAATCAGCGAACGAATGTAAATCATGTTTCAGTCCTCATTCAGCGCCAGCTTTTTGGTCAGCAGCACATATAGATATTTGTTATATTCGGTTGCGAGCAGGGTAAAGCTCCCCCAGCTGCGCCACCATTGTTGTTGAACATTTTCGGAATAAACCGGATAGGCAATTATTTCCAATTCGGGCAGCCGGCTCCGAAACTCAAGCAAACTGCGGGGAATGTGGTAATTTGAAGTTACCAGGCGCACGGATTTGATCTTATTCTGATTAATCCATTCCATGCTTTCTTCCGCATTGCCGATGGTATCTTTGGCCTTTTGCCCAAGCTGCACCCGGGATTTCGCCTGGAGGCTGATTTCGTTGCGCCGCTCAATCTGATTGAGCGAGACACGTTTATTGACGCCGGAGATAAACAGCTTGTCCGCCAGCTTACGGTTATAAAGCTTTCCGGCTTCGGTAATCCGATTACGGCCGCCGGTCAGCACGATAATCGCTTCGGTCTTGGTACTCTCGTCCCGGGGATAAGCATATATCTGCCGGACAAAAAACCAAAAGCCTCCGGCCCAGACTCCCAAGAGCGCTACAAACAGCAACAACAGCGCTTTTTTCATATCATCTTTTCCAAAGTGCGTTTAACCGTATAATAGGCCGTAATCATGGCAACAGCCCCGGCAAACAGCGGCAGGCTCAAAATGGCCATCCAGGCGGCGGCCGAAAGCCCGGCTTCGCTGATAATACCGCCCTCAATCTGGGTCGCCAGATTGCCGAGCAAAAAGATTGCCGGCACGGCCAAAACAATGCCGACAATGCCGCCCATCAGCCCCAGCCAGGCTGTCCGCCTTGCATACTGCTGGGCAATATAGGTGTCTTTGGCTCCCATCAGGTGCAAAATTTCGATAATATACCGGTGCAGACCAAGGCTGGTCTGCGTGCTGTAAAAAATCGCCCCGGAATTGACCAGCAGGACCAAAACCAAAATCGTCAGCGCCACCATTTTCAGCCCGTCGGCAAAATTAATCAGCTTATTGAGCCACAATTTGTGATTATCAAGCGAAGCATAGGGCGAGACTTCCGCCAGCTGTTCGGCCAATTTGCCGTAATTCAGTTCGGCGCCGGGCTTGAGCTTGACGTCAATCAGCCGCGGAATCGGAAGCTTGGCAAGTTCGATGCCGTCTCCCAGCCAAGGCCTGATTAACTTTTGGAGCTGGTCGTCGCTCAGCGGGGTTACAATATCCACAGCTTCCTGTTTTTGCAGAAATTCTATGGTTTTGGTCTGATTATTCAAAGTTTCGGCGGCGGCTTTGGCGTGATTGCTGTCGTTGACCGGCATGATCTGCACGGTAAACGATCCGAGAATGCTCCGGTTCCAGTTTTGAAGCATGGAATTAATCGATAAGACGCCGGCCAGCGTAATGGCAAAAATAAACACGGCAATCGAAATCATTACCCGCAAAAAAACGCCGGAACCGTCCCCTTCCAGCGGAAGTTCGTGTTTGCGCCGCACTTTATTCTGACTATCGTTCATTGCCGCCTCCCAATCCGAATACTTTTGCGGGCGGATAAACCCGCAGGCTCCGGTTCTGCAAATGCAGCCGCGGATACATAAAATCAGTAATCAATTTTTCGCTGTGGGTGGCAATAACCACCGTCGTTCCCAGTTTATTCAGCTCAACAAACAATTTCATCAGCTTGGGGGCAATATCGTTGTCGACGTTTCCGGTCGGTTCGTCGGCCAACAGCAGCTCAGGACGGTTGATGACGGCGCGGGCAATGGCGATGCGCTGTTTTTCGCCGCCGGAGAGCGTGGAGGCTTTGGCATACATGTTGCGCTCAAGCTCAACCCATTGCAGCAATTCGGTAACGCGTTTCCTGACCTCGCGGTCATTCATGCCGCAAATGCGCAGCGGCAGCGCCACATTGTCAAAGGCGGTCATATGCTCCAACAGCCTGAAATCCTGAAAAACGACGCCGATTTTGCGGCGCAGCAGCGACAAACTGTCCCGGTTGGCAAAGTTGATATTTTTGCCAAACACGCCCATAACGCCGCGACTCGGTTTCTGTGCCAGATACATCATGCTCAACAGCGAGGTTTTGCCGGCGCCGCTTTTTCCGGTCAAAAAATGGAAAGAGCCTTTTTTGAGGCACAACTTGATATCGCTCAAAATTTCAGGCCCCTGGCCGTAGCGGATACCGACATTGTGCATTTCAATTATCGGGCTGATATTTTCATTCTTGTCAGACAAACCTGTTCTCCCGTGTGAATCTTCTTTGTTTAACCTACAATAATAAATCATTTAATAAAATCTTTTTTTGCTTTGATTAAACAATTTTTATGCCTATATTAGGAACAAAAGGAAATAACATGCTTATAAATTGTCCGAAATGCCAAACAACTTATAATATTGATGCATCGGCAGTGCCTGAGGGCGGCCGAAAACTGCATTGTACCAACTGTGACGAAATTTTTTGGTGTAATCCTGAAGATTTGGAAGAACCGACGCGCCTTTTGACCGAAGAGGAAAAGCGCGGCGGCATTGCGGCCGAACGCCGGGAGAATCCGGCATTTCAGGCAGCAGAGCTCAATCGTTCGGTGTTTGCGGGCGAAACGGAGGCTGATCCCGCCGATAACCTGACGGAAGAAACGGCCGAAACCAGCGGCGACACGCCTCTCCCCGAAGAAAACGGCGACAGTACAGACGCTTTGGAAAACGAAACTTCCGAGCCGCAGGATGCCCCCGCAGACGAAAAATCGGAAACCGAACAGGATATTCAAGACATTTTCCAGCGCCTTTCTTTGCAAAGCGAGCAAATTAACCGCATGGAACGAGAAATGAGCATTTTTCGGCGCGGGTGCCGCATTGTATGCGATACTTTCGGGTGGGAACGGCGTTTTAACCGGTTGATGTTTTACGGGTTTTTGACGGTATTTGTCTGTCTTGGCCTTTATTCGGAGCGTTTTGCAATTACCAGAATCTTTCCGGCAGCGGAAAAATTATACAACGCCATCGGCATAGAATCCAGAATCGTCGGTGAAGGGCTTAAATTCAGCAACGTCAGCCGCAGGGAATATGAGGTGGACGATATTCGCCAGATGGAAATCCGCGGGTTTATCGACAACGAAAGCGATCGCCGCCTTGAAGTCCCCAAGCTTCATTTGGAAATTTTGGACAACGAAGGCGAGATTATCCAACAAAAAGACGAACTGTTACACATCAGGGAAATCGCCCCCGGAGACCGCAAACCGTTTAAAGTGATTATTGAAAAACCGTCGGTTCTCGGAAAGTACATATACATTACCTTTATTCGCTGACCTTCAGAAGGCTATTGTCAGGTACAGGTACATCAAAACGGCATAAATAACCAAAAAATAAAGAAGATTGAAAAATCCGAGCTCGCGGACGGTGCGCGGCAGAAAAGCGTATAGCAGAAAAGACACGACATACAGTTTATTGCCAACATCCACAAACGCCTCAATCGGCTTGGCGATGTTCCCGTAATCAACCGTCGAAATAAAGTAAGCGGCATAGATATGCGGCAAAATCAGCAATCCCAGCAAAAACATAATTGCCTTTGCCAAGGTTTTTATGCGACGGCGCCAAACCGGGCTTATTTTTATGAGCATTGTTTCCTCGTCTTTGTTTTTTTGATTTTAGATTGCTTTCCTCTGGTTGTCAACGGCAAGCCGCTTTTCTTTTCTGCCCCTTGCGGACACGGGCAGGCACGGCCTGAGCGCAGGCAGCGCCTGAGGCATCACTTGCTACTTCGACTTGGGAGCCCTAGAAGCGCGATGCTTATAATGTGCACTATCTCTACTCACCCAATAACCGTCACCCCTCGTTTTTTCGCCAGAAAAATGTCAGAGGGTCTACGAGTTTTTTTTGTTTCCTTTTGTCATTCCGGGCTTGTTTTTTTACTGTCATTCCGGGCTTGACCCGGAATCCAGGCGGTTAAGGAATCAATGTTGACCTGGACTCCGGCTCGGAGGCCGGAGTGACAGATAAAAAAACAGGCTGGAGTGACAGATAAAAAAACAGGCCGGAGTGACAGGAGGCGGAAAACGCCGTGCTGTGACAGGAAAGAATTAATTCGTAGATCCCTTGACGATTGCTTCGCAATCGAGGGGGCTTTAATGTATTTGTCATTCCGGGTTTGAAGTCGACAGTTGGCGATTGGCAAGCGCAAAAGCATCAAAAAAGCGGCCATTGAGCCGCTTTTTTATTTCTTTCCCGGGTGTTTATCCAGAGAAAGCTATTGGCAACTGCTTAGAATGTTTCTTGCAGTTCAAAGAAATAAGCCTGCGGGTGATCGCATACCGGGCATTTTTCCGGAGCTTTCGGAGATTCTACGCGGTGGCCGCAGTTGGCACACTCCCAAATAACTTTGGTCGGGCGTTCAAAAATTTTGCCTTCGCAAAGAGAATCGAGCAAAGCCTGATATCTTTCTTCGTGGCCTTTTTCAATTTTGCCAACAGCCTCAAACAAAAAAGCAATTTTTTCAAAACCTTCTTCACGGGCTTCCTTAGCCATACGGGCATACATGTCGGTCCATTCATAATTCTCGCCGGCAGCAGCGTCTTTGAGGTTGGTCATGGTATCGGCAACCGCACCGCCGTGAAGCAGTTTGAACCAGATTTTGGCATGTTCTTTTTCATTATTGGCCGTTTGCTCGAATTTGTCGGCAATGATATTGTAGCCTTCTTTTTTGGCTTTGGAAGCATAGTAGGTATATTTGTTGCGAGCCATAGATTCGCCGGCAAATGCGTCCATCAAGTTCTTTTCTGTTTTAGATCCTTTAAGTTCCATAGTCCTCTTCTCCAAAAGTTAGTTTATGATTTGACAATCTTTACACTTTCCCCTGAGTACCAGTTCACATTCCGTAATGTCTAACCCGGTCAGCTCTCTGACTTTTTGTTCCAGAGCAGGAGCAACCTCAGCAGGTATATCGTAAACCTTATTACATTTATTGCAAATAAAATGAAAGTGTTTGTGGGTATTATGATCAAAATGCACCGAACCGTCGAGTCCGGTAATTTTGCTAATTTCCCCGCATTCGGCCAACTGGTTAAGGTTTCGATAAACCGTGCCCAAGCTGATATTGGGCATCTCCTCGCGCAGCAGGCCATATATGTAGTCTGCCGTGGGATGGACTGCGTGCTCGCGCAGGGTTTTCAAAATCATTTCCCGTTGTTTTGAGTATTTCATTTTACATCCAACAAATTAGTAATGATTACTGTTATTGTTTATAACGGAATTTTTTAGATTGTCAATCACAATATTGCGTATTATTTATATATCAACAGATTTTAATGAAGGAGAAAACAATGAAAGCTGTTGAGATAAAAAAAGACATTTACTGGACCGGCGTTAAAGACTGGAATCTGGTTGAGTTTCACGGATATCAGACACCCCGTGGTTCCACTTACAACTCTTATTTGATTATGGACGAGAAAATAACCCTTGTCGACGGCGCCAAACATTACCTCTCGGACGAGATGGTCGCCCGAGTCAAGAGTGTTACCGACTTTTCAAAAATAGATTATGTGGTGGTTAACCATGTTGAAATGGACCATTCGGGTAATATGCCGGTGATTATGAAACTGGCGCCGCAGGCGACCATTTTGACCAATGCCGCCGGCCAGAAGGCATTGTCCGAGCACTATGACATTGAAGGCTGGAAGTTTCAGATTGTGAAAACCGGCGATACGGTTTCCATCGGCAAAAGAACCCTCACCTTTGTAACAACGCCGATGCTGCATTGGCCGGACTCGATGGTTACTTATATTCCGGAAGAGAAGCTGCTGCTTTCAAATGACGGTTTCGGGCAGCATTACGCCGCCGACAGCATTTTTGTAAAAGACCTGCCGTTTGACGTTGTTTGCGAAGAAGCAAAAAAATATTACGCCAATATCCTGTTTCCTTTTGGGATGCAGGCAGAAAAAGCCGTTGACGGCCTGAGCGGGCTGGAGATTGAGATGATCGCCCCCGGCCACGGCTGCATCTGGAGCGGCGAAAAGGAAGTCAAGACCATCGTCAGCCTGTATGACTACTGGGCCAGCGGCGACAACAAAGGAAAAGCCGTTATCGTTTACGACACCATGTGGGGCGCAACCGCAACTTTGGCCAATGCGGTTATGGAAGTTTTTCAGGACGCCGGAATTCCGGTGGTCAAACGCTGTTTGACCCATACGCATATTTCCGAAATCATTCCTGATTTTCTGGATGCCAAATATGTGGCAATCGGCAATCCGACGCTCAACAATGAACTGTTTCCGCGGGTCGCTTCTTTTGTAACTTATATGAAAGGGTTGAAGCCCAAAAACAAAAAGGCTTTCGCTTTCGGCTCTTACGGCTGGAAACCGGGCGTTGTCAACCAGATTCAGAAAGTATATGAAGACTTGGGCTGGGAGACCATTCCGCCGTTTGAGGAAAAATATACCCCGAAGTCCGATGTGGTTGAACGTTTGAAAGAGCATGTCAAAACAATGATCGGTTAAACGGTTCAAAACAAAAAAAAGCCCCTCGTCGAAGGGGCTTTTTTTTGTTTGCGACCATTCCTAAAAACCGTTACAGCAGTTTTCAGGCCTGATTGCTTTTTTTCATATAGCGGCGTCCGGCCATATAAAGCAAGATGCCGACAATTCCGATAATTACGGACCGATAATATCCGTAGGTATAGAAATCACAAGTCCAGGAGACAATCCCGACTGTAAACATAATCCCGGCGGCTAATCCGAATTTTTTTCCCGGAAGCGAACGTTCTTTAATGCTTTTCCATACTTCATAAACAACACAGGATGCCGCAACAGCGGTTACAAAACACATCAAAATTTCCAAGACGATGATGCCGATGTAGACATACAAATTTCTTTCCATAGGTTTTAAATTATCAGATTTAAGGTAAAAGTTCAAATTTCATCCAACACGTCGTATGAATGAAATTCGCCCCACAGTTTGTGAATTCCCCAGACGGCAGCGCCTATCAGCAATGACAGTGCCATCACTCCCAGCCAGAGTTTCCATTGGGTATCGCCGTTGCGAAGCGAGCTGAAAATTCCTCCGGCATAAAACGCAAAGTATACACCAACCGCAAATGTTCTGATAATCCGGCGCCGGTGTACAAACATGACGGCAGCCACTATGGACGAGAGAAACATGACGCCCAATCCAATCAAAAAAGCTGTTGTACTCATAAAAAAATAATTTTAAGTAAATAAATTATAGGTTTAAAAATTTCGATTTGTTGTTACGTTAGCACCAACAGAGCTAACTTGCAAGTAAATTTGCAACAAAAAACCCCGGGGAACATAACCGGCCGGGGTTCAACAAAAACGGCTAAGTTTACAGGAGTTTTAATTCGCCTGCAACGGTTTTGCCTCTTTCGCTCATCAGCTCATAGCTGATTTTTGCGCCTTCGTCCAAGGTACGCATACCGGCTTTTTGTACTGCGGAAATATGCACAAATACATCTTGTCCGCCGGCATCCGGAATAATAAAGCCAAAACCTTTTTTGTTGTTAAACCATTTAACTGTTCCTGTTGCCATAACTCAAATCCTCGAAATAACAGGTTAATCCACTATAACTTCTCAGGTTGCGGTATACTGTTATTGCCAGACATGCGAAATGCTATGGTATTCAACAATTTCTAAAAAGAACAATCTCTTAGAACCATTCAACCCAGTTATAATTTGAGTTTAAACCATCTTTTTTAGTTTGCAAGATTTTTATTTAAATAAATTAGCATTGTATTTTACCTTTTGTTAACTATATCAATGCCGTAGGTTTTAATTGCTCAGAGGATAAAAAAATGAAAAAAATGCTTTATTTTATGGCTGCCGCCCTGCCAGCGATGCTGCTGATTAATGCGTCCAACGCCGAGGCGCAGCGTAAGAATCACACCCGTGCCGACGTTCCGGCCGCCGGTATGCAGGAATCGGAAAAAATGATGAACTATGGTATAAATTGCCAATGTACGGAAACATCGGACGCTTCGTGCAAATGCGGCAAAATGAGTAAAAAGGACATGAAGAAAAAACACAAAAAATATCATGACCGGCTGCAAAAGGAAATGAAGGAAATTAACGAAGAATATGACGAAGCTATTGAAATGATTGACAAATCTTCTTTTTCGGAAGCCAACAAAAAGGTTTTGCGCGGCCAAGCCGAAGCCAACCGCGATCTGGCAATCAAACAGCTTAAGGAAACCAACGAGCTTCGTATGCAGCAGATGGAAGTGCGCAAAGGCATGATGGATGAAATCGAGGCCGAAAAAAAGAATCGCAAAGCGATAGAAGAAGTTAACGACATTGATTAGCGCAGATTCTGCCAATACATTTTTTATAACCAATTAAACGCCCCGGAATTTATTGCTAAATTCGGGGCGTTTCAAAGAGGCAACTCTACATCATGGCTTCGATTTTCTTCTCATCAAAGCGATGGCGGTTGCGTTTTTTCAGCGGAAGGCGGGAAGCCATACCGATAACCAATTTGGCTCTCTCTTCATCGCCGGGCCGAACAGTCGTCCATAAGGGACTCTTTTTTAATTCAAGATCATACATCGCGACCTCAATATAGAAACTTAAATCCTTTGCTCTTTGAACCCTGCCGTAAGCAAGCCATTGAGACCTATCGTCTTCACACCGCTCACTATAAAGCTGGCCGTTGACGGCTAAATTAAAGCCGGCATCTCCGCGAATAAATGAAAACCTTTCCTTGTAACCGGGATAACACAAAAGGAAAGTATCTTCACTTACCCGCCAAATCCACGCAAGATGTTCATAATCGAGTTCACGAATTTGACCTAACACGGGACGAGAGTTTACCATTGTAAAATCAATCCCAAAATCCTTAAATTGCAACGCCAAAAAATTTCTGACAATTTCCGGTGTCTGATACAATTTAACTCTTCTCTTTTTAAATTCTTTTCGGCTCATATTTATATTTGTATTGGTGAATAATCTGAGAATTATGAATATAAAAATTTTTAGATAGGAACAATTTAGCTGCCACAGACTATACCGTCAACAAAAACTTTCCCTTTTCACCCATATTTCGTCAAATTTTTCTGCAAAGCAGCAAAAAGCCTGTTTAACAAATGTTAAACAGGCTTTTTTTAGGCATTGCGATTACGACAATACAACCAGGAGACGAAAGTCCAAACCAAGGTCAGGATTGCGGCTCCGAAAATGGACGTATCGAGTCGGTCGGCAAACAAAAAGACAATATTCGTCCGCCAAATCGCCCAAGCTCCTAAACCAATACCAATAAAGACGCCGCCCCAAACCTTTCCGGTTCCAAAATAAACAGCGTCTGCAACCTCTTTGGAGATACCGAATAAATTTAAAATTACGATACCCCAAATAATCAACGTAACTAAAGTTGCTGTTTCCATTTTCTATTTTTTTAAGTTAATAATCATGTTATCCGCCAGAGAATTAACGCAACCGCACAGTAATAAACAAAATCATCCAAAAAAATTCTCTAAACAGTTTGATTATAGCATAAAATTGACCGAAAATCAAAGAAAACTATTCCCTTTTGGTTTTATTTCTGTTAGTTTGGGAACGTTTTCGGGCATTGAGCCCCAAAAACAGCCTGCGGCATTGGGGCGGCGGGCTTTTAATTGCGATATTAAAAAAAGAAAAGGAATAAACTTATGGCTCTTAAAAACAAAAGACAGGACAACTATCCCGAATGGTATCAGAATATTGTGGCGGAAGCCGATATGGCCGAGAATTCGTCTTCTCCGGGATGTATGGTCATCAAGCCGTGGGGGTACGGCATTTGGGAACGCATTCGTGACGTAATGGATGAAAAAATTAAGGCAACCGACCATGAAAACTGCTATTTTCCAATGTTTATTCCGCTTTCTTTCTTTCAAAAAGAAGCCGAGCATGTTGACGGTTTTGCCAAGGAAATGGCGGTTGTAACCCATTCGCGCCTTTCAATGAAAGACGGCAAGTTGGTGCCGGATTCAGCTTTGGACGAACCGCTGATTGTCCGTCCGACGTCGGAGGCGATTATTGCCGACTCTTTTTCCAAATGGGTCAAATCCTATCGCGATCTGCCGGTACTGATTAACCAATGGGCTAACGTCGTGCGTTGGGAAATGCGCCCCCGCCTCTTTCTTCGGACCCGCGAATTTCTCTGGCAGGAAGGGCACACCGCACACGCAACTGCAGAAGAAGCCGAAAAAGAAACAATTCAGATGCTGCATATTTACCAAGACGTTTGCGAAAATGCCCTGGCGATGCCGGTTATTCCGGGTCGCAAACCGGAGCATGAAAAATTCCCCGGCGCGGTTGACACTTATTGCATTGAGGCGATGATGCAGGACGGCAAAGCCCTTCAGGCCGGAACCTCGCACTTTTTGGGGCAGAATTTTGCAAAATCAGCCAATATTACATTTGTAAACAAACAAAATCAGCCCGAATATGCCTACACGACTTCATGG
>OGQL01001258.1_pt1 | contig 19318 bp, 20 predicted proteins | sample 1553211 | NCBI WGS metagenome assembly OGQL01 (sample SAMEA2579942, study PRJEB22360) | human gut metagenome
TAATTATTAAATTTATAGTATAGTTATGTCGGTTTATAGTAATTGGAAATATTTCTTCGATTCTTTTTGGAAATTTGTGTCCCGTAATAGTTATCCTATTGTTTTAGTATTGTTTTTTATATGGATATGTATAGGTATTTTCCCGTTGACATGTTATGAATCAGATAGTATGCATGTTATTGCGGGGTGTAATATCATGTATAATCAGGGACTTACATTCCCGCCAGTATATTCTTATTTATATGAAATGCAACCGTTGGTAACCTATACGGTGGTAGGATTCAAATATGTATTTCCGTTTTTAACATGTGAACAAATCTATTGTTTGCTGTCTGCCATATGCGGGGCTCTATTTATCGTGGAAAGTGTGAATTTCGTTTATCGGATTACATCTTTTAGAAAAATATTTATTTTGCTTTCTCTGTTTCTTATTTCAGAATCTTTTGCCATTTCGATGTATCCCAATTCGGCGATTTTTGCGGCTGTGTTTTTTGTTTGCGCTCTAAACAGGTTATTAGATGGAAAGTTTTATGTGGCAATGGTGTTGATGGTAATCGCTCCTTTATATAGGATAGATATCTTGATAGTTTATCCGGTGGTATTTTTTATTTTTTTGTTTCAAAGGAAGAGTGTAAAAGAGAGTATAACGAGATCGGTATTTTTAGCTGTTCTCATACTTCTATTTGTGACGATTGGATATTGGGGGCTGCGGGCAAATCCTTTAACCGCATTGACCGGTTATAACGGTATGAATGAAACACACAGTTTCGCTTCGCAAGTAAAGTTTGCGGTATTTACGTTTTATACGATTCTCAATTTTGTTTTTGTCCCTATGGGTTTGGTTGTCCTTTTCCGGGAAAAGAAGTTTGGAATTATGGGGATAGCGTTGATTCCTATTATTCTCATTCATTTTATGTTTCGTTATACAGGGTGTGCGCCTAAACATTATTTATATTTGATTCCTTTTGTTTCTCTCATAAGCGTCTATGCTATGAGGTGGATATATGAGAGGGTCAAAGGGAAACCGGTTTTAAAGTACGATGCAGCATATTTACATCGCTGATTATCAGTGACTATTCATTTTAATCGGTACAACCTCTGTTTTTACAAGTACACAGAATGTGGGGACAAATGCAATGTGCTGTATTTCACAGCTTTGCATATACGTGTTGTACCGCCTTCTTTCAGCCTTTTTGTGGAATGTCCGCTATCAGATTCAACGTATTGATTGATAGGGTATTTCCGCATGGATGTTACAGAACGCTTGCTGAATACAAAGGTAGTGGTTTTCTTGGGATTTCTGTGGCTTGCGGTGGAATTTTTGCGTTCGGTACTCGATTCGTTGAAAAAAGTGTAGCAAAACTGAATTATTCGCTTGAAAAAGTGTTTGTATGCCATAAATGGTACACTTTTATTCGGAGGAAACCATTATATCATATCGGGTGTAATTCTGCATCGGACATCAATATTATACCTGAAATGGTATAAATCAATAGACTTGGCTGAACTCCATAATGTCGAGCATCTGATATAATATTCCGTCAATAGCGGAATGCCAACTCTGGTGAAAATGACCATAATACCAATGGTTCACCGGATGATTGTCAGTTTTGAGATGATGCAGGATCATATCCATTGTTTTTCTTTCAGATTGGACATCTTTAAGAAGTGATGAATCGTTCTTAGCCCATTGGTTAAGGTTGCTTTTTGAGAATAACTCACAATGTGATGGCGCAGTATGTGTGACAACTGTATCAATCAGGAAGTTTGCACAGATGGTATTCATCTTATCAGCATCGTAAATAGGAGCTTCATTCTTCCAATATAAATTGCGGGAAATATCATTTTCTTGCAACTCATTGGAGTGAACTCGATATTTCCGTTTGTTCCATTCATTTATGCGATAATTTCGGTCAATAGAAATAGCTCCGCCTACACAAAGGATGGAATGATTACAGGCTTGAAGGATAGCATAATCAGGAACAGCAATGAAACGTTTGTAACTGAATGTTATTCCTTCGAAATAAGCTGGATTATCATGATTGCCACGTACAAATACAATCCAATTGTTGGCTTGATTCATTCTCTTGGTATTTCGTCTAACCATTTGCTCATAATATTCTTTCTTTTCAAAGCCAAAACCACAATCCCCAGCTACAATCAATAGAGTGTCCGTCAACTTGTATTGAATACAGAGTTTGAATACCAATTGATTAAAATCTCCATGAATATCACCGGAAACAATAATTGTCTTGGCTTCGGGAAAAGATAGTGAGAATGTGTTGCTATGATTCATCTTATATTCCTAATAATAGCGCATGTAATTAATCTTATACTTGCAAGTTGTCAGAAATTATTTGGAGAATTTCTTCGTTTGTAGTAGTTGATTCTTGTTTGTTTTTTAATGCAAAAGATGCTGCATCTACTGCTTCTTTTGATGTTTGTGGAACAAGCCCCGAATAAACTATATTTTCTATATGTTCTAATTCTGTTCGCTTTTTAGAAATTTGTTCTTTTGTGTACAGCTCTGCCTTTATATCCGATAAGAATCCCGCATACTTATTGCGCAAATCGTGCATAACAGCAGCAAATCTTTCGCTGTCAGCTGCCTTCTTTTCTAGATTTTCAGCTTTGTATTTGGTGGTGAAATATGTTAATGTCAACGCTAAGAAAGCCATTAATGGGACAATGACAATTTCAGGTAGCCACTTGAATATATTGGTAATTGCAGAAGCTGATACCAAAACAGAAAATACTAAAAGAATCTGATTTTGTTTTTTCTTCTTTGATAGGTATATATTCGCTTGACATAAATGAATTTTGTGCGTCCAAATTATTTTGTTAAAACGCTCAAGAATCTCCCTATAAAGAATTTTTATTTGTTCGTCCATATGATTTATTCTTCTGTCATGTATTTTAAAACTTTGATTAATACATCAATGTATTTATATGTATCTACTGGCATGTTGCTTCCTGGTGCTGTCAGATTAAAGCTCCAGACAGGGCATGAATCATAAAGCCTTTTTTCGTAAGTTCCTATTGGTTGATTAGAACTTTGTTCTCCTTCTCTTAGCCAGTGCCAATCAGCAATATTATGATAAACAAAACTATCAATCACGATTCCCGGAAGATGATAACTCCTAAAATAGTTATCACGAATTTCACGCATGTGCTTACATGTGTCGAATAACAAACCATTGCTTGCAACATTTTTTTCCTTCATTGCCTGTTGCTCGCTTTTGGGATTAGTTGTCAACCAGTTGCCACCCATATTTGAATCTGGATAGTCGTATTTCCCATTCCAATTACCCCACCAATCTAATTGACGAAAAGCTGGTAGAACTTCAAATTTAATCCCATCGGAAAAGTTTATCACAACGACTTGCCCATCTCCATGAATATCACTGTTCGGATAGGTTTGTAAAATTGCATTCTTCAATGCTTGTAGTAATCTGGACTGACCATTTCCTCTTAGTGCGTCATATTTATTATATTCGTCTCGTGGCAATTCGACAAGTATATCAATGTCACTTGTATCAATAGCAGTACCTCTACCATAAGAGCCCACATATAAACTATGAGCAGTTTCGCTGGTGCTACCCCAAAATTCTGAATTAACCGCTCTTGTTATGCGTCTATATCTCTGAGATACTAACGAACGTTGTTCAATGCTAATTATTTCGCCTCTTTTTCTAACTGTATCCATATTAATTTTATTTCGTACACAAAAGTACAAAAATAATCCCAGTTTATCGAATATAATTCACTATATTTGCACTATAAAATCGTATCAAAGAATGAAACTAAATAGAATAAAGGCTGTATTATCTGAAAAAGGTATCTCTCAGACATGGTTGGCAAAGAAACTCGATAAGAGTTTCAGTATGGTAAATGCTTATGCCTGTAATAGGATTCAACCAAATTTAGAAACCTTGCAACAGATAGCAGAGATATTGCAGGTCGATTTGAAGGATTTGATAACCGACAAAAAGGATAGGTGATATGAAACAGTTTTCGGAAGCTACACGGGTGCAGATGCCTGCAATGGTTCACCTCACCCGAATAGGATATACTTACTTCGGCAAGTTGAGCGAAGATAAGAATGGCACGGTCTATGACGGTGACACGAATATTCTTTTGCAGGTATTTGAACGGCAGTTTAAGAATCTGAATCCCGGACATGAGGGAGAGTTTCTTCAAATTTTGAAAGATATTCGTAAGGAGCTGAACGATGATGACCTCGGTCGAGGCTTTTACAACCGTCTCAAAGCTGTTTCGCCTGTAAAGCTGATAGACTTTGATAACATTGGGAATAATACGTTCCATTTCACAGCCGAATTTACCTGTAAGAACGGACAGGACGAATTTCGTCCTGACATTACTTTGTTCGTAAACGGATTGCCACTTTGTTTTGTAGAAGTGAAGAAACCCAACAATCATGGTGGTATGTTGGCGGAGAGCGCACGAATGAATAAAGAACGCTTCCCAAATAAAAAGTTTCGCCGCTTCATCAACATTACGCAGTTGATGATATTCAGCAATAATATGGAATATGATGCGTTGGGCGGTATCGTACCCATACAAGGGGCTTTCTATTGTACTGGGGCACGTTCATACGCACCATTCAATTGCTTCCGTGAAGAAAATTTAAGCGGTCAGAAAATAGCACCGTTCCATCGTGCCTATCCGTATAAGGAGATTGACAAGACGGTGGAAAAACAGATATTGTCTGATTACAATTGCCAAGTCATTCATACAAGTCCTGAGTACCAGACAAATCTCGGTTTCAACACCCCTACAAACAGAATCCTAACATCCATGTGTTCACCTGAACGGTTGTTGTATATCATTAGATATGGTATTGCCTATGTCCGTATGGAGCGTGAGGTGGATGGAAAGATAGAATCTACCGACCAAAAGCATATCATGCGTTACCAACAATTGTTTGCATCGTTAGCTATTCGCCAAAAACTGGCAGAGGGGGTGAAATCTGGCGTAGTCTGGCATACACAAGGGAGTGGTAAAACCGCCTTGTCATACTATCTGACCTATATTCTCAACGATTTCTACTCCAAACAGAGTAAGGTCGCCAAATTCTATTTCATTGTAGACCGCCTTGATCTTTTGGAACAAGCCACACAAGAGTTTGAAGCTCGTGGATTGGTTGTATCTACCGCCAATACAAGAGCCGAACTGATGGAACAATTCCGCAGTAATCAGGCACAACAAGGTGTAAGCGGACAGGCAGAAATCACGGTTGTGAACATTCAACGCTTTGCCGAGGATAAAGAAAAAGTACGCATCAGCGATTATGCAACCAATCTTCAACGTATCTTCATTCTTGACGAGGCACACCGAGGGTATAAACCCGGCGGCTGCTTTCTTGCCAATCTCTTTGATGCCGATACCGATGCGGTTAAAATCGCACTTACAGGTACACCACTGTTAAAGGAGGAACGTGCCAGTTGCAAAGTGTTCGGAAACTATTTGCATACCTATTATTACGATAAATCCATTGCGGATGGCTACACGCTGAAAATCATACGTGAAGATATAGAAACCTCCTATAAAGAGCGTTTGTCTGATGTGTACGATAAACTGGAAACCCTTGTGCAAAAGAAAGACATTCGTAAGTCGGAAATCATAGAGCATCCTAGTTATGTAAACGAGTTAGCCCGTTACATTATGACGGACTTAAAAGAGTTTCGCAAGATACAAGGAGATGATACTTTAGGTGGTATGGTCATTTGTGAAACCAGCGAACAGGCAAGGCGGCTTTATGATGTATTTCAAGAAGAATGGCAGAAGTATCAGCCGAAGCCCATCAAGATAAAACTTTCCGATGGTTCATATGTAGTGGGTGAACCGGAAGTGGAGTACAAATCAAAATACAGACCGCTGAAAGCCGGAATCATTCTTCACGATACGGATGACAAGGAAACTCGTAAGCAGATAGTCAAAGACTTCAAGAAAAATATGACAGTGGATATTCTCATTGTCTTCAATATGCTTTTGACTGGTTTTGATGCACCGCGTTTGAAACGTCTGTATTTCGGGCGCAAATTGAAAGACCACAATCTGCTTCAAGCCATAACACGTGTAAACCGTCCTTATCCCGGTATGCGTTACGGTTTTGTCATTGACTTTGCCGACATCAAGCGCAACTTTAAGGAAACCAACGAAGCATATTTACAAGAATTAAACCGCTTTAATGACGTGGATGAGACTGGCGAATCCGCTGCCACCGATACCTTTACCCAAGTCATTGAGGACAAGGAAGAGATATTGAATCAGATGAAGAAAGTTCGGCAAACGCTTTTCAATTACACATACGATAATGCGGAAGAATTTTCTTCTGAAATCTCAACCGAAGAGGATAAAGCTGTATTGCTCGACCTCAAACAGGCATTGGAATCAGCCAAGAACATGGCGAACATCGTGCGTACATTTGGTGATGATGAAATGAAAGAGCAATTTGCCAAACTCGAAATCACTAAGTTGCCGCAACTACTCTCTGAGGTGCAAAGACGGATAAGTATCATCAATCAGAAAGAGGCTTTCAATACAAATGAGGAAACGAAAACTCTAATCAATGAGGCAATGATGGATATAGAGTTCACTTTCTCCAAAATAGGACAAGAGGAAATGCGCCTTATATCCGGTGGTGTGGAATTGAAAGAGAAATGGCAACGTACCATTTCTTCATTTACCCAAAACTTCGACCAAGACGATCCGGAGTTTATCTCGTTGCGTGAAGCATTTATGGAACGCTTCAAGGAACACGGTTTTGTGATTGACACGATAGCCAAGTTCAACGAAGAAACACAGGCTTTGGATGAAATCATCGGTCGTCTGCAAGACTTACAAAAACGCAATAATGTCTTGTTGAAAAAGTACAAGGGCGATGAAAAATTTGCTCGTGTACATAAGCGTATTCGTGAAGTGAATAAGCAGAGGGAAGATAAGGGACAGAAGCCTATGTTCTCTTTCCTGGACGAAGAGATCGCTGCCATTCTCAATATTATAAAAGAGGATGTGGATGCCAAAGTGTATGATCGTAACGACATTCTGAAAAAGGATGCTTATTTCGGACGCACGGTGATGGCTCTTATCAATGGATGTCTGTTCCATTTCCCACAAATAAAGCCCGAAATGGAGGATTACAAATTTATTCAGACACGCATTTCACAACAGTATATCAACCAATATAACGCCACTTACGGCATTGCATAAAGATTATGTCAGATATTAAAGAAAAAACATTAAGGCTCATCGACGGACTTAAAGCCACCTGCCAATCATACGGTATGGGAAACGATGGTAACGAATATAAGATTATCACTCAGGTATTTCTCTATAAATTCTTGAATGACAAATTCGGTTTTGAATTAAAAAATGCGAAAAGTGAAATAGCAAAGAAACTGACCGGGGATGTAAAATGGGAAACGGCATACGAGAATCTTTCTGATGATGAACGTATGCTTATTCAGAGTGCCATCTCTCCAGATGTTCCGATGCTTGAACCTTATCATCTGATAGCCAATCTTTGGAATCAACAGGGAAAAGGGGATTTTGATACTATCTTCGATTCTACTATGACAGATATAGCGGAACAAAATGCGGATATATTTTCCACACAGACCACAGCCAACACGAAGATTCCATTGTTCGAGGCATTGACACCGTTTGTGACCGATTCGGCACAACGTGCGCCATTCGCCCGTGCTCTGGTGGATAAACTTGTGAATTTCTCCTTTGAAGAAGCGTTTGCACAGAATTACGATTTCTTCTCCAGCATCTTTGAGTATTTGATTAAGGACTATAATACCGCTGGAGGTGGAAAATATGCGGAGTATTACACGCCTCATGCCATAGCAACGATTATGGCTCGTCTGTTAGTGGGGGATAATGCTGATTTGCATAGCATGGAATGTTATGACCCCTCGGCAGGAACAGGTACGCTTCTGATGGCACTTAGTCATCAAATAGGAGAAGAGCGCTGTACCATCTTTTCGCAAGATATTTCCCAGCGAAGCAACAAAATGTTGAAACTTAATCTGTTGCTTAACGGACTTGTGTCTTCGCTTGATAATGCCATTCAAGGCGATACGCTTGTAAGCCCATACCACAAGAGCGATGACGGACAGCAGTTGCGTCAGTTTGATTTTGTGGTGAGTAACCCTCCTTTCAAGATGGACTTCTCGGACACTCGCGAAAAGATAGCCGCCATGCCAGCCCGTTTTTGGGCTGGAGTCCCAAATGTACCCGCCAAAAAGAAAGAGTCAATGGCAATATACACCTGTTTCATTCAGCACGTTATCAATTCGCTGAAAAAGACAGGCAAGGGTGCAATAGTCATTCCTACAGGTTTTATCACGGCTAAAAGTGGTATTGAGAACAAAATTCTTCATAAAATTGTAGATGACAAAGTGGTGTCCGGCTGTGTTTCCATGCCAAGCAACGTGTTTGCCAATACAGGTACGAATGTCAGTGTGCTGTTCTTTGATAAGTCCGCAACCACTGACAAAGTAATCTTGATTGATGCCAGCAAATTGGGCGAGGAATACAAGGATGCCAACGGACTGAAAAAGGTGCGTTTGAACGATGCCGAGATAGAAAAGATTGTCGGCACATTCCAGCGGAAAGAAGCCGTGGATGATTTCTCAGTCGCTGTGACCTACGATGAGATAAAGGAAAAGGGTTATTCTCTTTCTGCCGGACAGTATTTCGACATCAAGATAGATTATGTAGATATAACGGAAGAAGAGTTTAACAACCGTATGGCGAATTATAAACAAACACTCTCCGAGCAATTTAAAGAAAGCCATCGGCTGGAAGAGGAAATTATGAAGCAGTTGGATGCTTTGCAGTTCAACGCAAATGTAGGAAACGATGAGTAACGAAATACAGTTTTTGTTATACAATCTTCCCGATAAAGAGGGAAGAGTACAGGTGGTTATAAAAGACGAAACCATTTGGTGTACGCAAAAGGCTATGGCAGAGCTTTTCGGTATTGACAAATCGGGTATCAGCCGCCACATAGCCAATATATTTAAAGAGGAAGAACTACAGCAAGACACGACAGTTGCAAAAATTGCAACCGTCGTAAATCGAGGCATAAGAGGCGAGGTTGAAGAGTTGGTTGATTTCTATAATCTTGATATGATTATTGCTGTTGGCTATCGTGTATCTTCTCCAAAAGCTACCAAGTTCCGTCAGTGGGCTACCAAGATTCTTAATGAGTATATCAAGAAAGGCTTTGTGCTTGACGATGAACGCTTAAAACAGGGAACGGCAGTATTCGGAAAAGACTATTTCCGTGAATTGTTGGAAAGGGTACGTTCCATCCGTGCCAGTGAACGGCGTATTTGGCAACAGATTACCGATATATATGCAGAGTGCAGTATTGACTATGACAAGAACTCGCCTACCACACAGGATTTCTATGCCATGATACAAAACCGCTTCCACTATGCCATTACAGGGCAAACGGCAGCAGAAATCATCTACACTAAGGCAGACCATACCCAGGAACATATGGGGCTGACCACATGGAAGAATGCTCCTGATGGGCGTATCTTGAAATCGGATGTGTCAATAGCCAAGAACTATTTGCATGAAAATGAAATTCGTCGGTTGGAACGTGCAGTAACAGGATATTTCGATTATATAGAAGACCTTATAGAGCGTGAAAACACGTTCAATATGGAGCAGTTTGCAGCCAGTGTCAACGAGTTTCTGACTTTCCGAAAATATCAGATATTGCCGGATAAAGGACGAATTTCTGCGGCACAAGCCAAGACAAAGGCAGAAAGCGAATACGATATTTTCAATAAAACCCAACGGATTGATTCTGACTTTGACAAAGAAGTTAGGGGAATGTTGGGTGAAAAGTAATAAGATGAAGTGATGGAATTGAAAAAATATAAATTGGGAGAAATACTTGATGTTACAAGAGGGGCAAGTCTCAGTGGCGAGTTTTACGCCACTGAGGGAAAATACATCCGTTTGACTTGCGGCAACTTCGACTATCAGAATAATTGCTTCAAGGAAAACAAGTCAAAAGACAACCTATACTACATCGGTGATTTCAAACCGGAGTTTTTAATGGAAGAAGGGGACATTATTACCCCTCTGACCGAACAGGCTATTGGTTTGCTTGGCTCTACCGCCATTATCCCCGAAAGCGGTAAATATATTCAAAGTCAAGATGTGGCAAAGATTATTTGTAAAGAAAAACTGTTATACAAGGATTTCGCTTTCTATCTCATATCTTCTACTTTAGTCAAACAACAATTAAGTGCTGCTGCCCAACAAACCAAAATCCGTCATACTTCGCCTGATAAAATCAGGGATTGTACCGTGTGGATTCCTGAATTAACTGCGCAGAAACGTATTGGCAAGTTGCTTCGTAGTCTTGATCGTAAGATTGAACTTAATCGAGCGATAAATCAGAATTTAGAAGCGATGGTAAAGCAGCTCTACGACTACTGGTTTGTGCAGTTTGATTTTCCGAATGAGGAGGGCAAACCATACAAGTCGAGTGGTGGTGAAATGGTTTGGAATGAAAAGCTAAAGAGATTTATACCAAAGGGATGGGAATCAACAACGCTTGGTAACGAATGCCAAATGTACCAACCTAAAACATTAGGGTTGTCAGAACTCGACGAATCCGCTAAATACAAAGTTTATGGTGCTAATGGTGTTATAGGAAAATATCACACTTATAACCACGAAAATAGCGAAATAGCTATGGCTTGTCGAGGAAATAGTTGTGGTACAGTAAATAGAACTGCTCCATTTTCTTGGATTACAGGAAATGCAATGGTTATTAAAATGATTGACGATTTAATACACAATGAATATATCAAACAGGCTTTACAGTATGCAAATATTGATGGAGCTATCTCTGGATCAGGACAGCCACAACTAACACGAGAAAACCTAAACAGCATAAAGTTATGTAAACCAACTCGTGAATTGATTATTTGTTTTTCGGAACAAGTCTCTAATATTATAAAAATGTATCTTCAAAATGAATCAAATATTGAAGGATTGACTAGGCAACGTGATGAACTTTTACCACTTTTAGTGAATGGACAAATAACAATAGAATAATAAATGTCTCGCATACTCTACAAATATTTAGATATAGTTGGCGCAAAGTGCATGATTGGAAACCGGAATCTTCAATTCACCAATGCGTCTCAACTGAACGATCCTTTCGATTGTCATCCAAAACTAATCGACTACTCAAATGTACCTGATACTAAACTTCAGGGATGGATACCTAAGAAATTGTGGATAGAGAAAGAAGAAAATGATGCCCTCAATTTGCGCAATGATACATGGTTATGCAGCTTGTCGAAAGTTAATAATTCATTACTAATGTGGAGTCATTATTGCTATAACCACAAAGGTGTTTGCATAGGACTTGACATAGACAAAGTGATGGAATATGTTCCTCCAATGTTTGGTACAATATATCTTGAACCGCTTATTCTTGATGTTCAATATCAGGATATAATAGAGCGTCCAAACGCATATAATAGCGCAAATGATAGATTAAGCTACCAATGGGGGACAAAAGCAAAGGATTGGGAGTGTGAACAGGAAGTAAGGTTGGTAATGCCTAATCCAAGTCCCATGTATGCTGCCTTTACACCACAACAAGCTGAACAGAATCGAAAACAACCTAATAAGATTTGGGATAATCGTGAAATACACCATTATTTACCACTGAAAAAAGAATGTTTTGAGTCTATCTATTTTGGTGTCAATATAGAACAAACAGAAAAAGAAAAAATTATTCAATATGTTCAGAAGAAGTTACATCCACAAATCAAGTTATACCAAATGGAAGTAGATGAGAATGCTTTTAGGTTACGACCAGCAATCATATGAACGGCCAAGTATCGGTAAATTCTGATTTATCCGCTTATTAAGCTCAATCTTTTTATCTAATGCAGAGAATATTTCGCCAATTCGTTTTTGTTCTTGCAATGAAATTACTGGAACTGGGAAAGAGTTGAGTGCTTCTACGGATAACGCATAGCGTTGTCCGCTCCCAGAGGCATTACAGGCGAAATATTTTTTTGCGTAGTCGGTATGTAGAAGTGCGTTCAGATAGCGTCCATCTAAAATATCTTTGTTTGGAGATATTAGAGCGCAATGATACCCCAATATAACATCCTCAAAATCATCTGCTATATAAGTGGTAACACCAATATCATCGCGAGTTTCACTGTCCTTTGTCAATGCAACTTGCCCTTTCTTCAGTTGGAATTTGGAAATTTCATTGGGACGAGCAGTGGCAAGCATAAAACTATCATGCTGAGCTATGGTGATAGCCCAGTTATAATAAACATCAACAAAATTACAGAGACGGATTTCTTTTTCTCCGTCTGTTATTTTTTTATCAACGCCACTGATTTCAACAGTAGCAATGTCTCCCAATTTATATTTTTTCATTTGCATCCAATTTGAATGCAAAGTTACATAATTTTAGGCAGATTCTTCTGGTTCAGTTATCCCAAATATTTCTTATGCGCCAACTTTACATTGTTTTGGTTCACAATGGCATAATGCAGTGTAGTGTCAATTCGTACATGACCGAGCAAGCGTTGTACCTGTTCAATGGGCATACCTTTGTCGATAGCCATTGTTGCAAGGGTACGACGGAACTTGTGCGGATGAATTTTGGGCATAGAAAGGGCTTGCCCCATTTTTCTGATTCTAACTTCCACACCGCTGATAGTCAGTCGTGAGTGTGGCGAATTGAGGGAAACGAATAAGGCTGGATTGCTGTCTGTTCGCTCATTAAGATATTGTTGCAAATGTAGTTTGGTACGGGCGTTGAAGTAAACAATACGTTCTTTGTTACCTTTTCCGAACACCACGCACTGCCGTTCGTGGAAATCTATATCTTCACGGCTCAGTTTGACCAACTCACCCACACGGATGCCCGTGGATGAAAGAAAGTCTATAATAGCAAGGTCTCGTTTGGTCGTGCAACTATCTCGAAGTTGTTCCAACTGTTCGTCAGAAAGCACCTCTTTTACAAGTGAATCTGTCTTAACTTTGTGAATGCGTCTTACCGGGCTTTTAGCGATATAATCTTCATCTTCCAACCATGCAAAGAAGCTGGAAAAGATGCGTCGCATATTGTCAATGGTCACTTTGCTCGATTGGTGTTCTTCTTGATAATCGGATAGATAAGTACGAATATCTGTTGTCGTAATGTGACAAATTGCCAATGAAAGCGTGACTAACAACCGTTCAATGGTATTACGGTAGTAAATTAATGTCTTATCTGAACATCCCTCTATCTTTTTGGCTGATATAAAAGAGTTAAGAAGATGTTCATTCTCCTGCGTTTGCTGTGTGGCACAATCGCTCTTTTCAATGATTTCTACATTATGCAGTTCTGATGTAAGCACAGCTTTAAGCCGTGCCATTTGTCGGCAATCTAAGTCACGCTGCATCTTCGCAACTATCGCCTGAATGATGTTTTCTTTCATAATTCTGATATTTATGTCTTTATATATAATATAAGAGACTGCTAAATCAGAATTTACCGATATTTGACCGTTCATCAAGAGCGGGAGAAGTTCGTCACGCTGCTTAATCAATGATATAATTTCATTGGTTAAAAGTTCTTTTTGATTAAGTATAGATTTCTCTATAATAGAGAATGTATCCATAACGTTTTTTGTTGGAACAACAATTGGAAGTCTATATAAATCTTCTTGATACAAAGCAATGACGGTTGTCGTTCCTTGCTTTAAGCCATCCATTGCTCTATACATGAAATCTGTATTAAAAAGTAGGTTCATGTAAAACGATGTAACTTTGTCAAAACTCATTCGCACTAACATATGATTAAATAGTGTGTTTTCTTCTACATAATCAATAAGGCAAGTTTTACCAACTATTTCTTTGCTATTACGTACATTTATTAAGAAATCACCTTTATGTAATGAAAATAAGAAAACCTCTTCACTTGTAGCATTTGTACGGGCTAATTTTTGTAACGAGTACTGTCCTTTACCATCTAAATCGCCCATTTTTAAATACCCAAATTCAGAATTATCAGAAAGCTGATTGTTTGATCGGATCAGCCCTTGTTGATATGAAGTTGTTATCTGACCTAAATTTAGGACTTCCCATTCTTTTGGAATCTCTCTCTTGAGCTTCTCATTCCAAACCATTTCTCCACCACTTGATTTATAGGGTTTTCCGTCCTCATTAGGAAAATCAAACTGCACAAACCAGTAGTCGTACAGCTGCTTTGCCATCGCCTCTAAATTCTGATTTATCGGTATATAAGAAAAGGAGAGGAAAAGTCCCCTCCTCAATTCTAAACGATGTGTCAAACATTTAAGTCTTTAATCGGCAATCCATAATTGTTTTGATCAAAGATTCCTCGATAGATGAGCTTTAAACCGAGTGTCTGATAATACTTGTAGTTATCACCTTCGGTACAAAGGTATTTGTAACCGTAGCGTGGCATGTACTCCTTGAAGAAGCGAGCCAAATCTTTCAGGCTTTCTTCTTGGTTCTTCTTGAAGTTACTGCGCACAATGATGATAGACCAGTCGGGGAAATTGCCTCTTCCACAACTATACTCCCAGAAGCGGATGTAACAGTCTAGATCACGTTCACTGATGTTCACACAAAAGCCATTGGCATTTTGCATCACGCTACAACTGTTTCTGTAGCCGAACTTCTCACACAAGTAGAGATTGAAATCAAGAATTAAATCTTCCATAAATAATTGAATTTAAAATGTTAATAAAAAGTGGATTATAAATGAAAGCCTCGCTTGCGCTTAGCCTTTTTCTTTTTCATCAGCCGATTGAACTCGGCTTCTTCTGCGGCAGTGGCATCGTAGGATGAGTTGCCATTTAGCAAGCCGAGACTGATGCTTGAGCCATCATCGGAATGGGAAACGCTTTGTTGTACATTATCTTCCTTATGTCTGGATTCCTGTTTGGGTGATTCAAACAAGGATGCACAAGCATTCTCTTCCAGTCGGTTGTCGATATTCAAGTAGCTGAACTCTCGGCTAATCTTAGAACCGGAGAAAGAAAAACCGTTGTACTCAAATTTTACACCCTGTATTTCCCGTGTAGTTCGGCTGACCTTGAATTTCATATCAATGTCTCGGTCGGCAAGTGCATCCTTTAAGTCTGCCCAATTTTGTACTTGGGACAGTTCCTCTTTCAACGCTTTGTATATCTCATACTTTGCTCGGTCATAAGGGCGCAATCGTTCCTCCTTGATATGGTCTTTACCATTGGCAAAATGCAAGCGATATTTGGCTGTCAACATTTTGCAAACTTTCTCATTCTTGCGAAAGTCATTCTTGTCGCTAATCGTTTTGCCGCCATTGTCCACTCGATTAAAGACGATGTGGCAATGCGGATGTTCACGGTCGATGTGCCGGGCAATGATGTACTGCGTGTTTTCGATGCCCATCAACTTCATATAGTCATGGGCAATTTGCAACATCAGTTCATCATCATGTTTCAAGCGTTCGTTATCTTCCGGTGAGAAGTTGAGCGAAGTATGTCCGACAATATTCTTTACCTTATCATTGAGCAGCGATTGTAACTCAAATTGCTCCGCCATCTGTTCGGGTGTACCTTCTACTCCAACTGCTTCCAGCAATTTGGATTTCTCCTCTTTGAGAACATAGCTAACACAACCACCGAACGATGTTCCTTTAGTCTGTTTACCTATCATCTTTCAAACGTTTTATAAGTAGGTTAATGTGCTGAGCCATTTCCTTGCATCTGTCCGCTACGGCGAAGAAACCGTAGGTGTTTGCCTGTCTTGCCAACTGGTTAAGATTGGTACTTTCGCCAATCAGTTGACGGATGATGTGGATATGCTCTTGCGTGATTCGTTCACGTACCGAACCGTTTTCGATGAGCGAACGGATCACTTCGCTTTGAGTCTGCTTGCTCCGTCTGCAAAGCGCACCAAGCCATGCGTATTGCTGATATGACAGACGGAGTGTTACTGTATATTTCTTTTCCATTTGAATCTGTTTTTAGTGAATAATATGTGACCATCGGGAGCCGCCTCCTCAGACTTTTTGAGGAGCAAGTGGTCGGGGAATGTAATACACCGACATTAACTTGCTACAGTAAAAAAGTCTCGATTCCTCTCCCTGAATTCAAAGTCTGAATCCTCGTTTCTTGGGTGGTGAAACCTTCGGTTGTGGAGTGTCTTGTTGTACGCTGATGAGCTTCAAATCGAATGTATCTATCAGTGTTTTCAAGACAGGATTCTTCCTTATCATTTGTTGAAGGATGGCTTCATCAGGCTTCACTTTAAGCAGATAATCGGCTATGTCATATCCCTCTTTGCGTTCGTCTTCGGTAGCGTTGACTTCCAAATAATCGAACATTTGTACTTCAATTCCGCAGCTTTTCATCAGGCTGATTTTGCTCTGCCAATAGTTGGTTGCACCTAAATCAGGGAATAATACAACGCTTCTTCCTGCCAGAACGGATAGGCTGTTGACATTGAAGCAACCGTTCTTTCCACCTGATGCTATCCATAGGAATTGCGGCAGATAGTAAGATGCAATAATTGCCGTTTTCTCGCTTTCGACCAGTGCAACAGGACGGCTTTTGTCTTCTGGAAGCAGATGCTCACCGAAGAAACATTGCTTCAAATTATAGTCTTCTTTATGCAGTACGGAGTGTACCCATGTGACATGATTGTACGGCTCTTTTATCCGTTTGCCAGTTGTCGGATTGTAAAGCATTATTTTACCTGTGCGTACTCTGTTCTGATAATCTATTTGCCAAAATACGGTTGCACCGTCCCAATGCTTGGAAGTACCGACTTTGTATTTCGCCATCAGTTTCAATGTCTCTGCTTCTCCGAATTGAGCCGATAAGAATTGAAACAGTTTGTTGTCTGGATAGCGTTGCAACGACTGATTGACTATGTCCAAATCAATGCAGGAAGTGGCTTTCGGCTCGACTTCTTTTATAGGCGTATAGCTCCGAAAATTATCTTCGGACAACTTTTTCTTTTCAGACGGATTCCGTTCAAAGTAATCACGGGGCGTGAAGTGATAACCGCATTTCTGTTCGTGGTCGCAACGCCCAACGTAATCCGGGAACTGGATTCGCTTTTCCGTATCAATGTACTTGGAAAAACATCTTTTACGGTGGCAGTTCGGGCAGGTATGCCGAGTGCTGACACCTTTGTAGGGTTCTAATATGAATCTATGTGTACTCATTGTATGTTTCTTTTTTAGTGTGTCACTTTTGTCGTTATTGTCGTTTTCGCTTGGAAAGTGTCAATACCGACAAAAATGTCACGGGTTAATCTTTGAATATTCTCCATGTTTCTCTTTGCGAAACAATGTCCCGATGTTGTCATTGAGAAAGCGTTGAAACGTGCGCTCCTTCATTCCGTTTTGCTCGGCTATCTGTATAGCTTGGGCGGTTGTAAAGGATGGAGGAAGCAGATTGACTATTGTCTGTTGTTGGCTGTTGAGCGTATTTTCATTGAGGACATTTTGAACGTTCAATGCAGACTCTTTGAAATACTCCGTCAGTCTGATTGCTCGTTCCACTGTCAACAGGTCGATACAGGTCTTATCACATTCTCCGCAAGTCCATCGTGCTAATTGGATAATCAGACAGAAACGGATGATGTATATCTCCAACTTGCAATAGATACTCACAATGGTGTCGTTTATTTCTCGATCACATAATTCTGAAAAATGGTGTTGCCATTCGTAAAGCTGTTTCTTTGCATCCTCCGTGAAGAGAAGAATATGCGGTTCTATCTCTCCATGTTCATTGAGGTGGCACTCCGATTGTATCAGCTTGTCAATAATGGCATTCCATTCTTGCTCTATATCTTTCGGTAGTTCTTTGTCATTCCACCGTGCTTTCTGTTGCAGATTGGGCATCACAAACAGGATGCGGTCGATAAACCCATTGCTGGAGCGTTCACCTTTTGCCAATTCGTTCAAGATTTTCTTTTGGATAGTACCAATGACCGATATGTACGGACGCTTGATGAAGATGGAACTCTTGGCATTCTTGCGGTCGGACATGGTGGTCTTGGCACTGAACACGGAGAGCCAAAACTGTTCCTCCGAACCGTTGTTATAGCGGTTGAAGTTCTTGAACCAAGCGGATAATTCATCTGCCCACAAGCATAGTCCACGTTTGTTTTGAGCATGAATGAGGCTCAACCCTTCGGGCGTTACATCCGAAACCAAGAAGCGTTTGCGGATAGGCTCTTGTGGAAATTGCTCTCCACCGCTTTCCGCACGTTCCTTGCGGTTCATGCTCATCAACTCGTCGTACTTGGCAAGAGCCTTTTCAAATTCCTGACTCTGTCGGTAGTCATAATCAAGAAACGGCTTCATCGCAAAACTGAGAGGATGACTTTTGTTCGCTCCCGGTCTTCCAATCAATGCCATATACAGGATGGGGCTTTCCATCCAGCCTTGCTTGATTTGGGCAAGGTGCGTGTTGCCTATGCCAACTGCTATTGCCGTAAGGATGGCTGCGGCGATGTAGTCAGTAGGGTAGTTATGGCATTCGTGTACCTCACGGATGATGCGTTGGATTTTTGCAGGGAATATACTGATGGGGAATGCCGTACCAGACAATCTTGTGCTTAAATCAATCGCTTCATCAATGATGGATGCCGGATTAATAGAATATGTATACATAGCCCAACCTATTAAAATTGCACTGATGATTTGGGCTTATGACGCACACCACTCTGCATATTGGCAAGCATCTCCTCGTATGTCTGCTCGGCAGTCTTTCTCCGTCCGTTCTCAATCCAAGCAAGAAGCTCGTCCTCATAGAAATAGAGGTTCTTGCCTTTCTTGTAGGCTGGAAGCAGCCCTTTGCGTACCAATGTATATATGGTAGGCTTGGCTTTTCGGATGATACGGCAAGCATCTTCTATTTCTACCAACACATGTTTGTCAGATGGCTGTGGCTGGAGTTTCGCTACCATCTTTTTCAATTCGATGACCTGTTCAGTCAGATAATCTACCGCTTCGGGCAGCTTATCAAATGTTACTGTTTCTTTTTGCATACGCCAATCGTTTTTAATTGTTCGACGGCAAAGGAAACAGGTGTTTCAATGGTGGAATCATTCACCAAAATATAACTGATGAATAACTTTTTGATGGTAATTAGTGATGATTACAAAGGATTTAGCTACCTTTGCATAAAATTTGAGTATGAAAATATAGATAAAGTATTATGTCAAAACTAAGTGAATTGGTTGGTGTTGTTGAAGAACCACATCTTGTCAT
>OGQL01001262.1_pt1 | contig 19269 bp, 16 predicted proteins | sample 1553211 | NCBI WGS metagenome assembly OGQL01 (sample SAMEA2579942, study PRJEB22360) | human gut metagenome
AGGACGGCGACAAGCATACTGAATAAAAAGTGAAGTCTTACACTCATGATGATGATGTATTAAGTTAAATGTTCTTTTTGTCTTTCTTTATCAGTATGCAGAGTCCGATGAAGGTGAACAGTGCATTGAATATAAGCAATTCATAGCTGAACTGATAACCGTTGAACCATGCTTCCGAATTCTTTTGCAGGATGAAGCAAAGAAGCGGGGATACGATGGCGACTAACGGTATGTATTTGTCCCGCACCTGCTGCTTCATGAAGATGCCGAAAGCAAACAGTCCCAAGATAGGACCATAGGTGTAGCTTGCCAGAATATATACGGCATCGATTACACTGGTATTGTTCAGCAGGTTGAATACAAAAATCGTAATACCCATTATTACGGCCATTCCTATGTGTACCCGTTTCCGGATTTTTACGATTTCCTCTTCCGTCCTTCCTCTTGTGCCGAGAATATCTACGGTGAAGGATGTAGTAAGGGCTGTCAGTGCGGAACCTGCTGCCGAGTAAGCCGAAGAAATCAGTCCGATAATAAACAGGATGCCTACAACGGTGGGGAAGTAATTTCCTGTAGCAATTAAGGGGAAAAGTTCATCACTTTTCTCCACTTGTATTCCTTGGCTGCCGGCAAATATGTAGAGCAGTACACCCAGCATCAGAAACAACAGAATGACGAAGAATTGCGAAATGACGCTGGTAATCATGTTCTTTTGTGAGTCCTTGAAATTTTTGCAGCTGAGGTTGCGCTGCATCATGTCCTGATCCAATCCGGTCATGGCTATCATGGTAAATGCTCCGGCAAAGAACTGCTTGAAGAAGTATTGCTTGCTGTTGACATCGTCGAAGAAAAATATGCGGGACATATCGCTGTCGGCAATTGTACCGAGCATACCGGTGAAAGACAAATTAAGGTCGGAGGCTATGTAGCAGATGCACAATACAACCGATACCACAAGGCAGAACGTTTTCAAGGAGTCTGTCCAGATGAGCGACTTTACGCCTCCACGGAAAGTGTACAGCCATACCAAAGCTACGGTGATGGCCACATTCAGAATAAAAGGTAATCCGAATGGTTCGAATACCAGCAGTTGTAATGTCAGGCAGACGAGGAACAGGCGTACTGCCGCTCCAAGCATTTTGGAGATGAAGAAAAACCAGGCCCCTGTACGGTATGAGGACATGCCGAACCTGTTCTCCAGATATTCGTAAATGGAAACCAGATTCATCCGGTAGAACAAGGGGGTCAGAACAAAGGCGATGATTAATTGTCCCGCAATAAATCCCAATACCATTTGCAGATAGCCGAAGTTACTTGCGGCAACCATGCCGGGCACGGATACATACGTTACTCCGGATATGCTGGAGCCAATCATTGCAAATGCCACCACATACCAGGACGATTTGCGGTTGCCCACGAAGAAACCTGCATTGTCTGCTTTTCTGCCGGCAATGTAAGATACTGTGAAGAGTATTGCAAAATAGGCTGCAATGGTGATGATAACGGATAACGGGCTCATTGTATTGATTGGGTATTAGTGTTTACTGGTTAATAGGTTCCGGTTTGTATGAATAATCATTCTTGATAAAGCAAATAGGGCTTACGCTGTTCCTTGAACTTTTCCACATCGCCTTTCCAGCGGTTTTTGATTTCTTCGGCGCTCTTTCCTTCTATTATCATCTTGCGGACATAGTCTGTTCCTACCAGCAGTTCGAAGAACGGACGGAAGAAGTGGTCGCCTATGTTCAGGTTCTTATAAGCGTCAATTACGTAGCTCAGATCCACGCCGCGCTTCCAAATTTCTTCATCGCTCATATTACTGAGGTTTACGCCGTGGCATAGCTTGTTCAGTTGGGGCGGATTTTTGGCGCCGGGAACGCTTTTGGGCGTAAAACTGTAGTCATAGCCTGTCATATTGGGATGTCCGTATACCTGGAACGGGAGTGAAGTTCCTCTGCCCAGACTGACGGGAGTGGCCTCAAAATAGCAGGTAGCCGGATACAGATAGACGGCTTTCATGTTCGGCAGGTTGGGAGAGGGGGGGATGGGCAATGTGTATTTTGTCTGGTGCGTATAATTCTTGCAGGGTATGACGGTAAGGTCGCACACGCGTGAAGCCGGTAACCAGCGTTCTCCGTTTACCATTAATGCCAGTTCGCCCAGTGTCATGCCATGTACAATGGGAATAGGCAACCAACCCACTCCGGATTTGTATTTCATGTCCAGTATCGGTCCGTCTACATAATGTCCGTTCGGATTGGGGCGGTCCAGCAACAAGACCTTGCGGTTGTACTCGGCGCAGGCGTCCATCAGCCGGCACATTGTTATATAATAGGTATAGAACCGCAAGCCTACATCCTGGATGTCAATAACCAATATATCAAATTTTCTCATGGATGCTTCGCTCGGTTTCTTGTCTTTCCCGTCGTAAAGAGAAAGGATGGGGACACCCGTTTTCTTGTCGACCGAACTGGATACGTGCTCTCCTGCATCCGCATCTCCGCGAAAGCCGTGTTCGGGTGAAAAAATAGCTACTACATTGAATTTGTTTTCCAGCAGTATGTCCAGTAAATGCTTGTCTCCCACCATTCCGGTGTGATTGGAGAAGATTGCAATCCGTTTTCCTTTCAGGATTGGAAAATACTCTGAAGTTTGTTCATCGCCTAAGACAATGCGCTCTTTTTGTGCCTGACACAGTAATGAGCTACATAGCAGGATGGTTAATAGTAGCAGTTTCTTCATAATAGTATTACTTAAGGAGAATTTGTATGGAACAAAGATACTTTTTATTTTAATATCAAAAACACTTATTTGGGAATATTTAGTATTATAATTATTAATTTACAATTACAACCAAACACTCTTGTCTGGTATTCAGGTATATATAGGAAAGAGGTGTATCGAGAAGAAAAACTTTCGTTCTTGATACACCTCTTGTTGTGAGTTATGCTTTTTTCTGTTACCAGAGAACGGTTTGTGTCAATTTATATCCCTTAGCATTGTACTCGTTGATTTGAGCTTCTCCTACCGGAGCCAGATATGAACGATCGCTGAAATCGTCTCTTGCTTCGGCTGCTTCCGGCACATAGAAACCTGTCATTTCATCGGCGTTGGTTCCGTCATAGACTATGTATTTATATCCGTTACCGTCGGGAACTGCTACGGTGGTGATGCCTATGTTGTCTTCTTCAAGATAATTGGGCAGTTCTTCCGCAAGGTTCACCCATAAGCCGAGCATTGTGTCCGGATATGTTTTGTTGTTCATATAATGCAGTTTCTTCCAACGTTTCAAATCGAGCAAACGGGAGTGCTCGTATACAAACTCCATGCGGCGTTCGCGGCGGATTTCCCAAATCAGCGGATCTACTTCGTAATCTCCTGCTACCAAATTGCCTTTGTCTCTATCCGGGTCGAAGTCGGCAGTGATGTCACTTAACATCATAGGTGCGGTTTGTTGCAAGCCTTTTTTTATTGCCGTTTCATCGAGAGGACGCTTGCGGATTTGGTTGATTGTTTTTTCGATGTCATCTTGAATGATAGGGTCACCGCCCATCAAAGCCAGTTCGGCTTTGGCCTCCAGCCAGTTTAACATGACCTCTGCCAGTCGCATTACCGGATAATCATTGGTATTAGTTATACTTTTATATTGAGGAGGATAAGTCTTGCCAAAATAGGTCGGGCCTACACGGTCAATGAATTTCCAGCTATAAAGCAAGGTACCTGCCTGGATACGAGGTTCATCCCAGAATGTAGCTTCAAAACGCGGGTCACGGGTTTTGGCCATGTTCTTGACATCAAGTTCGTCTGCTCCAGCAACAGTTGATTTTTTGTACACCTTACCGTCATTGCAGATGAATGATTTGGCTAATGCCAATGTTGCGCCACCTTGGCTTTCCGTACCGTTAGAGTAAGAAGCCACACAGTGAGTTACGTTGACTCCGGCATCATAGTGTCTGTACATCAGTACCTCTTTGTTGCCGCTTAGGTCTGTTGAGCCGAACAGACTTTTGAAATCACCGGAAATCTGCCATTGGCTGTTTCCTAATACCTTGTCTCCTGCTTCCTTGGCCATAGTCAGATACTTCTTTGCAAGTTCAGTATCGTTCTTATGATATTTCTGCCAAGTTCCTTCGAACAACATCAGTCTGCTGACGAAACCGGCTGCAATAAATCTGTTCAGATATTGGGTTCCGTCATTTTCACGGATATTATTTAATGCAAAGTCAAAGTCATTGTACACATGTTCCATGACTTCGTTGCGTGGCGTGCGGTCTTTATACATTTCATCGGTATCTGCATCGCTAATGGATTTTCCATAATAGGGTACATCACCAAAAGTTTCTACCAGACGGCAGTATTCAAATCCACGGAAGAATCGGGCTACTCCCATCCAGTGGTTATAGGTTTCTTCTTCCAGCGCACTTTTATACTTCTCCAGTTTGTCAATCATTATATTCCATTTGCGTACCCAGGCAAAGTTCCAGTTGCCGGCTGCGTATTGGGAAATCCAGGAGTTGGCGAGGTCACTGGTGTTGTAACTTCCGCGGCTGGTGGGAACGGTATTCTCAAAAGAGGTCTGTTTTCCGGATGAAGCATTGTCATCAGAAAAATTGTATCCTCTCAAAGGAGCGTATGCGCTGCCCCAGCTATTGTTGTAACCCACAAAATAAACGGGGTATGCTTCGTTGACATAGAGTCGGTATTCGTTATCTGTCTTTCCATACGTTTCGTCCAGTGGCTTTGTCAATTCCGGACGTTCCAGGATAGAGTCGCACCCGCTTGTCATAAAGGTTGCGGCAGAAAGTAAAGCAAATATATATTTTTTCATATAATTCAGTTTATTAGAAGTTCAATTGTACACCTACTGACACACTCTTGAAAGTCGGGGTTCCTACACCCGTACGGCCGCTGTTATAGTTCTCTGCATTGAACATGGAGTAACCGGAGATTGCTTCCGGATCAATAGGAAGTCCGTTCAGGTTGTCAAATGTAAAGAAGTTTTCCAGCGCCAGATAGATGCGTGCCTTTTGCATGCGTACTTTCTTTATGATATTTTCCGGAAGAGAATAACCTAATGTGATATTCTTGATGCGGAAATAAGACATATCCAGCAGATAGCGTGACTGTTTGTAATAGTTGTAAGCATCGTTCGAGCCGGATTGGTTCCATGGGCGTGCATAGAATGCTCCTGTGTTCTCTTCAGTCCAGTAGTCACTTGCGATAGCGTCAGGAATAGCACCGTCGGCAGTATTATAACCGGGAATGGCAAGGAAACCGTTACCCCATATCTGACGTTTGCCTACACCTTGCATAAAGATAGAAAAGTCAAAGCCTTTATAATCTGCGCCCAGACGGATACCGTATTCAAATCTCGGTGTTTCATTACCAATTATTTCCTTATCGCCCGGGTCTTCTACAGTGCCGGCGCCATTACCCAGTTTTCCGTCTCCATTCAAGTCGGCATATTTTACGTCGCCCGGACCAAATTTGAAGTCACCGGATTGCAGGAAGTCCTGATATACTCCGTTCGGGTCTTTCAGTTTGTTCATTTCTTTAGCACCCGGAGTTCCTGCTGCTACTTCTTTTCCGTTCAAAGCCCATACAGTAACCAGTTCGCCGTTATTGTCATATACGAAATCATCTTTCTGATACAAACGTTCTGTTCTGTAGCCCCATATTTCGCCATATTTCTTGCCTACATAATAATCGCTGATTAAACGCGTATCACTGTATTCTGTAATTTCAGTTTGGGCATCAGACAACGTGAACATGGCATTAATGCCTAATCCGTTGTTGAAACGGTGGTTGTAATCCAATGAAACTTCCCAGCCGCGTGTTCTTAAAGAACCGTAGTTACCTTTGGGAGCGGCTGCACCGAATGTATAGGCAATGCCCGAACCCGGTACAATCATATTACGTGTATCGCGTTGATACCAGTCGAATGTTACACCGAAATCGCCGTGGAAGAAACGCGCATCAAATCCCAAGTCGAGTGTGGCTATGTCCTGCCATGTAATAGAAGAAGCAACGGCAGAAGGAGTACCGCGATAGAATAATTTCTGACCATCGGCACCCAGCCAGTTTACTTGTCCTGTGCCGAGAGAGGATACATACAAGCCGTTATCTACGGTTTGGTCGCCAATGATACCCCATGAACCGCGAAGCTTCAATGAGTTCAATGCGGGTTTTGCCCATTCCATAAAAGCTTCTTCACTTAAGCGCCAACCGGCTGAGAATGAAGGGAACCAACGCCATTTCATACCAGAGGGGAACTTGGATGTACCGTCATAACGTAAATTGGCTTCCAACAGGTACTTTTCTTTGTAATTATAGTTGATACGACCGAAGTAACCCATTTGACCTTCCCATTTTTGGTTTCCGCTTGCGGTCTGAGTGCCAACTGCGAGGTCAAACTGCGGGTTGGTGATATCTGTCAAATCTGTAATTTGTGACCAGTTGTCTTCATAGTCATAAGTCACCAGGTTCATACCAAGCAGAAACTTGAAGTTGTTATCGTCGTTTATTTGCCAGTTGTAATCGGTTGTTGCATTGAAGGTATGGCGACGTGCTCCCGAAGATTTTCTGTAGATATGGTCGGGATTTGAACCATGGGGAGTATATTCTTCATACGGAAGTTTGTATGCGGGCATTGCACCTTCGGCTGCTGCGTCTACTTGTTGTCCCAAGTTGTTTACATAAATCTGATTGCCGTTGGCATCGGTTCTCGGCACACCGGCACTCCATGCGTTTGCTGCGCTATATCGTGTTCCGGGTTTCTTGATAACTCCTGTTTCGTTGGCATATGTATAGTCAAAATCAAATTTCCAGTCTTTGGTCACATTTACGGTTGTACCCAAGCTTATGTTGAGGTAATTATCTACTTGTGAAGCTGTATTGGCTTGTTTTGTTTCAGACCACGGACTGCGCAAGTCGTTTCCGTCTTCATTGACACCTAACGGCATGTTAGGACCCCAGCGATACAAGTACAGCCACGGGTCGGCAGTAGTGGATGAGGTAGAATAAGGGTATCTCTTGTCACGTGAGGAGAAGATAGAACCCGCACGTATAGTCAGGTATTTGTTGATTTCGGTGCTTAAACGTACGGATGCGTTGTAGCGTGTAAAATCGTCTTTCTTGGCAGGCTTCATCATACCGTTCTGATGCAGATAGCCTAAGCCGATGTTGTAAGTTGTCTTGCCACTTTTGCCGTTGATTGAAACGTTGTGTGAGTGAGTCGGTGCCCATTCGCGTATCATATAATCATACGGGTCGAAAGTTCTCAGACCGATATTTCGTCCATTGGCATCCACATACCAGTCTCGCCCATATACATAAGGGTCGTCGGGACCTAACTTGCCGCCATATTTGTTTTGCCATTCGCGGGCACGCTCCAATCCGGATTCTGTCATAAAGAATGAAATACCGCCGGTGGCTGTTTTTCCGGAGCGCTTCATTGCTTCTACGCTGTATTCCAAAGCATTGAACTGTCCCATTTTCATCTCTTTTGCCATGTTTTGGAAAGAGAGATTGCCCTGATAAGAAACATTGACCCTATCACTCTTGGCGCCTTTTTTCGTTGTAATCAATACTACGCCGAATGCTGCTTTCGCACCGTAAATAGAAGCAGATGCAGCATCTTTCAGTACAGAAATGCTTTCTATATCATCGGGATTGACCATTTGGATAGAAGGTATTTCTACGTTGTCGAGCAAAATCAAAGGTGTAGCTTCTCCTTCGATGGAACCGATTTGTCCGCGTATCTTAATAATCGGGTCAGAACCGACTTCGCCGCTTGGTACTTGGATGGACAAGCCCGGAGTGGTACCTTGCAAACCACGACCGATATCGGCAATAGGACGTCCTTCCAATGTCTGATTCACGTTAACGGAAGCGACTGCTCCTGTCAGGTTCTCTTTTTTCTGTGAGCCGTAACCTACGACTACTACTTCATCCAATAATTCAGTGTCGTCTTTCAACACTACCCGTAGATTAGGAGTGGCCTTTATTTCTTGAGTGGTATACCCTACAAAAGAAATCTGTAAAAGTGCTCCTGCTTTAACATTCATTCTGATTTTTCCATTGATGTCCGTAATGCCGCCATTGGTAGTACCTTTTTCTACAACGTTGGCGCCAATGATAGGCTCGCCTTGGGCATCTACTACTAAAACATTTACAGCGACAGACTGCATCTGCTCTGGACTTTCGGCTACTATCTCGATAGTACCTGTGGAAATCTTATCGTTGTAAGTACCCTCTGCTCTCTTTATTACCGTACCGCCTATTGTAACGGCACACTCCTTGTTTACACCCTCAAGAAGACCCTCGTTCTTCTGGAATGTGATCTGTACATAACCGTAATGGTCGCGCAGATCTATAAACTTGATTCCTCCGTGGTCACGGATGTTCTCTACCCAGCCTGCAACACGGACGGTCTTGCCGATGTCGTTTTCGCTCAGCATTTCGCAGGTGTGCGTGCGGTACTTGTTCTCTAAAAACATTTCTTTCTTGCCTTTCTTTTTTTATAAATCAGCCCTTGAGCTTTTCTTCAAGCATTGCCTTTATACTTGCGGGTGAAGCCGCTCCCTTGAGTGCCTTGTTGCACTGTCCCATAAGGAAGCCGAATACCTTTGTTTCACCGCTTCTGTACTGCTCGACAGCCTTAGGATTAGCCTCCATTATGCCGTTTATCGTCTTTTCAAGCAGTGCGTTGTCTTCCTTTATCCACAGCTGCTGTTCTTCGGCGATAGTTTCGGGCTTCTTTCCTGTTTCAAGCATTTCACGCAGGATTATCTTTCTGTTATCCTTTGATATTTTGCCTGTTTCCGCAAGCTCTATAAGCTTTGCGAGATCCTCTGCGGTAAATTTCATATTATCAAGATCAAGCTCACCGAGATTTATTCTTCTCATAAGCTCAACCACTATGAACGTGCCTATAGGCTTGGGGTTATTATATGCCTTTACGGCATTTTCAAACAGGTCACTTACACGCTTTGAATCTGTCAGCACCTTTGCGTCAGCCGCAGAAATGCCGTACTCGCCTGTGTAACGTGCCACTCTCTGCTCCGGCATTTCGGGAATGTCCGCCTTTATAGCCGCAAGCTCTTCTTCCGTGAAGATTATCGGCGGTATATCGGGGTCGGGGAAATAACGGTAATCGTGAGCGTCCTCCTTGGAACGAAGCGAGCTTGTTTCACCTGTAGCGTCATTGAAGTGGAGCGTTTCCTGTACTACTCTTTCACCGTTCTCAATAAGCTCTGTCTGGCGGTATATCTCGTATTCAATGGCTCTTTGTATAGCCTTTGTGGAGTTAAGGTTCTTGACCTCGGTTCTTGTTCCGAGCTTGTCTGAATCCTTTTCGGCAAGCGAAATATTAACGTCGCATCTCATTGAACCCTGTTCAAGCTTACCGTCGCATACGCCTGCATACTGGAGCATAAGTCTTATCTTTTCAAAGAACGCTATGACCTCGGCGGCTGAATGGAAATCAGGCTCGGTAACTATCTCGATAAGCGGAATTCCGCAACGGTTATAGTCTGCAAGGCTGACACGCTCGATGTCGTCGTGAACCAGCTTTCCTGCGTCCTCTTCAAGATGTATACGGTTTATTCTCATCGTCTTCTGCTCGCCGTCAACCGTTACGTCAACGTGACCGCCCAGACACACGGGGCGGGGCATCTGCGATATCTGATATGCTTTGGGCAGGTCAGGGTAGAAATAATTCTTTCTGTCCCACTTTGTAAAGCGTGATATCTCACAGTTCATGATGTAGCCTGCTTTTATAATGTACTCAACAGCCTTTGAGTTAAGCACGGGGAGCGTTCCGGGAAGTCCGGAGCAGACAGGACAGCATCTTGAGTTAGGCTCGCCGCCGAACTCAGCCGAGCAGGTGCAGAATACCTTTGAGTTTGTCAGAAGCTCTGCGTGTATTTCAAGTCCTATGGTAGGATATAATTTCATATTGTTACCGTCCCTTCTCAAACCTCGCTGTAACGTCTGTCAAACGTCTTTTCAAAAGCGTCTGCCGTCTGTATCAGCGTAGCCTCGTCCCACTTTCTGCCGACAAGCGACATACCTATGGGCATACCGTCTGCGTTATATCCGCAGGGTACAGAGATTGCCGGGAGCGATGCGATATTTACCGTTACGGTGCATATATCCGCAAGATACATCTTGACGGGGTCGGTTTCCTGCTCACCTATCTTGTATGCTACAGTAGGAGCGGTAGGTGTCAGTATAACGTCCGCATTCTCGAATATCTCGTTATATTCCTTTATAATCTGCTGTTTTAATGCCAGCGCCTTTAAATAGTATGCGTCATAGTAACCGCTTGAAAGTGCGTAGTTACCGAGAAGTATACGGCGCTTTACCTCATCGCCGAAGCCTCTTGTACGGCTGTCGCGGATCATCTCGTCAAAGGTTCTGCCCTCGCCTCGAAGTCCATACTTGATACCGTCAAAGCGTGAAAGGTTGGAAGCCGCCTCGGCACTTGCCACAAGGTAGTAAGCCGATACAGCGTACTTAAGGCTTTTCATCGAGCAGTCAACGAGCGTTGCGCCCATTTCTTCATATTTCTTTGCCGCCGCAAGGACTGCGTTCTTCACTTCATCGTCTGTGCTGTCTGCGAAAAATTCCTTCGGAAGAGCTATCTTCATACCCTTTATATCCTTGCCGACCTTGGCGTTGAAGTCCTCGGCGGGCTTGTTTGCGCTTGTTGCGTCACGGCTGTCCTTGCCGCAGATAACGTTAAGTATCGTACCGCAGTCGACCGCATTGTTTGCGATAGGTCCTATCTGGTCAAGCGAGCTTGCGAAAGCCACCAGACCGTAACGTGATACTCTGCCGTATGTCGGTTTAAGACCTGTCACGCCGCAGAATGAAGCAGGCTGTCTTATAGAGCCGCCAGTGTCGCTTCCGAGTGCCGCAGGTGCAAGTCCTGCCGATACTACAGCCGCCGAGCCGCCGCTTGAACCGCCGGGTACACGGGATAAATCGAAAGGATTTCTTGTCTTTGCAAATGCGCTTGTCTGTGTAGAGCCGCCCATTGCAAATTCGTCCATGCTTGTTTTTCCGAGAAGCACATAATTCTCGGCCTTCAGCTTTTCTATTACGTTTGCATCATAAGGCGGAACAAAGTTTTCGAGCATTTTTGATGCACAGGTCGTTCTTATTCCGTCCGTGCAGATGTTGTCCTTTATTGCAAGAGGTATACCGGTGAGTGCCTTTGCCTCACCCTTGTCTATAATCTCCTGCGCCTTCTCGGCATTTTTCAGTGCCTCATCATCGGTCACTGTGATATATCCGAGTACATCGGGATCTTTAGCCTTTATGCTGTCTGAATATTCCTTGCAAAGCTCTGCGGCGCTTATCTGCTTTGTGTCGAGCATTTCACGCAGAGAACCCAGTGTCTGTTTTTTAAGCTCCATTATTCTCTTATCCTTTCAGCTCGTTTATCAGTCTACCATCTTCGGAACTACATAGCAGTTTCCGCTGGGCTGTGTGTTGCTGAGCAGCTTCTCTGTCGGGAATGATGGCTTTGCAACGTCTTTTCTTACCTCGTCATAGCTTATGCTGTTATTATCCTTGGTATCATCGTAAACTACGTCAAATTCCTTTACTGTGTCCATAAGCTCGATTATCGCGCTCATTTCGCCCATTACCTTTTCTTTACCCTCATCGGTATAATTGAGCTTGCTCAGATTACACAGATGGTCAATGGTCTTTATATCCATTATGCCGTCATTCCTTTCCTTCGGGGCTTTTTCTGCCGTTTGTGGCAGAACCTACTGACCCATTATAGTTATACTTTAACTATTATACAACATTGCGAGCCTATTTGCAAGCGTTGGAGGGTAAAAAACTGTGTTTAAGTGAGATTTGAAAACACTACCGAGGTATTTTAGTATACTATTAAAGTATAATTACCCTGCCTTGTCCGCTTTAGCACCGGTTGAAATATAAGCGTATTTACTGTTTTTTTCAAAACCGCCGTCAACGTAACATTCAAAAATAAGCAACATTGGGAAAGGCAAATTTACATTGCCTTTCAGACACACAAGAACTCCCCCGACCTATCATCGGGGGAGTTCTTGCATTGATTGAGGGGATGTATATAAACTTTCGTTGTACTTAGTCGGAGCGGTATCGCGTCTGCGGTAACTGCGCCCCTATAATAACCGCCATGGCGGCAATCAAGGCACTCGCCTTATCGTCTTCGGAAATCCTTTCCCTCTGACTATGGCTAAATTATAACGCCCGTTTGTTAATTGAATAATAACTGAGCGTGAAAAAATTATGAAAAGAAGAAATTCCCCGACTTTTTTCGCTTTCCCTATTGACAAATCGCCCGTATCAGTATATACTGTATATATAACACATAAACAGTCCAATCACCTGTTATGTGACGTAAGCTTACAACACCAAAAAGGAGGAACTATGAAAATTCTTCTTAATTCCGATATTCCGATATACAAGCAGATCTCGGCCGATTTCAAGGAACGTATTATGAACGGCACGATTTCCGCCGGGGAATATCTTCCCTCAATAAGAGGACTTGCAAAAGAGCTTAAAATCAGCGTAATAACCACTATGAAAGCCTATGAGGAGCTTTGCTCGGAGGGGCTTGTCAGCGCAGTTCAGGGCAAGGGCTATATAGTCAACGCTCAGGACACGGGTATGATAAAGGAGCAGTATATGCGACTCCTCGAACAGCATCTGCAGGACGCACTCGACTGTGCAAGGCTTGCGGGGCTGTCCGTTGACGAGGTATGCGAGGTGCTGAAAACACTCGGCAGTATTGAATGATTTATTTAAAAGGAGATAATATGGAAGAGGTAATCAAGGTAAGTGATCTTACCAGAAAATATAAAGATTTTTCGCTTGGTCCTGTTGACCTTTCATTCCCGAAAGGCTTCGCAACGGCGCTTATCGGTGCAAACGGCGCAGGAAAAACAACACTTATGGATATAATCTGCGGAATTACCGCAAAGACAGACGGCACGGTGACATATTTCGGAGAAACCGATAATGCCGACAAGGGTAATGTAAAGGAGCGCATCGGCTACTGTGCATCACAGGCAATGTTCCCGGCTAACTGGAAGGTGAGGGATATTGCACTTTCTATGAGCCTTGCGTTCGATAAATTCAGCAAGGACAGATTTTATTCACTTCTCGGTGAGCTTGGCGTTACCGATGAGAAAAACAGTAAAAAGCCTTTATCAAGTATGTCGGACGGTATGAAGATGAGAGTGTTCTTGGCATCAGCTTTTGCAAGAGAAACCGATCTGCTTGTGCTTGACGAGCCCGGCTCATCGCTCGATCCGCTTATGCGTGACAGGCTGTGCGACCGCTTCCGTGACTATATAGACAGCGGTAACGGCGAAAAGAGTATAATCTTCTCGACCCACAATATAGCCGATATGGAGAATGCCGCAGACTACGTTATCTTTATGGATAACGGCAAGGTGATCGAACAAGGCTTCACAGAGGATCTAAAGGACAAATATATTGCCCTCAGCGCCGAACCTGAAAGCCTTGACAAAATATCGCCGCTTCTGCTCTGCTCTTCCCATTCATCGTCCACAGCAACAGGTCTTGCCTTAGCCGAAAACAAGCAAAAGCTCGAAGCACTGGGTGCTGTTACGGAACGTCCAACATTAAGCCAGCTGAGCATTGACCTTATGAAGATTGCGGAAGAAAAACGCCTTGCTCTTAAAAAGGAGGCATAAGTATGATGAAATCGGTACGCTTATTCAATGCGAACACGCTGTTCAAGGTTTCGCTTGCTATGATTGTTATGGTTGCGGCAATTTATGTTATAGGCTTCTTAGTCGGCTCTGCCGCAGGAAAAAGCGACAGAGAAAATGCCGATGACAATACAGCTGTAGCCGAGGAAAATGACGATATTGCATATTCCGCCCTTAACACAGTGTGCTGTGTTATCGGCTTTGCAGGTGCGCTCTTAATAAACGGCAACGCCATAAACCTTTTCTACAAGGTTGACGGCAGTAAGTACGCAAGAACAATAAAGCACGGCGGAGAAAAGTTCGGCAAGTCGCTTGCAGGCTCTGTTATAATCTCGTCTGTTACTGCGGTGGCAGTATCGCTTGTACTCGGAATTTTCACGCTTGCAGGCGGTGACCTTGAATTTGCAGATCTGCCGCCTATGGTGCTGTTTTCGCTCGGCGCATCGCTCCTGTCCGGCATTCTGATACGTCCGCTCGTATCTACAAAAACCGCTAACGCAAGAAGCATTCTTCTTCTGATAACGTTGCTTGTCGCTATGTTTATTCTGTCGGCAACAGCAACGGCGGCGAGCCATATAAGCTACATTGCCGCACTTACTATGAGCATTATATTAACAGTAGTCGGGGCGGTCGGAACGGCAGTATCAACAGTATCCGCCTGCCGCTATATCAAGGAAAACTGGCAGTTCTGAGGAGGTATATGAAGATATGAAGAATTTTCTTTTATCGCTGAAGTTTATTATAAAGCGTGTTTTCAGGCTTACCGGTGCCAATATTGCGTGGCTTATCGTCACCGCTCTGATCGTTGCGATCGGAACAGAATCAATGGGCGTTGAGCCTGTTGCAAGAGGTGATTATGACTATCAGTTTTATCTGATGATGTTGCCGTACCTGTTGGTCTTTTTGTCTTTCGGATTATCGTCGGCCTATTCGGACGTTTATGCAAGCGTTTATATCCGTACAAGCGGGCTTTACAAGTGCCTGAGGACGAGGGCGGTGCAGGTGTTCATACTGTTGTTTGATGTTGTGTCTCTGATACCGGCTGTTATCGTTACCGCCGTTGTAAATCCTGCCGCACTGCCCGACTTTTTACTTATATCGGCAATAATAATCGGCATCAGTCTGCCGCTTTCATCGGCTTATTTCCTCATGTGGATGGTCTTCTGCGGATACTCGATATTCAACTTACTGTCGGGCTTTTTCGGGGACGGATATATGGCAGACGGCTTTGCGTTTATGCCGGCTGAGCTTACCGACAGTCTGCCTGTTGCGGCATTGCTTTCAGTGGCGATACTGCTTGCAGGGCTTATAGTTTCATTTATCGTGTCGGATATTATTTTCCGCATAAGAAAGCGTCCTCGTGACAGGCAGATGCCGAAGGGAGCGATGCAGGCGTGAGGGCGTCAACGCTCACCTTTCAGCATACGGTCTATAGATGCAGATGAGATTTTTATCGTTGTTACAAAAGACGCTGTAAGTACACAAGCAAACATAAACATACAGGATACCGCACCTGCGATAAGCTGAACAGTGCTTATAATCTGCACAGATAAATCAAAATAGCTTTCAAGCCATATGTTATACATGGCATTTACACCGACCGACAGCAGAAATCCGGCTATACCCGAAACAAAAACAGCAAGAACCGTTTCCGCAAGAGTTATTCCGTACACATCCGTTTTTGTGGCTCCGAGCGCTCTCATCACAGCTATTCTCTGTGCGGTGTCCGAATAATACAGCAAAAGTGCGGATGCCGCCGACAGCAGCATTGAAACACATATAAGCGGCAGTATAACAATCAGAATCTTTTCGATAAAGGCACTTACTCTGTCTATTCTTGAATATATCATAAGATCATATCCGACAGTTGCGTGAATACCGTTTTTTTCGGCTTGCTCACACGCTTCAAGCGCTTTCTGAAAGCTGTCATAATACAGATTTACTGTGGTATCGCTGTAGCAGAGTTTTGTTTTTTCGGCGGCGCTTTTTGTAATCATCAAGCTTTGTCCGAACACGCTTGCGGCAGCCTCACTGCTTGCTATTCCGCAAACGGTAAACCCGTCAAGATATATTTCACCGTTGTCGGTACGTTTCAGTGAAACACGATTGCCTGTCAGCCTTTCCATTTCCTCACGGGTAAATCCCAGTTCGGACAGAAAATCTTCCGAAATAACGACCTCGTCATCGCCGCTTATGTTTCTGCCGTACAAAAAGATCTGTTTGTCGGGATAGTTGTGTTCAAAGCTGATGCGCTGATTTTCCGAAATCACATCATACCGCATATCTACCGCAAGAATATGCTTGCTCTGCCGCATCATATCCACAGACGCAGTTTTTTTCATATCGTCACCGCAGATAAGCGTTATATCCTTCACCAGATGGTCTTCACTGTAATTTGACTGTGATATGGAATTCAGATATTCGCTTGTCGTATATATATTGTATCGATAACCGACGTTGCAGGAGATTACTTCTGACACGGCGGTTATTTTTGATATAATATCGTCCGCAGTATCCTCTGCCTGCTTTGCGGTATCGGAATATGCAGACACCGTTGCACACGCCTGATCTATATGCTTGTACTGTATATCCGATAATTCATCGGTAACTGCCGACACAAAAACAGCCGCAGAGCAACACAGCAGCACAACAGTCAAAACGCTTACAGCCACCCTCAGCATAATACGCTTGTGTCCGGTCAGATTCTTCATTGCCAGCTTTAATATATCGGTTATTTTCATCTTACGCCTTTCTGTTATCTGTCATATTCTCTTACCGTATCAGAGAGGTTTATTCCGCTCAGCGTTCGGAATTTGCAATAAAGCATAACCGCAAGTACGGCTATAAACAAGAGAGCGAATGCCGATATGCCCACAATGCCGCTTGCCGTTTCCAAAGCCACCTCAAAACAAAGCAGGCTTTTTGTCAGGGATGAAACATAGGAAAACAGCAGGTGCATCAGCAAAAATCCGATTGCAGCGCCGAGCAGCAGCGATGAAAAATAAGGGATAAAATATATTGCGTATACGTTGTTTTTTCTCGCCCCCAACAGTATGAAATTTGTCATTATATGCGAGCGTTTCGCTATTGTTACCGAAAATGTATTTAAAACAGAAAAGAAAGCTATCCCTGCAAACAAAACAGCCAGCCCGATAAAAAGTATGTACGCATAGTTAATAGCGGTTATACCCATTTCAAACGCACTTGTATCTATATCAAACCCGTTTTGCCTTGCCGCCGTGACCGTTTTGTCATATTGGTGCATGCTGTTTATCGTGCATGAAAAAACGCTGTCAATCTGTCGGTTATTTGCAACCGCACTGTCGTAATATGAATTAAACGGAACGATAACGGGATACGCAAAAACTGTGTTCTCTCCGCTGTATATTCCTGCTATCGTGTATTCCTTTATCGTTTTTTCTTTACTTTTAACACTCAACTTATCACCGACGGCAAGCGATTCCGAAAGGGCTATATATTCATTTATCCACATACTGTCAGATTCCGGAGTATCGAAACACGGTTTTATATCCTCTCCGTCGATCATTTCACAGTCGAAGCCTGAGGACTCGCTAAGCAACTCATCAATGAAGTACAGCGGAAGATTTTGCAGAAGCCCGATTTCCTTTCCGCTGTCAGACACATATATACCGGCATCATAATCCGCCGACGACAGATGTACAGCTTTATCAAAGCCGCACTCCGACAGCTTGTCCTTAATACCGGCAGTATAACCGCAGGTTACAATGAATTCGTGTCCTCCCTGCGTCTGTTTATCAAGATAATCGTAATAATCCCGCCGTAAATTCACTGCTGTCAGAAACAGACAGGACGCAACCGCAGAAACTATCGCAAACATAAGTGCGGTAATAATAAGATAAGGCAGACACTTTTTTCCTTCTCTTACAGCTAGCCTTATTTCATCGTATAATTTCATCGCTTACCACCATACCGTCACTGAGCGTTATTATCCTGTCACACAACCGTGCGTCTGTCTTGCTGTGAGTGACCATCACCACAAGAGTATCTTCATCAACAAGCCCCCGCAGCAGTTCCATTATGCTTTCACTGTTACGGCTGTCCAGATTTCCGCAAGGCTCATCCGCAAGTATTACATCAGGCGAATGAACAAGCGCCCTTGCAATAGCCACCCTCTGCTTTTCTCCGCCCGACAGCTTGTTGCACTTGGTTCTCAGCTTATCATCAAGCCCCACCCGTGCGACCGCTTTCCTGATCATATCGTCACGCTGTGATCCCGGCACTTTGTTTATTATAAGCGGAAGCTCGATATTGTCATATACCGTGTAGCAATCAATGATATGAAACGCCTGAAAAACAAATCCCACCGTTTTACTGCGGTAAGTGCAAAGCTGTTCTTCCGACAGACCTGCTATATTTTTTCCGTTCGCTATGACCTTTCCGCCGGTTGCGCTGTCTATCGCTCCGAGTATATTTAAAAGCGTTGATTTTCCGCTTCCCGACTCGCCGACAATCGCCACCATCTGCCCCTTGCTTATATCAAGATTTACATCCTTCAGAGCATAGCACACTCCGTCACCGTCAGCATAGCTTTTATTAAGATTTTCCGTCCGGTACATTATACCGCCCATAAGTTATCCCTCCGATACCCAAAACGGCACACCGTGTATATTAAGTGTGCCGTAATTGTTACTGTGCAATTTTATATGTTTTATTCAGAAACGTCACGCTCTGTTTGTCGCCTCCGAGCTGCATCGGAATCACAAATTCAGCGGAATCGGAGCTATCGGACTGCAGAACGTTAAACCAAATCTCATTCGTATCCTTATCAAAATGATATGTATAAGCATCGTCAAGCCTTTCGGCAAGAGCCGTCTTATCTTCTATCATATCGCCGACAAGGTCTTTTGCGAGCGCTTCAAAATCATATTCGACAAATCTGAAGCTGTTATCCTCGTTAAAGCTGATATACTGCTTTGACTTGTCTGCGTCAAGATAGTAGTTTCCCTGCACCGCTCCCTGTTCGCCTGACTTGTCGGATCCGCTCTTATCGGCACAGGCGCATACGGAAATTGCGGTCATTGTGACAAGCATCAGTGCCGCCACAGCTTTTTTAAAACGGTTTTTGATTTTCATCGGTCGAATTGCTCCTTTTAATAGTATCGTTAATAGTATCGCATTCGGCTTTCAAGTAAAATACAGGCAAAATACCCCTGTAAAAAAATTATAGCATATTAGCTATTTTTTGTCAACTCGTCTAAATTTCGCCGTAAACCGCTCAAATGCGGAGTTGAATTTTCGGTCTGACTCTTGACAAATAAAGTAAGCTGTGTTATAATCCGCTTGTATCGGAAGATGCAATATTACAGTTTGTGAAAAAATCTGTTTTATAAAATAGAGCAAATTCTCTATCCCTTTAAGAACGCTTGTGGGCTTTGCGTCCTTGCAAAGCCTTTGGGCGTTCTATCTCGGCATCCTTGCCGAAACCCCAAAACCCTTCCCCGTGGTGAAGGGCTGTGTATGCTTTGTTGGCTCTGCATCGTGCAGA
>OGQL01001282.1_pt1 | contig 19073 bp, 14 predicted proteins | sample 1553211 | NCBI WGS metagenome assembly OGQL01 (sample SAMEA2579942, study PRJEB22360) | human gut metagenome
AGGAAAACGCCGCCGATGACTATGTGATATAAGTGTCGGCGTTAATCAGAATAATATGGAACAGCCGCGGTCATTTGCCGCGGCTGCTATTATACACAAAAATCCCCCGCAGAAACCTGCGGGGGATAAATTGCTTATTTACGCTTATTGCTTAAAGCCGAAATTACTTTCTCTTCTTAGCAACGATAACAGCGCCTGTAGCGAGAACTGCAACGCCTGCTACTACTGCAACGCTCTCAACACCTGTGTTTGTGCTGGGCTTTGTAGAGTCGCCTGTTGTAGGAGCATCTGTAGCGGGAGCATCTGTAGCGGGAGCATCTGTAGCAGGTGCAGAGTTGCCACCGTCAACTACATTGCCAAGACCGTCGAATGCAATAAGTACATTGCCTTCAGCGTCGAGAACTTCACACTTTACAACTTCGATTGTAGCGATAGATGAGCCCCATTCCTGGAGTGCGACCTGCATGCAACCGATTGTCTTAGCTGTGCCGTTAGCGATGGGGTTGTCAAAGCCGTTAGCTGTCAGCTGGTATGTATAATCGTCGATCTTCTCGTAGCTCAGATCCTTATCGTTTGAAGCATCGTCATCCTTGTTGGGGTCTGTAGCGAGCTCAAGAGCCTCATCTGTAACTCCCCAGTACTCCTTGCTGGGCCAGTTATATGTATCCCAAGCGTCTGTACCCTGCTGGATGTCGCCGCCGTTGATAGACAGAATAACGCCGCCGCCTGTAGCACCGTCCCAGAACTCACGGTTGCCGTCAGCACCGTCAGCATCCTTTTCGGGAATTGTAACAGTAAATCTTGCGCCTGTTACCTTTGAGTAGTCGATATCGTACTTTGTAGCGGGCTTACCTTCATCGGGGTTGCCTTCGTTGAAAACCTGAACGAGCCATGAATCGTTACCTGATGAAAGGCCTGCAGACTTGCCGTCTGCTTCTGTTACCTTCTTAAGGCTTGATGCGCTTGCTGCTACAGCTAATGTGCTGAGTGCGAGCGAAGAAGCTACGATACCTGTCATGATCTTTCTTAACTTCATTGGAAAAATCCTCCTAATAAAACTTAATTTCGTTTTGTTACACACTTATGTAACTTTACACATCTATTTTAACATTTCGTTTTTTTAAAGTCAATGTGCATTATGCCTAAAATGTATGTGAAATTTTATTGAAACTAACGGCATTACACAGCATCAAGGGCGTAATTTAAGTAAATTTAAGATTAACGGTGAATTATGTTGTGTTTTTGTGATAAAAAGAGTGGGTGGAAAGGTGCTATAATATACCGCTTATGCAACGGAATTGTTCGGGGATTGCTTGAGGATTGTTCGACAAAAACGAAAACTGCTTAAAATTTTACTTAAAAGGATTGAGAAAAGCCGAAAAATATGGTATATTTAATGTATATGGGAACTTGTTGTATCCCGAATAAGTTAAAGGACGGAAAAACTATGTCTATCGTATTTGACGAAAACAAGCGTGTATTCAAGCTCGACACGGAAAAATCGAGCTACGCATTCCATATCACCGACAGCAGAAACCTGCTCCACCTGTACTACGGCGGTTATATTCCGGAAACTGATATAACACATATGCTCCGTATACCGGACGATGAACCGTTTGTCCCCGCCGTACATGACGCTATGGGTCCTCACAGCTTTGACTGCGCGCCTATCGAATTTCCTACATCGGGCGTTGCGGATTTCAGAGAGCCTGCTATGCAGGTAATGGATATAAACGGTATGTCCGCCTGCGAGTGCTACTACAAGGATTACAGAATATCAAACGGCAAGCCGAAATTAAAGGAGCTTCCTGCTACATACGCCGCAGATGACGAAGCGCAGACGCTTGAGGTATTCTGCTACGACCCACACAGCGGTCTTGACATTACGCTTATGTACAGCGTATTCCCGAAATTTGACGTTATCACAAGAAGCGTAAAGGTCGAAAACAACGGTCTTGCCGCTATCGACCTGCGCCGCATCATATCCATGAGCCTTGATCTTGACAGAATGGACTACGATATGATAACACTGCACGGAACATGGGCAAGAGAACGCCATGTACAGCGTTTCCCTATACGTTTCGGCAAGCAGTCGATCGACTCCAACAGAGGTGCTACGAGCCACGCTCACAACAACTTCTTTGCGCTGTGCGACCACACCGCAACAGAGGACTTCGGCGAAGCATACGGCTTTGCTCTGGTGTATTCGGGTTCGTTCTTAGGAATGGTAGAGGTAGGTCAGTATGAAAAGACAAGGGCGCTGCTCGGTATAAATCCCTATGACTTCTCGTGGCACTTAGAGCCGGGAGAGGATTTTCAGGCACCGGAAGTCATCATGACCTATTCCGGCGAGGGCTTAGGTCAGATGTCGAGAAACTTCCACGATGTTATGAGAAACAACCTTATAAGAGGAAAGTGGAAGGATATGCGCCGTCCTATACTTATAAATAACTGGGAAGCTACCTACTTCAACTTCGACACGGACAAGCTCCTTGATATCGCAAGAGAAGCAAAGAAAGCCGGAATTGAAATGCTTGTTATGGATGACGGCTGGTTCGGTCACAGAAACGATGATAAATCTTCCCTCGGCGACTGGTTTGTGAACGAGGATAAGATAAAGGGCGGTCTTAAGCACCTTGTAGACGAGGTAAACAAGATAGGGCTTAAGTTCGGTATATGGTTCGAGCCTGAGATGATAAGTCCTGACAGCAAGCTGTACGCGGAGCATCAGGACTGGTGCATACACATTCCCGGAAGACACCGCACGACCGTCAGAAGTCAGCTTGTACTCGACTTCTCAAGAAAAGAAGTGCGCGACTATATCTATGAGCAGATGAAGGCTATCCTTTCAAGCGCAAACATAGAATATGTAAAGTGGGATATGAACCGACAGCTGAGCGAGGTCGGCAACGAGGTATTCCCTCCCGAAAGACAGCGTGAGATATGGCACAGATATGTCCTCGGAGTATATGAAATGCAGGAAAGGTTGCTGACTGATTTCCCCGACCTGCTCCTTGAAAACTGCGCGGGCGGCGGCTCACGCTTTGACGCAGGTATGCTGTACTACTCTCCCCAGATATGGACAAGCGATGATACAGATGCTATAGAAAGACTTAAGATACAGTACGGCACTTCCATGTGCTACCCCTGCTCCTGCTTCGGCGCTCACGTTTCGGACAGCCCGAACCACTGTGTAGGCAGAATTACTCCGTTTGAAACGAGAGGACACGTTGCGATGTCGGGTACGTTCGGCTATGAGCTTGACGTTACGAAGATTTCGGACGATGACAAGTATGCGATAAAGGAACAGATTGCGGAGTTTAACAAGTATAATCCGCTTGTGAGAACAGGCGATTATTACAGAATAGGTGATCCGTTCGCAAACGACCGCTTTGACGCATGGCAGTTTGTCGCAAAGGACAAGAGCGAAACGCTTCTCGAATATGTACAGGTTCTCAAAGAACCGAGCGTGTTCCTGCACAGAGTAAAGCTGAAAGGGCTTGAAAAGGGCTGTTATTACAGGCACGAGCAGACAGGAAGAGTTTATTCGGCAGAGCTTCTGATGAACAGCGGATTTGACATTCCGTCACTTTGGGGCGATTTCAGATCATTTATCGCGCATTTTGTCAGGGTGAAGTAAGATTGTTTATCCTATGATTATGTGATTTACATTAAAACGCAACAACTCAAAAAACAAACCACGTTTTCCGTTATTCGTAGGGGAGTGGGCTTGCCCCTCCCGAAATATCATTGAGTATGCTTGCACCGCTTGTATAGCGAGTACTGCATTAAATACTGCGTTTTAAACCGTTTCGTTTCTTTTCACGGGAGGGGCGAGCAAGGCAAGGACGCCTTAGCGTGTGTGCCAAAGTTTCGCAAGGATGCGAAACACAAAAGCACACACAGACCCTCCCCTACGAAAGGATTATTATGATATTCTTGCAAAATGAAGGTACAGATGAAATGAATGATTATCCCAAGAGAAAACCAACACGTCTGAAAAATTACGATTACAATTCTACCGGAGTGTATTTCATTACCGTCTGCACGCAGAACAAGGTAAATTATTTCTCTGATATAGTTATTTCAAATCCAAACGAACCGGCTACAATACAGTTGACACGTTTTGGCAAAATTGCAGAGGAGCAGATAAAAGCTATCAATTTCAAATACGCTGATGTGGATATAGAAAACTATGTGATTATGCCGAACCATATCCATATGATTATTTCCATATTCAACGAGAATGAAAAAAATAATATATCTGTTACAGATGTAGTAAGAATCTTTAAATCGCTGACCACAAGGTTATGTAAAATCGGACCTGTGATTTTTCAACGTTCATTTTACGACCACATAATACGGAACGATACAGATTATTTAAGGATTTGTGATTACGTTGACGACAATCCTTCTAAATGGGAAGAGGACAGTTTATATAACAGCTCAAAAACAGTTACTGTTCTTTAATATGATAAAACTGTCAGGGTGAAATATTATGAAAAAACTCGGTGTTATACGACTCATCGTCTGCATTGCGGCGATAATAATGGAGCTTTTACCGCTCGGTGCGGTACTCAAATACGGATTGATGTCCGACAGCGGTCATTTGATTTTCCGCTTTGAGAATTACTCGTATTTCGATGTCACTCCGTTCGGATATGCAATGTTCAACTATATGATATGCGCTGTGATGACAACTATTACGGCTATGCTTTCGCTTCTGTGGATATTCTTCGGCAAGAAGCGTCAGACACCTATTACGGTTTTAGCTTCGATAGCACTGGTAATGTCGCTCGTCCCGTACCTTACACAGGCATTCAATGTTTTTACTGTCATAATCTCAGCACTTATAGCGGCGGTGCTTGCACTTTCGGTAATAATTCAGATAAAGCACGAGTAGGAAAGGAAGTGTATTATGTCACGTTCTTCTAACCAAAAAGCAAAGCTGTTATATCTGGAAAAAATGTTCCGCGAGGAGTCGGACGAACAGCATCCGCTCACCGTAAAGAATATAATATCGGGACTTGACAGAGTCGGAATAAAAGCGGAGCGTAAAGCCATATATGACGATATAGAGCTTTTGCGCGAGGTAATGGATATGGATATCTGCTCCGACAAGGTAGGAAGCTATTATCTCGGGACTGACAGGTTTCAGTTTGAGGAGCTTCAACTGCTTGCCGATGCGGCGGCTTGCTCAAAGTTTATCACCGAGGATAAGTCAAGGGAGCTTGTCGATAAGATATCACACCTTACAAGTAACTATAAGGCGCGCGAGCTGCAAAGGAGCGTGATCGTCGCAAACCGTGTTAAAACCGAAAACCGCAAGATATACTATAACATCAACAAAATACACGAGGCGATAAAGCAGCAGAAAAAAATCACGTTCCACTACTTCAGGTATGACATAAAAAAGAAAAAAGTCTACAAGACTTCAGGCGGACGGTATGCTATGTCGCCGTATTCACTTGCGTGGGAAGATGAAAACTACTATTGCATAGGCTACTACGAAAAGTACGACAGTATATCAAACTTCCGTGTTGACCGTATGGAAGATGTTGAGGTTTCCGATGAGCCCGCAGTTCCCGCAAAAGGATTTGATCTTGCGGAATATACCCGCAGGATATTCGGTATGTTTGCAGGAAGTGAAACCGTACGGGCTAAACTCAGCTTTGACAATTTGCTCACAAGCGTTGTGATGGATAAGTTCGGCTCGGATATCACTATGCATAAGCTCGATGAAAGTCATTTTTACATATCAAAGGAAATAAACGTCAGCCCGACATTTTTCGGCTGGCTGTTCCAGCTCGGCGCAAACGTTGAGATACTTGAGCCGATTGCATTGAGAAAAGAATTTATCGACTATCTCGACAAGGTAAGAAATCTGTACTGAACCGATATTGAGAAAGATGTATTTGTATGGCAAGGATAAGATCCGTATTTACGAAAATTCCAAAGTGGCTGTATTACACAGTGCCGGCATTTGCTGTGTCGCTGATACTTATACTGCTTGCAAAAAATACGGACGGCTTTGCCGAATGGTACAGTACAAATATATATCCGTTTTTTGTAGGCACTGTCGGGCGGCTCTCTTCACTGTTGCCGTTCTCGCTGTGTGAGATACTGCTTTACACGGTGATCGTACTCGCCGCTGTCGGTGCGGTATTTACCGTTGTCAGATTTATCAAAGGCAAGGGCAAGCGAAAACAGCTGATGATGAATGTGCTTGCCGTTGTGCTGAACTTTGCTGTCAGCGTGTTCTTTGTATTTACGCTTTTCTGCGGCATAAACTACAACAGAACGCCGTTTTCGGCAGTCAGCGGATTTACCGTTGAAACCTACACGGCGCAGGAGCTTGCCGACCTATGTGTATATATTCTTAAAAACGCAAATGACGCGGCGCAGAAGATAGAAACAGATGAAACGCTGACGGTAGAGCTTGACGGCAAAATAGATCTTGACGAAGAATGCAAAAAGGCAATGGACCTGCTCGGCGAAAGGTACGGTAGCCTGTCAGGATTTTATCCGAACGCAAAGGCGGTGATCGCGTCCGAGGGTATGTCATATATGAAAATACTCGGAATGTACACACCGTTTACGATAGAAGCCAATTACAATGTGAATGCGCCGGACTTTGCAAAGCCGTTTACAGTATGTCACGAGCTGTCGCATTTAAAGGGCTTTATGCGTGAGGATGAGGCGAATTTTATCGCTTATCTTGCGTGTACAGGCTCGGATAACATTTATCTGCAATATGCAGGCTGGGTATATGCTTTTATCTATGCCGGGAATGCGCTTTATTCGGCGGCAGGAGCAGATATCTACTATGAGCTTATGAGCTATGCGGACGAAAAGATAATAGCAGAGCTGAGAGCCGACAGAGCATACTGGAAGCGGTACGAAACACCAGTTGCCGCAGTCGCGACAAGCATCAATGATACTTATCTCAAATCGCAGGGACAGTCGGACGGAAAGAAGTCCTATGGCAGGTTTGTCGACCTGATGATAAGCTACGAAAAAATGCAGGCAAGCGAATAAAACGCTGTACAGCGTTATAAATATAATTATCATTTATTCCCGACCGTTACGCAAAGCTGAGGAAAGCACCTTGTTTTCGCAAGGTCGGAATTTGGGGCGGCACATTGCCGCTGATATTGGAGTAATCAACTTATGGCAAATAAGAAATTGTACAAGAAAGAAAGATTTACGGGCTGTATGGCAGGCGCTGCCGCAGGCGATGCGCTCGGCTCGCCCGTAAAGGTGATAACGCGCAGTCAGATAAAAGACATATACGGCAGGAAGGGCATACTTAAGCTAAGTCCGGAAAAGCATCAGAAGTACGCCCGCGTATCGGACGAAACGCAGACTATGCTCTTCACCGCTCACGGTATACTGTGGGCAGATGCGGCAGGACTGAGAACGAACGAAGCTGCCCCGGCGGACTATGTTTTCCTTGCGCTTCAGCAGTGGCTGTACACACAGACCGGTGGTACAGCATCGGTGGAGCTACAGTGGATACTTGACGAAAAGGAAACCGGATTTCCGTGCGATCTGCTGGGCGTTCCCGCTCTTGCAAAAAAGCGCAACCCGACAAAACAACTGGTACAAACCATTGCCGGCATAAAGTCTGAACACACATACGGCAGAGTAGGACGACCAATAAACGCCAATAAGCTGTTCGACTGTCTGCCGAGAGCTATTCCGACAGGATTGTATTTTTACAGTGATCCCATGCGCGCGTTTTCTGCGGGCTGTGACCTCGGAGCAATAACACATTCTCACCCGACTGCTTATCTTGCAACAGGCTGTCTTTCCTCGATCATCGCATTTATCTGCAAGGGAAATTCGATCGAGCAGTCGGTTCTTGATACGATGAAGATACTCAAAGGCTATGACGGCTTTGAGGATTGCTTTGCGGCGCTTGACAAGGCGCTTGCATTACTTGATGAGAACACATCTCCGCTTACCGATGTTGCCGAGCTCGGAAACGGCAGTACGGCGGACTCCGCCCTTGCTATCGGCGTGTACTGCGCTTGTGTGCATTACGACTATCTCAGCGCGGTACAGCTTGCGGCAAACCAGGACGGTATCAGCGATATATGCGCGTTTATCGCAGGTGCTCTGAAAGGCGCACTGCTCGGATATTCCGAGATCCCCTCGGGCTTTGTAAAGAAATTACAGTTCGCGGATATGGTAAAGGACTATGCCGCAAGGCTGACAAAAGCCGCTCCGAAAGGCTTTATGAATAAATAAGGAAGCGATTTTCAAGAATGGTCACAGATATGACTAACGGCAGGACCTTTTCGGTTCTGCTGAAATTTTCCCTCCCGATGCTGCTCAGTGTTGCATTTCAGCAGCTGTACAACATCGTTGACAGCGTAATAGCCGGCAACTTTGTAAGCGATATGGCGCTCGGCGCGATAGGAGCAAGCTACCCCGTGACAATGATATTTATGGCGGTGGCGACAGGCGGAAGCGTGGGAGCGTCGGTCGTTGTTGCGCGGCTGTTCGGCTCAAAAGACTATACATATATGAAGACGGCGATAAACACGGCGCTGGTTTCGTTCGCGGTTATAGCGGCGGCGCTTACCGTTATAGGCTGTGTCCTGTGCTCACCTATGCTGACACTTCTCGGAACGCCCGAGGATATATTTGCGGACAGCGACATATATCTCAGGGTATATGTTCTGGGGCTTTTATTCCTGTTTATCTACAATGCGTGCAACGGCATATTCACGGCTCTCGGCGACTCTAAAACACCGTTGTTTTTCCTGATAGCGTCATCGCTCGGAAATATCGGGCTGGATCTGCTCTTTGTAATAGTATTTCAGATGGGCGTTGCGGGTGTTGCGTGGGCTACGTTTGCCGCTCAGGGCGCGGCAGGTGCGGCGGCTTTCTTTGTGCTTTTAAGACGTGTGAAAAAAATACAGTCGGATACTCCCGAAAAGCCGAAAATATTTTCTTCGGAAGCGCTTAAACAGATAAGTCGTATTTCGATACCGTCAATATTGCAAAGCAGCTTTGTGTCGGTGGGAAACCTGTTTGTGCAGAGCCTTGTCAACAGCTTCGGCTCATCGGTCATCGGCGGCTATGAAGCTTAATACTTTTGCCATAACCTGTTTTTCAACGCTTTCAAACAGCGTGTCGAATTTTTGTGCACAGAACATAGGCGCTAACAAGACCGACCGTGTGAAAACCGGCGTAAAGTCGGGTATGCTGATGTGTCTTGTGATAGCAGTGCCGTTTGCGGTTTGTTATATTTTGTTCGGAGGAACGCTTGTAAACCTGTTCGCAACGCAGGCTAACGCCGAGATAATAGCTACCGGCGGTAAGTTCCTGACTATCGTTTCACCGTTCTACTTCTTTGTATGCATAAAGATAGTAATTGACGGCGGTGTGAGAGGCTGTGGCGTTATGACACCGTTTATGATAAGTACTTGCCTTGATCTTGCATTGCGTGTAGTGTTTGCGTACATTCTGGCTCCGTTCTTCGGCTCGGACGGCATATGGCTGTCGTGGCCTGTGGGCTGGGTGCTTGCGCTGATCGTGGATCTGTTTTTCTACAACCGTTATATCCGCAAAGGCAAAGCTTTTACGGTGAGCGGCGCATTTTGATTTTACATTGATTTGATATCAACGGAGCTGTGACAAAACCCCAAAAAAGAAAAAGTGAGTCGTAACGCAAAGAATAGTGTGCTCGGCTCGCTTTTTCTTTTTCAGTTTGTGTTACAACTCCCTTAATTTTAACGAATGATGAATAATACGGTGACCGCCATCGGTAACAGACAAAAAAGGAATCGTGCCCGGCGATGGATTAAGTAAAGCATCATAGCGATAGCGTAAATTATAATAATCGAGGCGGCAGTAACTTTATCAAATAAGTGCGCATATTCTTGCTTTTCTACATAATGACCAAAACCTATGATGCTCATAGACTTTATTACGGACATTTTGACGATGCTGTAATTTACTGTAAATTCATCGCGATAAAGCGTTTGTGGAATTTACACAAAAACAAACTGTATGGTTTATGTAAAGAACCTATATTAAACAAAAAATGTTGAAAACTCGGTTGAAACTGTTGAATTGCAACTGTGCCCGGCGGAATATACAATAAGTATACAGACTAAATCCAACCCGACAGGAAAGGAAACTTTAACAATGTCAAACGAAAGATATGAACTCAACAAGAACCTCGCTCAGATGTTAAAGGGCGGAGTAATAATGGACGTTACAACTCCCGAGCAGGCGAGAATAGCGCAGGAGGCAGGCGCTTGTGCGGTAATGGCGCTTGAGCGTATCCCCGCAGATATCCGTGCCGCAGGCGGTGTTGCAAGAATGAGCGACCCCGCAATGATAAAGGGCATCCAGAACGCAGTTACGATCCCCGTAATGGCTAAGTGCCGTATCGGTCATTTTGCTGAAGCACAGATACTCGAAGCTATTGAGATCGACTATATCGATGAGAGTGAAGTCCTTTCACCCGCAGATGATAAGTACCACATCGACAAGACGAAGTTCAACGTGCCTTTCGTATGCGGTGCTAAGGACTTAGGCGAGGCGCTCCGCCGTATATCTGAGGGTGCGTCTATGATAAGAACAAAGGGCGAGCCCGGCACAGGTGACGTTGTACAGGCTGTAAGACATATGAGAATGATGCAGCAGGAGATCCGCAGGCTGACATCTATGTCAAAGGACGAGCTTTACCAGGCGGCAAAGGACTTGCAGGTCGACTATGAGCTTGTAAAGTATGTAGCGGAAAACGGCAAGCTCCCCGTTGTAAACTTCGCCGCAGGTGGCGTTGCGACTCCTGCCGATGCCGCACTTATGATGCAGCTCGGTGCTGAGGGCGTATTTGTAGGAAGCGGTATCTTCAAGTCGGGCAACCCCGCAAAGAGAGCCGCAGCTATCGTAAAGGCTGTAACAAACTACACTGACGCTAAGATGATTGCAGAGCTTTCCGAAGACCTCGGCGAAGCTATGGTCGGCATAAACGAACAGGAGATTGCCCTCCTCATGGCAGAACGCGGCAAATAAGGCGGCGGGTCACCGCTGACCATTCCGACCTTTGCGGCAATGTGCCGCCCCAAATTCCGCCTTTAAAAACGTTTGTAATATATATAGGCTTGCAAAACGGCGGATTTATAAAAAAGTGCTGAACAAAAAGATAAAAAAGGATTGCCGTAATACGGCATACTCTACTCAGCCGAAAGGACACAACTAATGACAGTAGCAGTTCTCGCGCTTCAGGGCGCATTTGCAGAGCACGAAAAAATTCTCTCAAAGCTCGGCGCAGACAGCTTTGAGATACGTCAAAAAAAAGACCTTTATCGCAGCTTCGACCGCCTTATAATTCCCGGCGGCGAAAGCACGGTGCAGGGAAAACTGCTCCGTGAACTTGACCTATTTGACGGCATAAAGAGCCGTATCGAAAGCGGTATGCCTGTCTATGGCACCTGCGCAGGTCTTATCCTGCTTGCAAAGTCGATTTCCAACGACAGCGCACAGCATTTACAGACAATGTCTATCGTTGCCAACCGTAACGCTTATGGCAGACAGCTCGGCAGTTTCCATACGGATGCACAGTTTGAGGGTATCGGAGAAATTCCCATGACGTTTATCCGCGCACCGTATATCGACAAGGCTTATGACGATGTGCAGGTTCTCTCGGAGGTGGACGGAAAAATAGTAGCCGCAAGACAGAAAAATCAGCTTGTGACAGCTTTTCACCCCGAGCTTGACGGAGATACAAGAGTGCATGAGTATTTTCTGTCGATGTGATTATATAACTTGATATCGCGATCCGCTGTTTTCAAACGGCGGATTTTTGTTTTTCCGCAATATTCAAAGCGTAACATTCTATCTGCTGAAAAATCGGGCATCGATTTTCACACCGATGCCCGATCATAACTGTTGATTTTTCTAAAACCGTTACTTAGCTAACGTCTTTCCGCTCACACTTCCGTAATTACCGTAAAGTGCCGTCTTGCCGCTCATGTAATAAGCCTTTACTCTGAACTTGTAAGTCGTGTTCTTAGCAAGTCCCGCCTTTCTGAAAGTTGTCGCGTTGCCGTTTGTTATCTTAGCCGCACGAACCCACTTGCCGCCCTTGTACATTTCAACGATGTAACCTTGCGCGGAACTATTCTTAGTCCAGTTTACTCTGAGTGCGTCCTTAGCCTTACCTGCTATCTTAACGCCCTTCATTACAGACGGGTTTGTCCTTGCGGTAACAGTAGCACTGTAATTGCCGTAAAGTGCCGTGCTACCGCTCATCTTGTACGCTCTTACTCTGAACTTGTAAACGCTTGAAGCTTTAAGTCCTGCTTTTCTGAAAGTAGTCGTGCTGTTGTTTGTAATTTTGCCAACACGAACCCACTTGTTGCCCTGATACATTTCAACTATATATCCGTCAGCCGAAGCATTCTTAGTCCAGTTTATTCTCAGCGCGTCTGCGGCTCTGCCGCCGAGCTTTGCGCCCTTTATAACAGACGGACATGTTCTTGCTGAAAGGACTGAACTGTATTCACTGTACACTACCGACTTATAGCAATTCCTGTATGCTTTTACTCTGAATTTATAAACGCTTGAAGCACTGAGTCCTGTTTTTCTGAATGTCGTATCGAAATTATCTGTTATCTTGCCGACACGCGCCCACTTGCCGTCCCTATACATTTCAATTATGTAGCCATCGGCTGAGCTGTTCTGATCCCAGCTTATACATAGTGCGTTGGTAACTCTTTCGGTGAGTTTTACGCCTGCCAATTTGGCAAGTGTCAACTTATCGGTGTAATTATCCATGTAGTTTTCACCGCAGACTGAGCACTTGTGAAGTGTGTATCCCTTTGTGGTGTAGGTAGGCTTTACAACAGTGTTAATGTATATGTGAGCCGCTTTTTTGACAGAAGCAGTTTCAATCTTTCCGCAGGTTGAGCAAACTCTTGTCTGAGTGCCGACTGTCGTGCAGGTTGCTTGCACAGTAATCGTCCAATCACTGAAATTATGATTTTCACATTTAAGCAGTTCATAATCAAAACCTTTGTCATTGGCATACTTTTCGCCGACTGTATCTGAGTAACAGCAAATTTTAAATCCATCAACTTTAGTCGTTTCAAAGTTACCGGAAACATATTCTTCATGATAACCTAATGCATTTTCGCCGAAATATGTTACACTTGCAGGGATAACAGCTGTTTTGAGTGCCGAACAGTTAAAGAATGCCTTATCGTCGATATATGTGACGCTATCTGGTATCGTAATGCTTGTAAGACTTGAGCAATTATAGAAAGTGCCATACCTAATATCCGTCACGCCATCAGGTATCGTTACATCGGTAAGGCTTTCGCATCCGCTAAAAGCCGAACCACCAATCATCGCCACACTGTCCGGTATAGTAATATTTGTAAGGTTTGTGCAACTCTCAAAAGCAAAAGGGTATATAATCCATACGCCGTCCGGTATAGTAATACTTGTAAGACTTGTGCAGCCTTCGAAAACTGAGCTGTCTATAATTTCCAAGCCGTCAGGAATTTTTATATCTGTAAGACTCTGACAACCGTCAAAGGCGCTCTCACCTATACTTGTCACACTGTCCGGCATTGCTATACTTGTCAGGAGGTAGCAGTCTCTGAAAGCCATACTTCCTATCGTTGTAACACCGTCCGGTATCGTTACGCTTGACAGCATATGATAGCTGAAAGCTGAACTCCCTATCTTTGTCACACTCATTCCGTCAATCTTCTTCGGGATATCAACATTTTTTGCACTACCGTTATAATCGGTAATCTCTACCGTACCGTCATCAAGCACGTCATACTCAAAATCCCCATACGTCTCCGCTCCCGCCGCAATAGCGCACACTACTGCCGTAACCGCGAAAGCCGCAATTGCAAGCAACCACTTTTTCAGCTTCATAAAACACACTCCTTATATTTTTCTTTTTGTGCAAGCACAGCTATAATTTAATAATATACCAATATCTTCTTTTGTCAACCCCTTTTGTAAAAATCCGCACCGATTTAAAAGATGTTCAACTACATTATCCGAAAAACCCGGGTATCGACCTTATCCGACACCCGGGTTTGTATATTCGTTTATAGCATCAAAAGCTTACTTAGCTAACGTCTTTCCACTCACACTTCCGTAATTACCGTAAAGCGCCGTCTTGCCGCTCATATAATAAGCCTTGACTCTGAACTTGTAAGTCGTGTTCTTAGCAAGTCCAGACTTTCTGAAAGTTGTCGTGTTGTTATTTGTTATCTTAGCCGCACGAACCCACTTACCGCCCTTGTACATTTCAACGATGTAACCTTGCGCGGAACTATTTTTAGTCCAGTTTACTCTGAGCGCGTCCTTAGCCTTACCCGCTATCTTAACGCCTTTCATTATTGACGGATTTGTCCTTGCGGTAACAGTAGCACTGTAATTGCCGTAAAGCGCCGTGCTACCGCTCATCTTATAGGCTCTTACTCTGAACTTATATACAGTAGAAGCCTTAAGACCTGCTTTTCTGAAAGTAGTTGTGCTGTTGTTTGTAATTTTGCCAACACGAACCCACTTGTTGCCCTGATACATTTCAACTATATATCCGTCAGCCGAAGCATTCTTAGTCCAGTTTATTCTCAGCGCGTCTGCGGCTCTGCCGCCGAGCTTAGCACCTGTCACCTTAGCAGGTAACAGCTCATAAGTCAATTTGTTGTTTTTGGCGTACTTTTCGCCGGCTGTACCGCTGTAGCAGTAGATCTTAAATCCCTCGACATTGCCGTACATTCTTGCAAAGCCAAAAGCCTTGTCGCCTATGCTTTTTACACCGGACGGAATTATAACGCTTTTCAGCGATCTGCAAACGTCAAACGCATATTGTCCTATTTCTTTAACGCCGTTACCGATTTTGACGGTTTTCAGCGAAGTGCAACTTGAAAATGCTTCATTGCCGATTTTCGTCACACTGTCGGGTATATTAACGCTTTTAAGTGCCGAACAACCCGCAAAAGCCCCAGCACCGATTTGTGTAACACCGCTCGGTATCTTTACACTTTCGAGCTTTTTGCAATTCATAAAAGCTCTCACATCGATTTTGGTCACGCTGTCGGGTATAGTTACGCTTCTGAGAGTTGAGCAGTTTGAAAAAGCTTCTTTATCTATCTGAGTAACCTTTTTGCCGTTTATGGTTTCGGGAATTTCAAGATCTACAGGAGTGCCTGTGTAGCCTGTTACTTTTAAAGTACCGTCAGCCATAGCCTCGGTCAGGCATTCTGCGGAAACATTGTCACTTCCGTCAGAGCCTTCAATAAGCTTACCGTTTCCGTCAAAAGTGAGTAAGCCATTGCCGGCTTCATCAAGCACCTCGCACTTTAATACTTCCATTTGGGCAATAGATGAACCCCACTCCTGCAAGCAAACCTGCATACAGCCTATATCCTTGGCATCTCCGTTTGCAAGAGGATTGACAAAGTCGTTTGCAATAAGCTGATATGTGTAATCGCCGACTTTTTCATAGCTTATATCCTTTTTACCATTCTCTCCGTCTTCCTTGTTCGGATCTGTGAAGATCTCAAGCGCCTCGTCGTAAACGCCCCAGAACTGTCTGCTGGGCCAATGATATGTATCCCATGCATCTGTTCCTTGCTCGATATCACCGCCGCTTACAGAGAATACAACGCCTCCGCCTGTGCCGCCGTCCCAGAAATCGCGGTTGCCATCTGCGCCGTCAGAGTCCTTCTCAGGAACAGTAACGATAAATTTCACACCGGTTATCTTACTGTAGTCTACGTTGTTTTCTACCTGATAGACAAACTCATCGTTTTTGGCAGGGTCGTTATAGATCCTTAATTGCCATATCGAAGAACTAGAAGTCAATGCCCGGTCAGGATCTTTGGCTTCCATAAGACAATTTGCACCGGCAGTAACACTTAGCGCGGCAACGCAGGCTGCCGATGCGGCGATCACCGTCAACATCTTTTTAATGCTCATAGATATATCCCTCTTTCATTTTTACGCAAAACTCACAGCCCCGTGAACTATGCCGATATCAAAGTACTCCCCACGGCTCACAGCTGTATCCTTATGCCTGATTTTATCATAAGTATATCACGATAGCGTCGAACCGTCAAGCATGACCGACATCACACTTTGGCGATTTTAAATAAAATTTCAAAAATTTTTCAAAACCCCCTTGACAAATGCCGAAAGCAGTGTTATAATAAAGCCTACAAAGTCGATAGGCTTTTAGAGATTAAACCGAGCCGAAAACGAGGTAAGGATATGAACAAGGACATGACAAGATATATCAGCGGTTTCCGATGTTGATTTTAGCAGCATCTTCAAAGTAAGACAGATATACTTTTGTTGTAAATGCAACACACGGTTTTATACCGACAGAATAACAAACGAAAATTAAACTTAACGTATAACTGATTTTTTAATTGCAAAGGAGAAAATTACAATGAGAACTTTTGACAAGATCACAGACCTTATAGGCGGCACACCCATATTAAAGCTCAACAACTACATAGCCCTGAACGAGCTCCCCGCAAATATCTATGCAAAGCTCGAATACTTCAACCCCGCAGGAAGCGTAAAGGACAGAATTGCAAAGGCGATGATAGACGATGCCGAGGCTAAGGGCGCACTCAAGCCCGGCGCAGTTATAATCGAGCCTACAAGCGGTAACACAGGTATAGGACTTGCCGCTGTAGCCGCTTCAAAGGGCTACAGAATAATCCTCACAATGCCCGAAACCATGAGCGTTGAGCGCCGCAATCTGCTCAAGGCTTACGGTGCAGAGCTTGTACTCACGGACGGTGCAAAGGGTATGAAGGGTGCGATTGCAAAGGCAGAGGAGCTTGCACAGCAGATCGAGGGTGGCTTTATCCCCAGCCAGTTCACAAACAACGCCAACCCCACCGCGCATTTCAACACAACCGGCCCCGAGATCTGGGAAGATACAGACGGCAAGGTTGACATCTTCGTAGCAGGCGTAGGTACAGGCGGTACAGTTTCAGGTGTAGGTAAGTACCTCAAGAGCAAGAATCCGAATGTAAAGGTAGTTGCGGTTGAACCCGCAGGCTCGCCCGTGCTTTCAAAGGGCGTTGCAGGACCTCATAAGATTCAGGGTATCGGCGCAGGCTTCGTGCCCGAAACGCTTGACACCAAGATATATGACGAAATAATCACAGTTGAGAACGAGGACGCATTCGCTACAGGCAGAACGCTTGCAAGAAAAGAGGGCTTACTTGTCGGCATCTCATCCGGTGCGGCTGTATATGCGGCTTCACAGCTTGCAAAACGCCCCGAGAACAAGGGCAAGAACATTGTTGTTCTTCTCCCTGATACAGGCGACCGTTATCTCTCAACGCCTATGTTCGCAGAATAATTTGCAATTTCTATATCCCATTTTATATAGCCATCGCAAAAGCTGTCTTGATAGACAGCTTTTTGCATTTCGATTATAAAGTAACTTCAAATAATCGCTGAAAATCCGCATCACAACGTTATCTTATAACCGTATTTTGCAAGTTGTAAATTCCTAACTTGCACAAACGTACTTGTGCTATAGCACAAAACCCATAAAAACCGGTTGACCTTACAGCTTTTCGGTAGTACAATACAGGTAAAGAAAAACAAGTACCGCAACGGCGCAGGACATTAAAAGTTCTGCGCCGTTTTGTTTACAAAGGAAAGGATGACGTACAAATGTATGAATGCAGTTTAGACAGAATGAAGGATAAGATATCCACTTTCAGCAAATTCGGTGATGCAGGTCACGGCGGTATCACTCGTTACTCACTCTCACCCGAGGCTATTATGGCGCGTAATGAGTTCATCAAGCGTATGAAGGCTATCGGCGCGGAGATAGAGATAGATGATGTTGCGAATATCTACGCAACGCTCCCCGGCACAGACCCTGATGCAAAGCGTATCGTAATGGCTTCTCACTGCGACTCGGTAAAGAACGGCGGTAACTATGACGGTATCCTCGGCGTTATGTCGGCAATGGAGGTACTTGAAACAGTACACGAAAAGAACATTCCCCACAAGCACCCACTTACCGCTATGATATGGACAAATGAAGAGGGTTCGCTGTATCCGCCCGCTATGATGTGCTCCGGTATCGTATGCTACGATTATCTGCCTGAGGACATCAGATGCAAGTTCAGGTATGAGGATATGATGAACTCCAAGAGTATCCTTGACAATACATCAACATTCGGTGAAGCGCTTGACAAGTCGGGCTTCAAAGGCGACAAGAAGTACCGCCTGTCACCTGACAGATATATGTATATGTTTGAAACACACATCGAGCAAGGTCCTATCCTTGAAGATGCAGGAAACGATATAGGCGTTGTTGACTGCGTACTCGGTATGTTCAACTACAGACTGAAGTTCTACGGTCAGACGACCCACGCAGGCACATTCCCGATGCCCAAGCGCCGTGACGCATTCTTTGCCGCATCACAGGCACTGTGCTATCTGCATGAGGAGATCGACAAGCTCGGCTACAGCGACCTTGTTTATACTACAGGTGAGGTCGTATGCCACCCTTGCGTACATACCTGCGTACCCGACTTCTTTGACTTCTCGTTTGACTCACGTCACGAGGACCCCAAGGTACTTGAAAAGGTACTGGCTATCGTAAAGTCGTGCGAGGAAAAAACATGGGCAGGCTGTACCTGCAAGGTAGAAAAGGCTTGGAACCGTGATACGGTCTACTGGGATAAGAAGCTGGTAAGCTATGTAAAGGCATCAGCAGAGGAATGCGGTATCAAGCACCAGTATATCCACTCGGGCGCAGGTCATGACGCACAGTTTGCCGCATATATGCTCCCGACAACTATGATATTCGTACAGTCCAAGGACGGTCTGTCACACTGTGAGCCTGAATATTCAAGCCCGGAGCACTGCACCGAGGGCGCAACGGTTATGCTGAATGCTGTCCTCAAGGCAGATAATGATTAAGCATAACACTTTTGGAAAAGTACTAATTTTATAAGTGGGGGTTTAGTGTTGCTTGCTTTACTGGTTTTGCATCGTGCAAAACTTTTGGCAAGCAACCAAAGCGTCCTTGCTTTGGG
>OGQL01001307.1_pt1 | contig 18854 bp, 16 predicted proteins | sample 1553211 | NCBI WGS metagenome assembly OGQL01 (sample SAMEA2579942, study PRJEB22360) | human gut metagenome
AAAGCAACGTACCCTACCCAATTCCCGTAGGGGCGGCGGCTTGCCACGCCCGTTACCCCGATTTTCTCCACTTTCACAAACACCGCCAACCCCGCACTATCCCTCGCCCCGCGTTATCCCCATTTTAAATTCGCGCCTGAAGCAAGGATGCTTCACAGCGGTCGCACAAAGTCGCTGTGCAAGGACGCATAAAGACAGCCACACAAAGCCGTTGCACGATGCAACGGCACAAATGGCTGTCAATGCAAGGACGCAGCGACCACAAACGACCGCAGGTAGGCGCAACCAAAATTATTCATCATTCATTACACACAAAAACCCCGCCGTTCCGTTCCCGAAACAGCAGGGTCATAAATATTAACTTTCCGTCATGTACATCTGTTCCACGCCGCCTCTCAGCTCTTCACTACCTCATAGTCCTCTCCGCTTGTCGCGCGCTTAAGTACCTCAAGATACTGCGGTGTTCTCCACTGATAGGTATTTCTGTTTATCTGTCCGCCGTTGTCCCAGATGAATGTCGCAATGCCGTAATCACTGCACAGCTTGTTCAGCTTTTCGATAAAGAATATGCAGGAAGAAAGGTCGCTTCCGCTTGCCGCATATTCGCCGATTATTACAGGTATTCCCTTGTCAACAAAGTTCGTCTTCATCTTGCCGATAAGCGTTTCCATCTGCCTTACTTCCTTCTTTGTGCCCCATGTGTGCTTGATGTCACAGGTGCAGAAGTCCCACGGTGTGTAGTAGTGCACCGAAACAATACATCTGTTTTCGGGGTCTTCGGGCATCTTGAAGAGAGAATCGCAGGTGCGCTCTATGTCGGTGTAATATCCCGCTATAAGCAGATGACGCTTTGCGTTGTTTCCGCCTGTCGCACGGATTATGTCGACAAAGTCCCGGTTGATTTTGTTTATCAGGTCGTATGCGTCCGCCTTGTTCTTGTTGTAAAGGTTGTCAAATCCGACCTCGTTCATCGACTCGAATATCAGATAGTCTGAGTAATTCTTGAACCTCTCGGCGATCTGTTCCCACACATTTTTATACTTTTTCAGGAATGCGTCATAGACCTTCTGCGACTCCTCGATTATCCACGCGCCGAACTTCGGATCACCGCCGCCGTCATGATGAACGTTGATTATAACATACATTTCCTGCGAGTACGCATAGTCGACAACCTGCTGCACCCTGTCCATCCACTCCTTGTCGATGTTGCCGTCAGCGTCCATGTGGTCACGCCACGTCACAGGTATTCTCACCGCATTTATTCCGTCGCTTTTAAGCTGAGCGAACAGTTCATATGTAGCCTTAGGGTTGCCCCACAGCGTTTCGTCAACCTTTTCGCCCTCTTCAACGTGCTCGTTTACCTTGCCGTCACCGTCACGGTCAGCCTAGCAAACGTCAAGCGTGTTGCCGAGGTTCCAGCCGAATGTCATATCATCGACAAGCTGCTGAGAAGTAATGTCGCGCATCACTCCGGGCTCACTCTCCCCGGCAGGCTCTGAGGTGTCGTTACTGCTCTCCTCTTCACCCGACTGCGTTGTGCTCTGCTCACTACTCTGCGCAGAACTGTCAGTACTGCTTTCGCTGCTGTCCTCCGCAGAAACGTCCTGAGATGTGCTTTCATCGGCTGAGATTTCCGATGATGATACCGTATCTGACGATCCCGCCTCAGATGATGTCGTGCCTGATGTTGTCACGTCAGATGATACCGTATCTGACGATATCGGCGATGAGCCGCCCGATGATGTATTGCCTGCGCAGCCTGCCAGCATCGATACAGCCAGTACCGCCGCTATTATCGCCTTGAGTGCCCTTGCTTTCATATTAGCTCCTTTTCCGTCAGGGTGCTATTCACCCATCTTACATTTTTGATTACAACTTTATCTTAGCACAAACCAAATTTCAGTTATATTAAAAATGTTGCTATTTTTGCATAAATGTTGTATAATATTTTCAACGTTTAAAAAACATACAAGAAAGGTTAAATATGACAGATAAACATACAGTATCTGCCAATGAGCAGAAAATCAGGTCGGATACACCCGAAAACGCCGCAAAATGTACCATGGTATCAACCACCGGTACAGACGAAAATACAGAGCCCGATAAGCTCCTTTATGTACAGCAGGCACAGGACTTTTTTCATGAGCCTGTCGAAAATGAAAACACCGTCTTTGCGCTTGTAGCCTCGGGCGAGGTCGAAAAGATACTCGAAAATAAGCTCAGATACGATGCAGATCCCGACAGCGGAAAAGGACAGCTATCCGACGATCCGCTCCGCAACCAGATATACCACCTGGTGGTATGCGCCGCGCTTGTCGCCCGCGCCTGCCTTGCCGCAGGTATGTCCGAGGAAACCGCCTACACTCTGAGCGACCTGTACATTCAACGAGCCGACAAGTGTACGACTGTAAAACAAGTCATGGAGCTGAATGATGATATGATGATGGATTACGCCGGAAGAATGCGCAGGCTAAGGCGCACGAAACGGCTCTCCGTGCCCGTCCGCAAGGCTATCAAGATGATATCCGAGAACACCGGAAAGAACCTTACAGCAAAGTCTATCGCCGAAACCATCGGCTACGACCGCTCCCACCTGCACCGCCTGTTCAAGGCGGAGATCGGCATGGGAATACACGAGTACATCAGCGCCGTACGCATCAACGCCGCCAAAGGAATGCTGCGCGACGGAGATCACAGTATCGCCGATATCGCGTCACTGCTTGGGTTCTCGTCACAGAGCCATTTCTGCCGTGCTTTCAGCAAAGCTGTCGGTGTCACCCCGAAAGAATACAAAGACGACAAACGCCCCTGATACTATTCATATAATTTACCCGCTGATACTTGAACTTGACCGCCGAATGTGATATACTTATCTTATTATTGTATAAAAGTCAAAGAACGAAAGAAGAGGAAAACCTATGGCGAAAAAAAGAATAGCCGTACTGTTCGGCGGTGCTTCCGCTGACCATGCCGCCTCGCTCCACACCGCATACAGCGTGTTGAGCGCCATGCCAAAGGAGATAGAGCCGCTCGCAATTGGCATTACGAGAGCCGGCAGATGGCTGTTTTACCCCGGAAGCTATGAGAATATAAAGGACGGCAGCTGGGAGCAGGACAGCGATTGCTGTTCATGCATAATAAGCCCGGATATGACAAACAAAGGCGTAATAAAGATAATCTCCGACGGTGAGAGCACCATACACCGTATTGACGCTGTATTCCCCGTGCTTCACGGAAAGTACGGAGAGGACGGCAGAGTACAGGGACTGTGCAAGCTTGCGGGACTGCCTATTATCGGCAACGATTTTGCGGCGGCGGCACTGTGCAACGACAGACGTATTATGGATCTGGTGCTGTCCGACAGCGGCATAAAGGTAATTGAAAACGTCACGCTTCACCGCAGTGAAATGAACGATATGGCGAAGGCTATAAGCAAGATAACCGATAGACTGAGCTTCCCGATATACACTGCACCGACAAGCTGTTCAACATCAGTCGGCGCTTGCAGAGCGGAAAACGAAAAGGAGCTTGAGGAGGCTGTAAAAACAAGCTTTTCTCACCACCCTTATATCATAGCCGAGAGCGCCGTTAAGGGAAGAGAGCTTACCTGCGCGGTACTCGGCGCAAAGCACCATGACGAACGTGTAGCCATAGGCGAGCTTGTAAGAACGGATGACAATATCGATAAGCTTTCCGAGTATATCGCATCAACTTCCGAGCTGATAGTTCCCGCTAAACTTGACGGTCTTACCCAAAACAAGATAAAGCAGACCGCAAGAGCCGCATATGATGCGCTTTCCTGCAAGTGCTTTGCAAGAGTTGACATGGTACTCGGCGTTGACGGAGAGGTCTATGTAAGACGCGTAAGAGGAATACCCGGTCTTGACAAGGAAAGTATATTTACAAGACTGGTAACAGAAAGCGCATACAGCTATGAAGAAATGCTCAGATTGCTCATAGGTGCTGTAGTTGACCTCGATTGAGGCTTTGAAAGGAACAACGGATAATAAATGAAAAAGAACGTATGTATTACGATAAAAAGCACACAAACGGTAGATCAGGATAAGGATTCTACCGAGTTGTTCACATTCGGCGCTATGGAGCGTACCGAGAACGGTTTTCGTCTTTATTACGATGAAAGCGAAGCTACCGGTTTTGCGGGAAGCTCGGTAACGCTTGAAGTGACCGATGATATGATAACTATGACAAGAAGCGGTAATGCTATCAGCTCTTTGTTCATAGAAAAAGGCAAGAAGCACCACTGCCATTACGGCACAGAATTCGGCGACTTTATGATAGGCGTATGCACGGACGAAATAAGAAATGAGCTTGAAGAAACAGGCGGGGATATCTACCTCAAATACACGCTCGACATAAATTCAAGCTATATGTCGGAAAATGAAATGTTTATAAACGTCAAGGAGTGTAACTGATGAAAAATATGATAGAGCTTGCTAAACAGCAGGTAAAGGAAACGGTAATGAACGCACTGGGCAGACTGGTTGCGGAGGGCAAGATAGAGGCAGTTCCCCTGCCCGCATTCAATGTAGAACGTCCCGCCGATGTATCACACGGCGACTTCTCATGCAATGCCGCAATGGCAAGCGCCAAAGCACTTAAGAATAACCCCAGAGCGATAGGTCAGATGATAGCCGATGCCGCAATACTTGACGGCACTGTATTTGAAAAGATCGAGGTTGCGGGACCGGGATTTTTAAACTTCTTTATAAGCCCCGTATGGTTCAACGAAACTGTCGGCGAGGTCATTTCAAGCGGAAGCGACTACGGAAAGACAGAGCTTGGCAAGGGTAAGAGAGTGCTTGTCGAATTTGTATCGGCTAACCCCACAGGACCTATGCACATAGGCAACGCAAGAGGTGGTGCGCTCGGTGACAGCTTATCTTCGGTGTTGCAGTTTGCAGGCTATGATGTAGAGCGTGAGTTCTATGTAAATGACGCGGGCAATCAGATCGAAAAGTTCGGCAAGTCACTGTCTATAAGATATATGCAGATAGCAGACGGCAATAAGGCTGACGTTATAGCATCGTTCGGTGATGATGACGTATGCCGCAAGATATTTGAAGATGAAGAAAACTTCCCTATGCCGGAGGACGTGTACAAGGGCGTTGACATAATCGAACACGCCTATAATTTCTATAAGATAAACGGCGACAAGTTTGTATCGGCAGATGAAGAAAGCCGCAAGTCTGCGCTGGTAGAATACGCTCTGCCCCTCAACATAGACGGACTTGAAAAAGACCTTAAGAAGTACCGTATCGTATACGACACATGGTTCAGGGAAAGCTCGCTTCACAAGAGCGGTGCGGTAAAGCAAATAGTTGATATGCTGACCGAAAAGGGACAGACCTACGAAAAGGACGGCGCTATCTGGTTCAAGGCATCGGATTTCGGCGACGATCAGGACAGGGTTCTTGTGCGTGCAAACGGTATACCCACCTACTTTGTACCCGATATCGCATACCATTATAATAAGCTCGTCACAAGAGGCTTTGATAAGGCGATAGATATTCTCGGTGCAGATCACCACGGATATATAGCAAGAATGAAGGCCGCCCTGACTGCACTCGGCGTTGACGCAAACAAACTCGATATTGTTATAATGCAGATGGTAATGTTAGTCAGAAACGGCGAAACAGTAAAGCTTTCAAAGCGTTCAGGCAAGGCAATAACGCTTTCGACCCTTCTTGACGAAGTTCCGATAGATGCGGCGAGGTTCTTCTTCAACCTTAGAGATCCCAACACTCATCTTGAATTTGACCTTGAGCTTGCTATTGAAGAAAGCTCTAACAACCCTGTATTCTATGTTCAGTACGCTCATGCAAGAATATGCAGTATTCTGCGCCGTATGGAGGAAGATGGTACAGGCTACAAGAATATCCCTCTGACAGAGCTTAACTTCAATCACCCCGCAGAGCTTGCTCTTATACGTCATATTGCCGCTCTTCCCAATTGCATAAACGAAGCCGCAAAGGACTATAACCCCTCAAAGATAACCAAATATCTGTGCGACCTTGCACAGCTTTTCCACAAGTTCTATGACAACTGCAAGATAAAGGGTGAGGAAGAGAATATCCTCCAGTCAAGGCTTTCACTCTGCGTTGCCACAAAGACAGTATTCAAAAATCTGCTCGATCTGCTTAAGGTCGATGCGCCCGAAAAAATGTAATTCGAGAAAGGAAAAAATATGGACAGCAATCCCGTCAGTCAGGATATACCTATACGATTGCCGATACTGCTTGACGGCGGTACCGGCACAGGGCTAGAAAAATACGGCTATGACCACAGTATGTCAACGGCTCAATTTGTCTGTGAGCACCCGGATGCACTTGTTCAGCTCCAGCAGAGCTTTCTTGATGCAGGTTCGCAGGTGCTCTACACCGCGACGCACGGTGCAAACTGTGAGAACTTAAAGGCTTTCGGTGCAGAGGATAAGACAGAAGAACTCAATGCCACCGCCGCTAAGATAACTTACGACAACTTTCACGGCAAGGCGCTCATAGCGGGCTGTCTTTCGTCTACGGGTCTTTATATAGAGCCTTACGGCGATTACACCTTCACCGAAATAATGTCGGTATACAGGCAACAGGTAAAGGCGCTCTCGCCATACTGCGATATGTTTGTTATAGAAACTGTACCCGCACTGTGGAATATGCGTGCGGCGGTACTTGCCTGCAAGAAAGAGAACAAGCCGATAATAGCAACAATGAAGGTAGACGAGGACGGCGACACAGCAATAGGCACGAATGTACTGTGCGCTATGCTTGTCCTGCAAGAAATGGGTATATCTGCATTCGGTCTTAACTGTACATCAGCCGATTTATGTCCCGATATAATAGAAGAGATCGCTCCGTATGCAAAGATACCGCTTATCGTAAAACCCAGCGCCATGTTTGAAGCCAACGGAGAAAAACAAAGCATATCACCCGATGAATTTGCGTTTGCGGTGAAAAAATCAGTGATCAACGGTGCAGGAATAGTCGGCGGTTGCTGCGGCACGGGAAAAGAACATATTGCCGCTCTGCGTGAAATGCTTGCAAATATCGACAACTCAGAAATAAAGCCTGTCGAAAAACAGGACACTTCTCTTGCGCTTGCAACTGAAAATCAGATGTTCTTCTTAGACCCCGAAACAACGGAATTTTCACCAGCAGTCGAGTGCGGTCCTTATATGGAAGACGACATTGCGCAGATGTGCAACGAAAGCTACGATGTACTTACGGTAAGCATAAACTCGCCCGACGATGCTATTGACTTCGGCAGAAATATGCATATGGCAACACTGCCTGTAGCATTCTTATCTGACGATGAAATATCGCTTAAAATGGCGCTTATGCTATATCAGGGCAGAGCGATAATAGACAAGAAATCACTTATAGAGCCCGAAAAACTCGAGGCTATGGCAGAAAAATACGGTGCCGTGCTGTATTAAGCCCTAAACAATATTTACTTTACAACACGGAAGGAATTTTTGAAATGTATAAATCAGAAATGCAATACTACCGCAAAGCGTTCTTTATGGCAATGATAATGGGTGTTATACTATTCTTGCCTTTTGTTCTCATAGACGGCGGATATTTCATCTATTACGGGGATTATAACGCTCAGCAGATACCTTTCTACACACTTTGCAACCAAGCTATAAAAAGCGGCAGCTTTATGTGGAACTGGCAAACAGACCTCGGTGCGAACTTTATCGGTTCGTACTCATTCTACACACTCGGCAGCCCGTTCTTCTGGCTCAGTATGCCGTTCCCCGCAGAATTTGCAAAGTACCTTATGGCGCCGCTCATGGTGTTGAAGCTGTCATGCTGTTCGCTGTTTGCTTTTGCTTATATAAGGCGTTTTGTAAAAAAGCCGAAGTCCGCGCTTATCGGCGGTCTTTTATATGCATTTTCCGGTTTTTCGATGTACAATGTATTCTTCAATCACTTCCACGAAGCGATGGTCGTGTTCCCTCTTATGCTGATTGCGCTCGAAGAAGCCGTTGTAAACAAGAGAAGAGTGTTCTTTGCACTTACTGTTGCGCTCAACGCATTTGTAAACTATTTCTTTTTCATCGGAGAATGTATATTTCTTATCATCTACTTCCTTTGCCGTCTTACCGACCCGAAATTCAAGGTAACATTAAAGACGTTCTTTGCGCTGGCGTTTGAGTCTGTTATCGGCGTTGCGCTGGCGGGAGCGATGTTCATACCCGCGATAATAACCTGTATAGATACCCCGAGATCGGGCAATACCTTAAACGGCTGGAATTTGGTGTTCCATAATCCGTCACAGCGATATGGAATAATATTGCAGAGTCTTTTCTTCCCTGCCGATATCCCTGCAAGACAGAATTTCTTCCCGGATTCGTCAGCAAGATGGGCGAGTGTTGCCGCATATCTGCCACTGTTCTCAATGTCGGGTGTAATTTCATTTATAAAATTCAAGAAAAAACACTGGGCAAAGTGTCTTATGCCGATATGCCTGTTGTTCGCACTTATACCCGTGCTGAACTCAAGCTTTGTGCTTTTCAATAATAATTTCTACACACGATGGTTCTATATGCCTATACTCGTTGCTTGCTTTATGACCTCCTATGCACTGGAAAACTCAGAGATAGATATGAAGTACGGACTTAAGTGGTGCGGATTTGCAGTAGTGCTTATATCACTGGTGGGTGTGCTTCCGTCAGAAGTATCAAAAGATATAGTAGATATAGGAACCGGCGATACTACTACCACAAAAGTTTCCGAGCTTTTCAGTCTGCCGGGCGAAAAGCTGCCGTTCTGGATATCGGTAATACTTGCGATAACGGCAATAGTCGTATGCTTTATACTGGTTCGTAAAAAGGATAAAGCAAAGCCTAACAGGTTTTTGCATAAAGCGTACTGCTTTACAATAGTTGCCTGCCTGTGCTTCTCATACTACACGCTTATCTACGGAAGAGCGATAGGTCCTAAGGTAGGAGATTACAATAACATTGTAAATGCTACAATAGAGCTTGACGATGACAGCTTCTACAGAGTCGAAACATACGGCGTTACAAACAATGCCAATATGCTCTGGGGAATGTACGGTTTCCGCAGCTTCCACAGCATTCTGCCCGGCTCTTCGTTTGAATACTATGACGGTATGGGATTTAACCGTTCGGTAAATACCGACCCTGACGGAACGTACTATGCAATGAGGTCGATAAACTCAACGAAATATCTTATTATTCAGAGCTATAAGCTTGAATACAGCGATACAAAAACGCTGCTTGAAAACCTCAAGAACTTTGAGAAGATAGACGAGCAGGACGGATTTACGATATTCAAGAACAACGCTTATATCCCGATAGGCTACTCAAACAGCTTCTATATAACCGATGATGAGTACGAAAAGGTTGCAAAGAGCAACCGCGACAATATGCTTGCACGCGCGGTAGTGCTCACCGATGAGCAGGTCGAAAAGTATGGGGATATATTGACAGAGCTTGACCCTGACAGGTATTCGGATTTCAATTTTGATACATTCAAAACCGATGCCGAGGAGCTTTCAAAAACAGCAGTCGATACATTTACACCCACCGCTAACGGATTTACCGCTACGTCTTCGTTCACCACAGACAGATTTGTTACATTCACAGTACCGTGGGAAAGCGGCTGGAGCGCAACAATTAACGGACAGCCCGTCGAGATAGAAAAGGTAAACCGCGGAGTAATGGGAATAAAAGTACCCGCGGGACAGTGCGACATTGAGTTCAATTACGTTACTCCCGGACTTAAAGTAGGTGTTGTCTGCACGATAGGCTCTGCATTTATCCTGATGATCTACTACATTGTGCTGAAAAAGGTATTCAGATACAAGCCCAGCCCGAACGTGCATCTCTACGGCGAGCAGCAGCTGACAACCGTTATCAATCACAATGCATATATCAGAACGATAACAAGCACGATTGATGAACAGCTTGAAAGGAATGCTGAACTGCCTGAAAGCAATACGGCGGAAAATAATAAAGATGTTACAGCATCTGACGAAGATAATGAATACGATGTTGAAAACGATAATGACAAGGCGGAATAAACCGCAGAAAAGAGGATTATATGCATCTGTTTGAAAAAACGATAGACAGCGAAGTAAAGTACGAGGGAAAGATACTGACCGTATGCTCTGATAAGGCAGAGCTTGAAAACGGCGCTATCGTTTCACGCGATGTTATCCGCCATAATGGCGGCGTAGGCGTTGTTCCGATAACCGACGAGGGCGATGTGCTGTTTGTAAGACAGTTCAGATATCCTTTTCAGAAGGTGCTGATGGAAATTCCCGCAGGAAAGCTCAACGCAGGCGAGGATCACGCGGAAGCCGGAAGAAGAGAGCTTCAGGAAGAAACAGGCTGTACCTGCAAGGAGTTCAGATACATGGGATATATGATCCCTACTCCTGCTTACTGTCAGGAGATAACACATATGTACCTTGCTACAGGTCTTGAGGGCGGAAAGCAGAACCTTGACGATGATGAATTTCTCGAGGTGGTTAAGATACCGCTTGACAAGGCTGTTGAAATGGTTATGAACGGCGAAATTGAGGACGGCAAGACACAGCTTGCTTTACTCAAAGCCAAGATGATATTAGGCTGATTTTCGGCATAAAATATTATAATGTCAGACTGAAAGGATCGGGAGTACAATGGAAGATTTCCTCACAGGAAAGAAACACGTTCATTTTATCGGAATAGGCGGAAGCGGTATGTATCCGCTGGCACAGATACTTCACAGCAAAGGTTTCTATCTTACAGGTTCGGACAATAACGAAACGGAAACGCTTAAAGCGGTGCGGAAGATGGGTATACCCGTATACATGGGTCAGAGAGCCGAGAATATTGAGGGCGCAGATCTTATTGTGTACACAGCGGCTATAATGAGCGACAACCCGGAGCTTATCGCCGCAAAAGCAAGCGGTGTGAAGACTATAGAGCGCTGTGAGCTTCTCGGACTTGTAACAAGCTGGTACAACAAGGCTGTATGCGTATCGGGCACACACGGCAAGACTACAACGTCCTCTATGCTGACGCATATGTATCTTGCGCAGAACATTGACCTGTCTACCGTTATCGGCGGAAAGCTGAAGGCTATAGGCGGAAGCGGAAGAGCGGGTTCGAGCGATGTTATGGTATGTGAAGCATGCGAGTTTTCAAATACGTTCTTACACCTGTTCCCCAACATTTCTATAATACTGAACATTGACGCGGACCACCTTGACTTTTTCAAGACGATGGATAACCTGAGAGCGTCTTTCACCAAGTTCTGCGACAATACAACGGATATCCTTGTTGTAAACGGTGATGATGAAAACACTATGAGAGCGGTTAAAGCATCGGGCTTTGACAAGCAGATCATCACTTTTGGCAAGAGTGATAAAAACAGATATTACCCCGAAAATATCGAGCGTATATCCGATTTTCAGACCGATTTTGACCTTATGGAAAGCGGCAGGAAGATTGAGCGTATCTCGATACACGTTCCCGGCGCGCATAATGTTCTCAATGCGGTTGCCGCCTGTGCCGCCGCACTTGCTACGGGAGTTACCCCCGAAAACATCAACAAGGGACTAAGCACATTCTGGGGCGCAGGGAGAAGATTTGAACGTCTTGCGACTATCGGAGGCATAACCGTTGTTGACGATTACGCTCATCACCCTGCCGAGGTTGCCGCAACACTGAAAACGGCAAAAGCAATGCAGGACTTCAAGCGCGTATGGGCTGTGCATCAGCCGTTCACCTATTCGAGAACATACACGCTTATGGACGACTTTGCAAGCGCGCTTGAAATTGCGGATAAGGTTGTGCTGACCGAGATAATGGGTAGCCGTGAGAAGAACACATATAACGTCTACTCTGCCGACCTCGCCGCCAAAATTCCCGGTTGCAAATGGTTTCCGACCTTTGAAGAGGTTGCACAATATGTTTCCGATAACGCAGAAAGCGGAGATATGATCATCACGCTCGGCTGCGGCGATGTATATAAGGTAGCTTTCAGGATTGAGGAAATGCTGAGGGAGAAGTACGGAGAATAAGCAAATAATTCGACAAACAGAAGCTGTCTGACAAGGTTTCAGGCAGCTTTTTTGTTTTCCTTATATTGACTGCAAAATATAATTATGATAAAATAAGAGTATACCAAAAAGGGGCGGAGAATATATGGGACTATTTAATAAATTATCCTCACCGATAGTTTTAAAGGAAGACAGCAATGCCGATGAACAGTTGAGGCAGATGGAATATTACGAGCTTATAGCTCCCGAGGCTGTAAAGCAGGCTATCGAGCGCGACAAGGCGCGTATAAGCTATGGCAAGACAGGCGAAACACAAATTATGTACGAGCTGAAAAACAGCCATATGCCTATGTATATAATCCACGATCTATACCTTGAATATAACGGTTGCACCGCGCAGATAGACTATCTTATCGTAACAAGAAAAGTGACTTTGCTTCTCGAGTGCAAAAATCTGTACGGCAATATTCTTGTAGATAATGCGGGGAATTTTATACGCCGCAGCGGAAGCGGTCAGACGTTCAGGCAGGAAGGTATGTACAGTCCTGTCACACAGAATGAACGACATCTTGCCCTGATAAAGGAAATGCGCAGAGATACAAAGAATGTACTGCTTAAAGGACTGTTTGAGAGCAATTTCAACAACAACTACCGTTCGCTTATAGTAATGGCAAATCCGAAATCAATAATTGATTACAGGTACGCTCCTCAGGATATAAAAGACAAGATCGTAAAGGCTGACGGACTAATCAGAAAGATAAACGAGATATGCAGTACAAGTAATCTTCCCGATATGTCGGACAAGCAGATGAAAACGCTTGCCGATTTCTTTATGGAGCATCATACGGCTAACAAGACAGATTATACCGCTAAATATCAGAATATGATAAACAAGGAAGCCACAAAAGAAACAGTTGCTCTAGTTGCCACAGAGTCAAAACAGACTGCTGTTGAAAATAGGTATACACCCAAAAGCAACCCGACTGTATGTTCACCCGACACAAGCGGATTTGTCGGTACTTCGGGAGCAAATGCACCTGATACACATATCGACAATTATGAAAATCTGCCGATATACAAGGCGCTCAGGCAGTACAGATACGAAAAGAGCAAAGCTGAAAATATCAAGGCGTATTATGTATTCAAAAATGATGAGCTGATCGAGATAATCAGACTGATGCCGACCGCTCCGGGCGAGCTTAGAAATATAAGAGGTTTTGGAGAGGGGAAAATACAGAAATACGGCAATGATATTGTAAATATCGTTAACAGGTACAGATGAATTTTCAGATATAAAAAATAACCGTCCGGGTTTTAAACCTCGGGCGGTTATTTAATTTCATTATTCTCATATTTCATAATATCCTCGACTTTACAGTCAAGTATTACACAAAGATCATCGATAAGCTGAGTGGTGACTCCCATATTATGCCGCAGTCTGTTTATCGTGCTACTGCTTATATTATACTTATTGATAAGCGCATATGTCGAAATCCCTCGCTTTTTCATTGTATCCCAAAGCGGTGTATATACTATCATATCTGCTTCTCCGATCTGGCTCAGAATAAATTATCATTTAATATTATAAATTATGTCCGACTACTTGAACATTGTCGTATTTTCGACTATAATATAAAATGGTTTTTATTCTGACAATAAACGGATGCAAAACATGGTTTGTACAATTTTCTCTGATAAACACGAAGTAAACAGCATTTATAAAAATGATTACGAAAAATATATACAGAGTATCAAGAAAAAAATTATAGAAACGGTATGGGAAATGTATTGTAACGGTTATGATACATTTCAAGTCAATTGTGAATACGGCATTCCTTTATGGACGGCAGAAATAATCACTGCTTTGAAAATGTACAATTCTATATTTTTTGATATCTTTGTACCATATGAAGAGCAATGCAAAAATTGGTCGGAAGATAAACGCAACAGATATTATGAATGCCATAAGAATGCCGATTCTGTCTCAATTGTGAATATGCATTACAGCAAAGAATGCTATAAAATTGCAGAAGAGATTATGATACGCAAAAGTGATATTGTTATATTATTCGGGTTCTCAGAAAGTATACGGTACTATTCGGATTTTTATAATATACCTCTCATAAATCCGGATTAAATAAAAAAGCAGTACCGAAAAACGATACTGCTCTTTGTCATATTTTCATTGATTACTTTGCGCTGATTGTCATCTTATATCTTGCAATCTTTTTTCCGCCGAGTATCTGAATACCTTTCTTTTCTTCAAAGACCCCGCTGTCATCATCGTAATCGTCACTGCCGCACCAAGGCTCAATGCAGATAAATCCTGCGCGCTTTCCTGCGGGAGTCCAGAGTCCGAGTGTTTCAAAGCCCTCAAAAGCTATGCTTGCAAGAGTTTTTTTGCCTTCTGTAAGCTTTACGGCTCTCGACTTTATGTTATCAAAATAAACCACATCGTTATCAAACATTTCATAGCTCAGCGGGAGCTTTGTTGTACCGTCAAGCCGCTGTATGCGATCCTTGCTCCTGAATAACCTTGTTTCAAGATCCATAACGGGAGTTGACGCTTTTTCACGCTTTTCAAACACCAGTGTGCAATTATCAAGGTCGTTACAGGCTATAGCCGGATGAGCACCTATGCAGAACGGTATCCTGTCATAGCCCGGATTGTACACGCTGTATCCGATCTCTATCCTGTCATCAAAAAGATTGTACTGTAAAGCAAGCTGAACGCTGTACGGATAACTTTTCTTTATCGGTGTGTAATTATAGGCAAGGATCAGCGAATTTCCGCTTTGACGCACTGTCACAAAGGTATTATCACGGGCAAATCCATGCTTTGAAAGCGAAACCTCCTTGCCGCCTATTACAGTTTTATTATTTTTGACATTGCCTATTGCAGGGAAAAGAACAGGCGATGTCTTACCCCAGAAAGCAGGGTCGGCACACCACATTATCTCTCTGCCGCCGATAACGAGCGATTTAAGTTCAGCTCCCTCTGATGAGATCACAGCCTTTGAATTATGTGTTTTAAGCTCAAACATCATACAGTTACCTCTAATGCTTATTGCTGATAAGCTGTAAGCTTATCGTTTTCTATAGTGAGATTAGGATTGTTGAACTTCCAGTTATTTATAAACTCAGGCATTTTCTTTGTTGTGCCCTTGAAATCCGGGAGTTCGCTCAACGTTATCACCTTATCACTGGAGAACACACCCTTTAAAAATTCTTCACTCATACGTTCGGTATTCACCGATGGTGTTCCGCCAAGCTTTGTTATTATCGCTCCCGAACCGCTTGCCGCGCAAACAAATTCTTTGCACCAAGGCATATAATAAAGCCATTTTACCTCACTGCTTTCAGCAAATACAGCCTCGGGATCCGGTATATAACCGACCTCGGAAAGTGCTGTCATCTTGCTTGTATCGGTACATTTTGAAAGCTCTTTATATTTTGCCTTCTGCTCGCTATGGTTTTCGCTTGTGGGATATATATCGATACCGCTGATATCATATGTATTGGCATTTACTGTTGTAAGTTTCGACTGACCGTTCCATACCCATATAAGGTTTGTAAGCTTATGATAGTTTTCAAGGCGGTCGTATACCATATACCACAGCTTCTGATAGAGCTGTTTCTTATATGTTTCCTTGTCCTTCATACCCCACCAGAACCAGTTTCCGCTTGCCTCGTGAAGAGGACGCCATATAACGGGAACGCCTGCTGTTTCAAGGCGCTGTAAGTAAAGCGCGATAGTGTCGATATCTTCAATAACCACATTATATTCCTTTGTTCCCGGAGTTACAGCATTTTCAAGGCTGAAGTTGCGGATATCCTTGCTGTAGAATGCAGTACCTTTAACACTGTCATCATCAATATCAACAGGAACTTTCCAGTGCCAGCAGAAAGAAACTATACCGTTCTGCTCATTATGCCACTTGATAGCTTCTTCGATCTGCGTGTAATCAGGTTCGTCAGTCCCCTGTGCATACAGGAAATCAAAGCCCATTATAGCAGGCATATCACCTGTCGTATTGTAATACATAATATTTTCAAACTGATTAGCATCAGAATACTGCTGACCCGCAAGTATCTGCTTTCCGTAAACGCTCTTTAAATAATTGAAAAGCTCGAGCGTTTCTTCATTGGTGTTCTCAGAAACAGGCTTTGAACCGTCGGGTGTCTTTGCTTCAAGCTTTTTGATAAGTGCGTCTACGTCTGTTTCGTATTTTAACGCAACATCCATATCTATCTTTCCGTTTTCGTCAACGGCGATAGGATTTGAGCGAAGCTTCTGTTCGTTGTCCGTATTTCCTGACGATGTGCCGTCAGCAGAAGTCGATGCATTTCCGCTGTCGATATTTCCTGATGTATCACCGCCGTTGCAGGCTGTCATAGACAAAATCAGCGATACGGCAATAAGTGCCGCGATTATTCTCTTCATTTGTGGATATCCTTTCCGTTTAGTTAAATTTAATCTTCTGTTTTTCGGAATTAACTCCGATTAACTTAATTATATCAAATTGACAAATAAATTTCAATAGTTTTAAAAAATTCAGTTTGTTTTGTAAGTAAAAGTAAATTTTCACGTCAATTTCCAAAGTAAAATTTCGGATAAAAATATTGACCGCGTGACGAGGATATGGTAATATAAATATGTATATAATGTACGGTGACTTTGCTGAAAGTGCAAAGCACCATTAAAATGAAAGAGGTATATTTAACCGCATGGAAATACAGCTACTCATAATCATCATAATAATGATCGCTTGTTCGGCTTTTTTCTCGGCAAGCGAAACAGCACTTACCGGTGCTAATCGCATACGACTGAAAAGCATGGCTGAAAACGGCTCCAAGGGCGCTAAAATGGCACTCAAGCTGCTTGACAAATACGATAAGGTTATCACAACAATACTTATCGGCAACAACATAGTAAACATAACCGCATCTTCACTCGGTACTATACTTGCGACAGCAATAGTAGGTCCTGACAATGCGGCGCTCGTATCGACAGTGGTACTGACGCTTGTGATACTCACATTCGGCGAGGTAATGCCGAAAAGCCTTGCGAAAGACCACTCGGAAGGAATGACAGTCGCAACGAGCGGAATAATCACATTCCTTACATTTATATTCACTCCCCTGTCAGCTTTATTTATACTGCTTAAAAAGCTTGCAAACAAGCTGTTCGGAAATAAAAAAGAGGTTACTGTAACAGAGCAGGAGCTAATGGCTATAATCGATGAGATCGAGGACGAGGGCGTACTTGAGGAGCAGGAGCGTGACCTTGTAAAGTCAGCACTTGAATTTGACGAAACGGTAGTCGATGAGATTATCACTCACCGTGTAGATGTAATAGCTGTTGATGTAAACGAAGATATCGAAACGGTAAAGGAAACCTTCATCAACGAGGAATATTCAAGGCTTCCCATTTACGAAGGCTCTATCGACCACATTATCGGCTTTGTCAGCCAGAAGGACTTTTTCAAGAAATATCTTACTAAAAAGGATGATGAAACATTCTTACTGCGTGATATAATGCAGGAGATTCACTATGTTCCTCATCTGATGAAGATAAGCGATATAATGAAACAGATGCAGAAGGACAAGGTGCATATGGCTGTCGTACTCGACCAGTACGGCGGAACACTCGGTATAGTTACGCTTGAAGATATACTTGAACAGCTTGTCGGCGAAATATGGGACGAAAATGATGAGATAGTCGCACCTGTTACATTCGTTTCCGAAAACGAGTTCAATGTCAACGGCGATGTATCGCTTACCGCTTTCAAGCGCTACTGGCATAACCGCACGGGAGATAATCCTAAAATCGACGGTAACGCAAAGACAGTCGGCGGCTGGGTGCTTGAACTTTTCGGAAAAATACCCGAAACAAACGAAAGTGTCACAACAGACGATTTCAGGATAACGGTTCTTAAAGTCAGCGAAAGAAGAATAGTAAAGGTACGCCTTACTGTAATTTCCAAACCTGAAAATAAGGAATAATATGCGTGTACTGTTTATAGTCTGCGCCGTACTGGGTACTGTCGGGATATGCGGACTTCTTGTAATGCTGCTGTTCTTCAGACTGAAAATAAATCTCGGCTTCAGACTGCCGAAGGGCAGGACGATACCGATCGAGCAGTTTATTCCGCAAGGAATATACGGCTATACGGTATTTACGGCTGTGTTCGGATATTTCGGACTGTTACTGCTTCCTCTTCGTCGGCATTTCCATATGGAATTGTACTGAATTCGCAGACGATGGAACATGCAAAGATCATGGGAACGCTGCATTGCAAAAAGGTTATAACCATAGAAAATAAGGCAAATTATATGCAGATGCCTTATGACCCGGATGTCATCTACATTTTTTGCCATGGATTTTTTACTCAGAAAGAGATTGCATTTTTAAAGCAGATAAAAGATGCAGCAGGGGATGCCTGCGAATATCTGCACTGGGGCGATATGGATTATGGTGGAATCAACATTTTCGAATTTATAAAGAACCATATCTTTCCGGACATAAAGCCGTATCTTATGGACAAGGAAAGCTTTTACAAAGCGATTCAGGCGGGATATGGTGTGAAATTAAAACCGGAAACCCGCGAAAAATTGCTGGGGAAAGACGCCGGAATGTTAGAGGAGTTGAAGCAGTGTATTCTTGAAACAAATATGACAATTGAGCAGGAGGTTTTTCTGAAAAATCTGTAGAAACTGTAGAATGAGATAGAGAGATATATAGAGAGACAGAGAGACAGTGAGACAGTGAGAGCTGAATTCTGCGAGAGCTGGAGCTTTTGGGCTGTAGTATCTGT
>OGQL01001309.1_pt1 | contig 18834 bp, 20 predicted proteins | sample 1553211 | NCBI WGS metagenome assembly OGQL01 (sample SAMEA2579942, study PRJEB22360) | human gut metagenome
GTGGCGGTTATTGATTGATGGTTGCTGCCGCGCCCAAGGGATAACCATTATCCGTACGCCGAGATAGTGTTCATTGCAAGCAACGCACCTTCATGGCACCTAAGCCAAAGTAGCGAACCTCTCGTGCATGCGTGTCAGCCTAAGGCTGCCCGCCGTAAGGGGTTTAACGATAAGAACCCTCGGTCAGTTCGCGGGCACGTTCCAGATAATGCGCCGATGTTTCCGGTGTTCCGACATAAGAAAGCGAATAGTTCTGTACCACAAATCCGAATGGATTTTTAATCTGGTCTTCTTTTGACGGGAAAGGAAGGCGCAAAAAGGCAATCCGCATTGTTGCCCGCCAGATTTTGGTGTCAATTTTTTCCACGCCGGGCAGCACGTCCATGGTCAGATACTGTGCTTGCCACAAACCGAGCGTCAACGGACGTACCCATTCGACTTTTACAAACCGTTGCAGCCCCTTTTCCTTGAACTGCATGATATTATGCTGAACATCGCCGCGATAGAATGCCTCAAACACCGGGCGTGCCGAAAACCAGTAGACAATTTCTCCAGGTCCCCAGCGAGCCAGCAGTTCATCATAATCATTGGTAATGGTGTTGCGCAAAATAATGTAATCGGTAATGTGCTGTTCGGCCAAGAGGTCGGTGGCGCGGGTATAAACTTCATCTTGCTGAACCAGTTCCAGTTCGCTGAAGTATTTATTAATCTGCAGCAGGCGGGGATACACGCTCTTTTGCGGAACCAGCAGATAAACCGTCAGCGCCAGCATCATGTTGATGCTCATACTGATGGCTGCCAAAATAACCAGGATTCGCGAAGTCCAGAGATAACGGCGCTCGGGCATGGCGTTGACATGTACCCGTTCCGGATAAAGTCCGAGCTTATCGGGGCTCTCTTTTTCGCGATATTTAAAAATCGTATGAAAAATCTCAAACATCAGACCTCTGCGCCAAGCAAATATTTTTAATTATTTTATACATGAAAGTTGAATAAAAGCAAATAAATACTACCCATAAACAAAATATTGATATAATTTATATCCGAATAGGTCTTTATAAAGGGTTTAAATTATGAAAAAAATATTGGCATGCCTGACGGCCGGCATTATGTTTGTTGTCTCCTGCACATCGGTTTCGGATGCGGAATTTGATGAAATTGTGGAAGAAAACCCGGCCTATGCGCAAACCGTGCCGGTTTATTCGGAAAATATTGTTGCTGCCCCTTCGGCGCAGGTCGACTGGGATCGGGCAATCCGTGTAGACGTGGATATGCAGAATATGTACGCCAATTCGCCGCGAACCATCAAAAAGCCGATAGACATGTATATGGCGATGGCGCTGGCCTTAAAATATAACTATACCCGCCGCCTGGTCAGTTATGAACAAAGCCTGATTGAGGCCGGCCGCTCTCCGGTTAATGAAATTCCCGAAATCATGGGGCAGGCCGGATATCTGAATACCAATAACTATTCCGGCGTCAATTCCGAACTCAAAATTGCCTGGAACCTGTTGGATATGAGTACGGTTTATTATCAGACCGTCGATCAGCAGTATCAGGCTAATCTGGCCTATGAACAAAGCCGCAAGGTTATTCATAACCTGTTGCAGGAAACCCGGGTGTTGTATTGGAAGGCCCTGACGGCTCAGCGCCTGCTTCCGGTCATTGATGATATGAACGAATATCTGGTTGCCGAGGTCGATGAACTGAACAGCCGCAGCAATGAACTGTCCGTCCAGGGGCAAAGCCTGCCGATGGACGATCTGGTCAAGAAAAGAAATTATATGGAAGCGGTCAAAAAACTGGCCGAGTTGAAGCGCGATTTGGAAACGTCAGAGTCGTGTCTTGCCAGCCTGATGGGCTTCCACCCCATGACCGAATACAAACTGGTAGGCAAAGAATACGGCAATTTTGCCCTGCCGGAGCTCAAGCAGAACCTTTCCGAGATGGAGTGGATTGCCCTGACCAACCGTCCGGAACTGCGGATGCGCGATTATGTGACCACTTCTGCCGAAGTCGAAATGATTGTCCGCGAGTTCGGTCCGCAACAGCAATATGCCAAAGATCCCAACTATTATAACCGTAAATGGTCCAAAAAAGCCCGTGAAATCGGTTATCAGGTTTTTGAGGACATTAAGAACCCGCGTGAAAGCGAATTGGAGTCGCTGCGCCGCCAGCGGATGACCACTTTGGTCTTGAGCCAGGTTTATATCGGCTGGGCCGGATATATGTCGGCGATGGAAGATTATCAGATTAATATGGAAATTGCCAATGTTTCGGAAGATATTGCCGAAGATACCACCATTAAAGACGGCAGCAAGGCCGAGAAATCAAAACTTGAATCCGCCCGGGCAATAGCCGACGAGGTGAAGGCTTCGCTGGCGTATATTGAATTGCAGGATTCGCTGGGCAATTTGTATGCGGCTCTGGGTATGGACGCCCTGCCGTATTATATGCTGGGAGAGAAACCATCGAAGATTGCCGTTTATCTGCGCAATACCCTGGAAAAATGGCGCAAGGGCGAATTTATCCCCGACAACCGTCCATACCTGCTGGATGTCCCGTCCCGCCGTCCGCCGGTCAACCTTTCCGATTCTGCGGTGATTCCCGACCAAATGGCCGAAACCGGGCAGAAAATCCAGGTGACGATTCCCAAAACGGTGCTTGATAAAATGAATTTTTCGGGCAAGGTTACTTTTCGCGCCGGCTTAAATGATGACAGCCCGCTGCCGTCCTGGCTGCGCTTTGATGAGCTGACCCGGACCATAAGCGGAACGCCGATGCCCGGAGATGTTGGCGAATATGTCGTCAAGATTTATATGACTGACGAAAACGGCAAAGTTGCTTATGTTACTTTCAAGATAAAAATTGTGGAAGTTTATGTGCCGTCGATTCGGGTAATGGGGTTGACCCCAGGCCGCCGGGCAACCGTTCTGAAGCGCTGCATCGGGCCGCAGTGTACGGATGAATATATTGAAAACGATGTCGTCGGTGAAGAGATTGTAACCAAACCGCAGACTCCGGAAATATAGAATCCGGCTGTAGAATCGTCGATTCTGAAATTAAAAAGAGATTCCTTTTTCGGGGTCTCTTTTTTTGTATCTTTATGCAAATTTATGTGCATTACGTCTAGTGATAAAGTGCAGAAAACAGCCGTATTTTGATGCGTTAAGGAAGGTTAATTTTTTTATCCACCAAGCCTGAAATTTTTTTCATAAGAAATAGAATAAGATAGGGATGTCAATGCGGAAAATTTGCTTTTTAGACATTGCGGGCATCAATTTAATACCGCAATATAAAACCATCGTTACGGCGGGCATACAAAAATTTAAATGCTTGAAAAACAGTCAAATAAAAAAATGTGTGCATACAATATATAGAATGTTTACATTTTGTTAATACTATATATAGTATATTTCCATAAGAACGAACCCAAATGTTTTAATGACTAAGTTATAAGGAATAAGCAGAGAAATGTCAGAGAGTAAGTACGATATGCCCCAGGTTGAAGCAGAAGCTTTGCCCTTTGAAAACATCACCAAGCGTGATGGCACTTTGGCACCGTTTGACAGCACCAGAATTTTTAATGCTATCAACAAAGCCGGCACCACCACCGGAGAATTCGGCGACCAGGAAAGCTGGCTGCTGACGGCTCAGGTTCTGAAGGTTTTGAAGCATAAATTTGCGGAATCTCTTCCGACAATCGAACAGGTTCAGGATGTTGTCGAACAGGTTCTGATTTCTGCCAACTACTTTGCTACTGCCAAATCCTATATTTTGTACCGTGACCAGCGCAACCGTATGCGTTCTGACCGCAAAGTTATGGTTGATGTTGAAAGCTCGATTAATGAATATCTGGAAAAGCTTGACTGGCGCGTTAATGCCAATGCCAACCAGGGATATTCCAACGGCGGCCTGATCTTGAACGTTTCCGGAAAAGTAACTGCCAACTATTGGCTGAGCCATGTTTATCCGGCGGCTGTCGGCGAAGCGCATCGCAACGGCGACGTCCATATTCACGACCTTGACATGTTGGCGGCTTACTGCGCCGGCTGGTCTCTGAAAAATCTGCTGCATGAAGGCTTTAACGGCGTGCCCGGCAAAGCGGAAGCCGGCCCGGCCAAACACCTGTCCGCTGCGGTCGGGCAAATGGTCAACTTTATGGGAACGCTGCAGAACGAATGGGCCGGTGCCCAGGCTTTCTCTTCGGTTGATACTTATCTGGCGCCTTATGTCCGGGTTGACAATCTGACCTATGAACAGGTTGAACAGTCTTTCCAGGAATTGATTTACAATTTGAACGTTCCGTCACGCTGGGGTTCGCAAACGCCGTTCACCAACTTTACCTTTGACTGGGTCTGCCCCGATGACATGCGCGACAAGCACCCGATGATTGCCGGAGTTGAACAGCCGTTTACCTATGGCGACCTGAAGCCGGAAATGGATATGATCAACAAAGCCTACATCAATGTCATGATGAAAGGCGATATCAAGGGCCGTCCGTTTACTTTCCCGATCCCCACCTATAATATGACTCCTGATTTTCCGTGGGAAGACGAAAATACCGAACTGCTGTTTGAAATGACTGCCAAATACGGCTTGCCCTATTTCCAGAACTTTATTAACTCGGTTTTGAAACCCGGCCAGATTCGCTCCATGTGTTGCCGTTTGCAGCTTGACCTGCGCGAACTTTTGGCCAAAGGTAATGGCTTGTTCGGTTCTGCCGAGCAGACCGGTTCTATCGGGGTCGTTACCATTAACTGCGCGCGCCTCGGCTATGTTTATAAGGGCGATGAACATAGCCTGTTTGCCCGGGTTGACGAGTTGTTGGAATTGGCCCGTACTTCTTTGGAAATCAAACGCAAGGTTATCCAGCGCCTGATTGACAACGGTTTGTTCCCTTTCACCAAACGCTATTTGGGAACGCTCCGTAACCACTTCTCGACATTCGGCGTCAACGGTATCAATGAAATGATCAGAAACTTCACCAATGACGAACACAATGTTGCCGACGAGTGGGGACAGGCTTTTGCCGAAAAGTTCTTGGATCATATCCGCGCCCGCATGGTTAAAATCCAGGAAGAAACCGGACACATGTATAATCTTGAGGCTACGCCGGCCGAAAGCGCCACTTACCGCTTTGCCCGCGAAGACAAGAAAAGATTTAAAGGCATTATTCAGGCCGGAACCGAAGACAATCCGTATTATACCAATTCTTCCCAGCTTCCGGTTAACTATACCGATGACCCGTTTGAGGCTTTGGAACTGCAGGAAAAATTGCAAACCAAATATACCGGCGGCACCGTGCTGCACCTCTACATGGGCCAAAGAGTTTCATCGGCGAAAGTTTGTCGCGACATTGTCAAACGCGTTCTGACGAACTACCGTTTGCCCTACGTGACAATTACTCCGACTTTCTCGGTATGTCCGAAACACGGCTACATTTCCGGGGAGCATAAATACTGCCCGATCTGCGATGAAGAGAAAAAGGCAGAAAAAAGAAAAGCCGCAATTTCCAGTAAAGAAGTTGCTTAAGTAAAAATCATAACAATGGAGACACAGAAATGACAACTATTAATTTTGAAGACGTAAAATTGAACGACAGCGAAAGACAGCCTTGTGAAGTATGGACCCGTGTTATGGGATACCTGCGTCCGGTTTCCGAATTCAATAAGGGCAAAAAGTCGGAGTTTTATTCTCGCGTATGCTTCTGCGAAAGCAAGGCCGTTAATATGGATGCTTTTGACATTGCCGCAGAATAACTGACGGTCTTTGTAGTATCAATCCCCGGCATGCTGGAAAAACTGCCGGGGATTTTTAACAAAATCAACAATCAAAAGGAAGAAGAATGAAAACAATCAACGTCGGCGGTGTTGAACAGTTCAGTTTAGTCGATTTTCCGGGAAAAGTTGCCGCTTCTGTTTTTATGCAGGGCTGTCCTTGGCGCTGCCCCTTTTGCCATAATGCCGGTTTGCAATCGGTCGGTACCGAAACGCATTTTATTTGGGATAAGTTTGTAGATTTTCTAAAAACCCGCCGGGGACTTTTGGATGCGGTTGTTTTCAGCGGTGGCGAACCTCTGCTTCAGGATGCTCTGCCCGATGCCGTAAAAGAGATACGGGATTTGGGCTTTATAATCGGATTGCACACCGGCGGATATCGCCCCTCGATGTTTGCCAAAGTTCTGCCTTTGGTTGACTGGGTCGGTTTTGACATCAAGGCGCCTCTTGAAGCTGGGCGTTATCAGCAGGCGGTCGGCGGCCCCGATCATTTGCACCATGTTTTGGAAAGTCTGGATATGCTCCTGGCTTCCGGAAAGGATTTTGAGTGCCGGACAACCTGTGATCCGCGGATTTTGGAAGTCAGGGATATTCTGACGATTGGCGAGAGCCTGAAGGATAAGGGGGTTAGAAACTATTATTTGCAAAAATACCGGCCGATTCCCGGTGATACCCAAACCGAAGATGCCGATTGTGAAAAGTTTTTTGGCAGTCCCGATTTGTTGAAATGGCTGCGTGAAAATTTTGAAAATTTTGACGTTCGGAAATAGATAAAAAAACTTGCCAAGATAAAATTTATAGAGTAATGAAGAAACAACAGTCTTATATTTGTTAAAATTTTTGTTTCATTAAAATTATTTATCGTATGAAAACAAATGTTGAGGGTAATCCTGCGATTACCAATTTCGCGTTAGAACAAAACCAGTTTCTTGCCAACCGTTATCCGGAGCGCATAAGTTTCGAATATGACGGCATTGCGTATCGCAATTTTGAAACGGCTTATCAGTCGCAGAAAATGGAAAAAGAAGCTGATCGCCGCAAAGCCGCCGGCATGTATCCCGAAGAAGCAAAAGTTTTTGCCCGAGGCCGAATGTTGCGCAAGAATTGGGAAACTCCACTGGCTGAAAATGCACCGCGTCCGAGTAAGTTGTGCGAATGTCTGAAAGATGTTGTAATGTACGATTTGCTCTGGATTAAATTCCATGATAATCCGGAATTAAGGGATTTGCTGATTGCAACCGGAGATGCCGTTATCAACAAGGAAAATACCGACTACGAAATTTATTGGGGAACCTGTAAAGGCGTCGGTAAGGGTAAAATCGGCAAAATGCTGATGGAAATTCGCAGCAGATTGGCCGGAAAAGTTTAAGCGATGTTTCATTTGAATAAAGGCAGTTCTCTAGAACTGCCTTTATTTTTTGCGGCGACGCATGCCCTATCGGGCTGTTGACGTTTTGTTGCGGACAAACTTTTTGTTATTACCGTATTTCTTTTTAGGTTTTCCGGCCGGAAAATCATTCCGGGTATTATCGGCGGAGTTTTTATATTTTCCGCCTTTCCCTTCGCCGGCAAAATGAAATCCGCCCGCTTTTCGCGATTGCCCGCGGCGTTTCTCTTTGCCGAATTTGGAAGCGGCGATTTCTACGACCGATTTTTTTGACGGCTTGATTTCCACCGCTACGGTTGCCATTTTCTGCGCCAGTTTCAGTTTTGCTTTGTTGACCGAGAAGCCAAAACTGCCGACATTGCGGCCCAAAGTATAGTAGCTGCCGTGGACATAAGCAATCAACCCGGCTTTTTCGAGCGTCAGCCGGCCTTCCTCGTTAAGATATTTATCATCAATGTTGACGGCGACAATTTCTGCCAAAAACATGTCATGCGTGCCAAAATGTTGAATGTCTTTAACCCGGCATTCAATCGAAACCGGACTTTCTTCAATTTGTGGCGCTTTGACTGCCGAACAGGGCAGGGCGGTCAGTTTCATTTCCTTAAACTTGTCAACGTTGCGTCCGGATTTGACGCCGCAATAATCGGCGGCGGAAACCAGCGGCAAAGTAGTCAGATTAATGACAAATTCTTTGCTTTCGCTGATAATCTCATGCGAATAACGTTCCGGACGGATAGAAACATAGGTCATCGGCGGTTCCGAGGCAATGATGCCGGTCCAGGCGGCTGTCATGACATTGGGATTTTTGACCGTTCCGCAGGAGATTAAGGCCGGCGGAACCGGCGAAAGAAGAGTTCCGGGTTTCCAGGTAATTTTGCTCATTTTTAGCCTCGTTAAAATTAATTTTTTCCCCACAGTAGCTTAGATTTTCCGATTATGCAAACATTTTAAAATAATACTTGATAAACGATAGAAATTTATATACCAAAAAAAGATAAGTGTTCTAATTTTTCGATACCTGATATCCAAAAATAGGTTATTGATTAATTGACAGCTCTTTTTATACTGAGTTATGACTAATTGATACTTAACAGTTTCAAGTTTGTCTGAGCCGTCAGAAGCTCAATGCATTGCGGTGAAATGATATTGCACCGGGCCCGTATTCAGGGGCAAAATATCGCCTGCTTATCTTATCTGAGGCCGGGGAGCTTTAACGAATGTACAGAAGTCTTCAATGACTTTAAAGGTTAAAGGATCATCTCAATGCATTTGATTTCTGAACTCTCCGACCGCCTTGAAGCTTCGGCAAAAACAGGATGCGAGGAGAAAATGATAAGTAAGAAGGATATTGCCAACTTGGAGAGTATTTTATTGCTCCGGGCTGTTGAGCAACATGCTGGTAAACGTAAAGCGTCAGAAGCATTAAATACTTCGGTTGACACCATTAATAAATACCTTGATAATTTGGAACAGGAACTGGGCGTTAAGTTACTGTCAACCAGTAGCCGCGGCAGCAATTTGACCAACGTTGCCCGTCGGATTGCCGACAAAGCCGGAAAAGTCAAAGAGATTCTGGATGATATTTACAGTATTCGGCATGAAAATAAAGAAGTAAAAGGAGAAGTCCGTGTTTTCCTGTCTATGGGGTTTGCGTCCTATCTGGTGCCGCATGATTTGTCGGTTTTGTTTGACCTTTATCCTGAACTGTCGGTAAATTCGGTAACGACGCTTGATTTTCCCAAGCTTCATGAGGCCGATTATGATATTGCCATCACCTATGCCAATATTGATGAACAGAATTTAAGTTTGATAACGGAGAAGAAAATCAAGTGCGGCTTTTTTGCATCGCCGCAGTACCTTGCCCGCAACGGATATCCGATTAACATGGACGATATGCTCAAAAATTACCGTGTTGTCCTGGGAACCAACAAAAATCTGCTTTGCTGCAGCGGTCATGATCTTTCTAAAGAAGCTAAAAATATCTGCTTTATTTCCAATAATGTTTTTACGCTGATTAATGTTGTCGAGAACGGAACCGGCATCGGCATAATGCCGCTGAGCTTTACCAAAAGCGGCTTGGTTTGCCTGGATAATATTCCTTGTGACTGCGTATTGAACTGCCGCTTGTTTGCCAACAAAAACACCAAAAACATTCCCCGTGTGCGAACCATGATAAACTTCTATAAAGATGTCATTACCCGGTTGGAAAATCCTATTGCAGATATTTGATAATCCGGCAGGGGTTTCCTGCCGCCAAAACATGATCCGGAATATCCTTGGTAACCACGCTTCCCGAACCGATAACGCTGTTTTTCCCGATGGAAATGCCGGGGTTGATTACAACATTGCCGCCGACCCAGACATTGTCTCCGATTGTTACCGGATAAGCATATTCCAATCCCTGATTGCGGCTTTCGGCATCTAACGGGTGGGTCGCGGTATAAATGTTGACGTTAGGGCCGAGAAATACGTTGTTTCCGATATGAACCTCCGCCCCGTCCAAAATCGTGCAGCCGAAGTTGGCAAAAAAGTTATTGCCGACATGAATGTTGTACCCGTAATCACAGTAAAACGGTGCGACGATTCTCAGGTTGTCCCCATGTCCGCCCAGCAGTCCGGATATGATTCTTTCCTGTCCTTTCCGATCCGATGGTGCCGTTTGGTTGTATTTATACAGAACTTCCTTGGCCTTGAGGCGCTCTTGTATCAGCTCTTCATCGTCGGCATTATACAAACTTCCGTCCTGCATCTTTTGCTTTTCTGTCTTCATGGCGGCTCCTTTCCCGATTCTTTGTTTATAATGCTATAACAGAAGTTTTTAATCTGTTAATTAAATTTTTTTTCAAAAACTAAGACTTGTTTAACAGATTTATATAACAATACTAATACCTGAACTACTTAAAATATAGGATACGGACTAATGAAAAAAATTTTTGTTTTGCCGGCAGTGCTGATGATGGCCGCTTCTTGCCGGACAGTAACTTTCAATGATTTACACAGCCCCAATTCAAATGTTAGCAAACTTCCCGCTCTGGACGTCAAGGTAGACAAAGACAGCCTGAAAACAGCCTACCCGGTTCGCAAAATTTCATCAGGAAGCGGAGCCGAAAGTGGCAGTTTGAACTTCTACGGCTCGGTCAGCAGCTATGAACAGGACAGCCGTGCCCGCGATATTGTCTCGCTTATTAATTATGACGTTCGTAACAATATCGCTGCCTCGACCGGTAAAATCAGCGGCGAATTTAAGGCTCGCCTGAGTAATGTTGATAATGGTTACAATGCCATCTATTATCCTTTAACGGCTCTGCAAATGATTACATTATACCTTCCGAGTATTTTCGGGGCTCCGGTTGGCGAGCAGGTTTGTGAGGTCGAATTAGAAGTTGAGATTATGAATAATCATAAGGAAATTGTCGCCTCTTATATTGAAACCGGCCGCGGAACGGCAAAGATTGCCGCTTATTACGGCTTTAACAGCCGGGAGGGTGCCCGCTATTGCGCAATCCAAGCCGTCCAGAGCGCCATGGATAAGGTCAAGCTGAATGTTGCCGAGGATTATCAACGGCTTAACAGCGCTTTGCAGAAATAACGGCATTAAATTTTGTTCCGATATCAGTTAAGGCAATAAAAATTGCTCAACGCTGTTATCTTGTTGCCGATTGAAAGAACTTTGCAAACTTTGATAATTTCGCTTTTCCCTGTTGCGAAGCAAAATCATTGGTCAGCAGTCCGCTATGAGTGAGTTTTTTCCTCAGCTCCCGGGCGCACCTTTTGATGGTGTTGTCAACACGTTTAGGATCTTCCCAGCCTTTAACCTTATGCTGCATGGCTCGCAAGATTTTCATGACGGTGGCAACCTCAAGATTGGTTCCTGCCAGTTCATGGGCAACATTGGGATATGAATATACCATTGATATCGGCAGCAGAGGCTTAAATTCATCCGGGTATTTTCCTAGTTTGGAATCAAAGCGTCCGCCGGCAGAAACCCTGTAAGGATGAGCCATACAGTTGCCAATGATAATATCCTGCGCAATTCCATTGAGGTTATCATAAGATAAATAGCGGTCTTTTTCATTTTGCGAAACAGGAACGTCAGGAATATAAAAGTTTGTTCCTGCAACTTTTTTCTCGTTTTCTAATTTTTGAAACCCAAAAGCAAATTCGGAAGCTATTCTTTTTTGATAAGCAGGATAGCCAAACATTACAAAATTTACATCTTTGCTTTTATCAAAAAACCTGTTGCGGATTTCTGCCAGCATTTCAATATTATCGGCGGTTGAAATGTCTTTGGGGGTGACCAGACATTCTTTGATGAATTTTTTAGGAACGCCGCAGGCCTTAAAAAAGCGGACATACATTTCAACTTCAGATTTAACGTTAAATCTTAATCCGCTTTGATTAAAATTTGTATTTCCCTGATTATCATGTAATCCTAAAAATACTAATTTTTTGGCGCGGCCCGTTTTCTTAAAATCATGATACCAGGCTTCGACTGCCGCGGCGCCGGCTCCCGGATGTCCTGAAAAAATAACAAAAGCGTCAGCGATTCTGGGGATATCCAAATAATCAACCCCTTTTATTTCCCGGTCATAACCCTCATATCGGACAATATCGCCTTTTTTGATGCGCCCTCTGTCTTCTGCTTCCAATACGATTTGTTTTTCTTCATCGGTTAACGTGAACGTTACAATACCGGTGCGATTTTTAACATGTTCTTTGGCTTGGTTAGAAGCTTTGACGACATTAAAACCGGGTTGCTGCATAAGGCTGTGGGCGTATTGGATGTCTTCAATATATTGTGCAAAATCTGTTTCCTTAAATCCCCGTTTTTCCCATTCCGGCTGATAATGGCTAAAATCTTTGAGGCCGGAAGACAGATAATCAATAATAATTTGCTCATAAACGGTTGGTTTATATGTCATCGCGCTTCGCCTCCAGTAAATTTTGCCATAAATCTTTTTATCTTGGGTATTGTAAATGCCCGGTTTATAAAAAGATGATGAACCCATATAAATAAAAAAATCAGTACATTAAGTATAGTCTTCTTTGTAGGATATATCAATATTTTTTTATTACGGAGCGATGCTGTCAAAATTCAAAGGATAAATCTGCTTGAGCGAACTTCTTAAAATTCATCGGCAGGCGGTCGCGCCACAATACCGTAAGATTGGGCTCCGGGGCAGGCCCCAAATTTTGCAGGGTGTGCAGAAAACGGGCCGGGAACCGTGGTTTATAAATAAAAAAACGCTCTCAAGTGGGCAATTTTAAGAAATGGCGCACGATATTGTACAATTAGCGGACTAATTTTACGCAAGATTTCAGCGACTTAGGTAGGAAAATTGAATTACTTGAGGGTAATCAATAATGGGGCAAATATAAAAGATATAGAGCATATTTTATTATAATTTTTTCCATTTAAAGTGTTGATCCTTATAAATTGGCTCTAAATTTATTTTAATTTCTTCAACAATTTCATTTACCCTTTTGTTAATGTCATCATTAGCATTATTGGAAAATAGTATATTTTGTAATATTGTGGGATTTTGATGTGTATCACTATAATACAGGTCTTTTGCCGCAGTCCTGATTTTAAGCGTATATCCAGTTAATTCATATATTAATTGCATTAACTCCAATCCCCAATACAAGCATGCATCATTCATAAAATTTTGCAGTTTTTCTATTTTATCTTGTCTTTCCGCCAATCTACGATGAGGAACCCATGCAAAATATCTTTCTGGAAAAATTCCCATGTGTTCAGGATCACGTTGCTTTTCCGAATGTACCCACTGTTCCACCTCTTTAATATCAAGTTCGTTGATGCGTCCAATTCTTGCATATAGTATGGCATCTTGCACATCATATACGCTTTTCATTATTTGACAGGCAAGTTCTATTTTTCTCTTTCCGATAAATTCTTTGCGCCATGTATGCAAAGCGAAACCTGCAATTAAAGCCATAGCAATTGTTGAAAAGGCTGTAATTATATCTGAAAAATCACTGATTGCCATTTTTTATTTTCTTTTTTAGGTTCACTAAGTGGTTCGTAATATTGTTCATTAGGTTAATCCATATTTAAACATTTTTCTAGTTCTCTAAAGAATTCTATAGAAAAAGTTTCATCTCCTTTTGTCTTTCCTTCTTCGTACTCTCTAAAAATTATGTTCTGATATGTTAACAAGTTTCTTCCAGCTAAACAAACTTCAATCTTATCTTGTTTATCTCCTTTGTTTTTTAAGATATTATGATATTGAGCAAATGTTCTCATCCCTGACATAAAATTAACTAAAGAGGCAAATTTATTTGCTTCTTCTACTGTATTATGATTCCCTTTTAATACAATATAAGCTTGCGCTACAGATAAATTTCTGTCGTCTGTATTTAAATAGCTATTTGCAAAGACGCTCATTGTGCACCCCATCAAAAAGCCAACTAATAGTAATGTATATTTTCTCACAATAACCTCCTTACAATGGTAATTTGAAATAAAGCATACTTAGATTAATCATAAAATACAATAAATTTTTGTCCGAGCAATAATTATTGAAAAATTCTATCTACACCCAATATATTTTTTAATTAAATTTTCAACAATTTTATCGGACTGGGATTTTATTTAGAAAAAAGCTTGATTTTCTTAGCGTTTGCACAAAAAGTCCGATAATTTATTTAAAATCTGTCTTTTTCAAATGGTAAAAATCGGACTAGTTCAAAGCATTGCTTTACATAACAAAAAAGCACCTCAAAAGGTGCTATCTCAAAAATGGTGCGCGATACTGTGCAGTTATCGGACTCAGGATTATGAGGATTTTAAGGAATTGGGAAGAAAAATTGAGGCAATTTAAAATCCTAATCAACCATTGCCAGACAGTAGTTTTTAAAATCTTCATTGTTAATAGAATAACAATAGTTTTTTTCATTTTTTACAATTGCCAAACAAAATTGTTTTTTAGTCTGATTCTTTATGCTGTTACAATATACCGGATGATTCTTTTTCCTGCTCAGACAAAGATATTTAAGGTCATTATCCTTTATATTATGACAATCATTCCCAAAACATTGCGTTGAAAATATTAAAACTATAAAAAATATAAAGTATTTCATGTATTTGCCTAATTTGAATTGTATCCGAATTTCCTAGATAATAAAACTTCTTTCCAATAATTTTCTCGGGAAATAACATATTCATTTGAGGCTGTATTTAAAATTTGCTCTAGCAAAGTGTAATGAAAATTATTTTGTATATATTCAAAACCTTTATCGTTGACAATTTTTTTTAATTCTTTATTTCCACCGTGTCCATCGGTAACATAATCTTTCCACCTGTTCCATATTCCACTGCCACCACACGCCGAGCCGACATATTCTTTACCATTATTTTTGTCTTTTATTAAATATACCCCGTAAATGTTTTGCAATGCTGTATGCCAGTCCGGTAATTGGTTATCAATAATAAATTTTAAATCTGCATAACTAACACTGACAGAATTATAATTTTTAAAATTTTTAAATTTAACAGGTTCTTCTAAAATAGTTTTTACATACATTTCATCAAAAACAGTTTCAAAATTTAACCGACGATTTCTACCGCAAAATTTCAAATTTACTTTTAGTCTGCCAATAAATTCGTTATACAAAGGCATTTCGTGGATTACATATCTGTCTTCTTTTATATCCGAAACTTCATAAATTCCGCTGAACAGCCAAGTGTCTTTTTCATAATACACATTTACAAAAGAAATAATATATTTTCGGTTAAAAGCATTAGTTTGTGGTTTATACTCATTCCATCCTATCCATCTCTTTTTATCAGTTAAAAAAATATCTAGAGGCTCGCTCTGACCATCTGTTGAGGCAAGGTGTATTTTGTAGTCCTGTATATTTTCAAAATGTATAATAGATGATAATTTTATTAAGCTCGCAACCAATTTATTGCTCCTGATCATTTTAGATGAAATGCTATATTAGGATAATATGTAATTATTTAATTTAGATTTAATTGTCATCGGACTGGGATTTTATTTAGTAAAAAGCTTGATTTTCTTAGCTTTCGCTCAAAAAGTCCGATAATTTGTTTAAAATTGCTGTTTTCAAAATCTATAAAATCGGACTAAATAAGCTATTGTTTAAAAAGAAAAAATCCGCAATAAATGCGGAAATCTTAAAAATGGTGCACCTGGCCGGAATCGAACCGGCACGTCCTTGCGGACAACAGATTTTAAGTCTGCAGCGTCTACCTGTTCCGCCACAGGTGCCCGATACGAATGTGTTATACAAAGAAAATATCATAAATGCAATATAAAACTTGTTTCTTTTCATAAAATATGCTTTGTTAAAAACGAGTAAAATTTATATTAAGGAAGACACCAAATGAAGACTATAGATATTTCCTGGCGCAGATATATTCTGCCTAATATTAACAATGAAGGCTGGCGTTTTGTCGGCATTTTTGCTGCCGTTACGGCGCTGTTGGCGATTCTCTGGCAGCCTCTGGGCTGGATTGGATTGGTTCTGACCATTTGGTGTTTTTATTTCTTCCGCGATCCGGAGCGCGTAACGCCCGATGTTGAAAACGTTGTCGTTTCTCCGGCCGATGGTATTGTTCAGATGATTACCAAAGTTAAAGCGCCGGAAGAACTGGGGCTGGGGGATAAAAAGTTTACCCGTGTCAGCGTTTTTATGAGTGTGTTTAATGTTCACGTCAACCGCGCTCCGGCCGAAGGAAAAATCCTTAAGTCTGTCTATGTTCCCGGAAAATTTTTGAATGCCACTCTGGATAAGGCCAGCAAAGACAATGAACGTCAGCTCCTGTCCATGAAAACTAAAAGCGGTAAGGAGATTGCCTTTGTCCAAATCGCCGGATTGGTTGCCCGCCGTATTTTGTGCCATGCCCAACCCGGCCAGGCTTATAAGGCCGGCGAACGCTTTGGGCTGATCCGCTTTGGTTCGCGGCTGGACGTTTATCTGCCGGAAGGGGTAGAGCCTCAGGTTTGTCTCGGCCAGACGATGGTTGCCGGCGAAACTGTCATTGCCAATTTGGAAAGCGGTGCGGCTCAGGTTGAAGGAGTGATAAGATAGTGGAAAAAATTAATAACAAGTTGCAGATTTCAAAACAGAAACTCAAGGCTTTGCCTTTTCGCAAGATTGCTCCGAACATCGTTACCATGTTGGCGCTTTGCTCCGGCGTAACCTCAATCCGTTATTCCATTCAGGAAGATTGGACCAAAGCCGTCGTCTGTATTTTCTTTGCCGCTTTGTTTGATTGGTTTGACGGACGTGTTGCCCGCCTGCTGAAAGGGTCGACCAAGTTTGGCGCCGAGCTGGATTCGCTGTCCGATTTTGTCAGCTTTGGCGTGGCGCCGGCAATCCTTCTTTATCAATGGTCTTTGTTTGATTTGCCCAAATACGGCTGGTTTTTCTGCCTGCTGATGGCAATCGGCATGTCTATGCGCTTGGCGCGCTTTAATACTATGCTTGATGATGAACCGCAGCCCGAATATTGGACGCATTTTTTTGTCGGCGTTCCGGCTCCGGCCGCGGCCGCTCTGGCATTGATGCCCCTGTTGATTTCTTTTGACACGCCGGAACTGACTTTTGTCCGTTCACACGCTTTTTGCGGAACTTTGCTTTGCGTCGTGTCGTTTTTAATGGTCAGTCGAATTCCGACGTTTTCGACCAAACACCTGCGGGTAACCAAAAGCGGGCTGATTTTCTTGATGATTGTTGTCGCCCTCTTTGTCAGTTCGCTGATGACGCAGCCGTGGTTTACGCTGGGCTTTGCTACCTTCCTTTACGCCTTGTCAATTCCTTATGGCGTTGTTGTCTTCCTTCGGGAAAAGAAAAAATACCAGGAAGAAAACGGCGGAGAAGTATAAAAAATGAAAGGCTGTTCAAACGGGCAGCCTTTTTTATTAGCGATATTTTTATCTTTTCAGGCTAAAATGCCGGCATAAACTGGAGAATGCCTATGCTGAACTTTATCTGGGCCGGATTTTTTCTGATTGCTTTTGCCGTTGCTTCTTGTCGCAATTTATGGGGCGGCGATACTGCGGTTTGGACAACTCTGATAAACGCAACGTTTGCCGATGCCAAGTCGGCTTTTCTGATTTCCCTGAACCTGACCGGTATTCTTTGCCTTTGGCTGGGCCTGCTGAAGATTGCCGAACGTTCGGGAATGGCTGCTCTGCTGGCTCGCGGGCTGCAACCGCTGTTTCGTCGGATTATGCCCGATGTTCCTGCCGGTTCTCCGGCTATGTCCTCGATGATTATGAATATGGCGGCCAATGTCTTGGGGCTTGATAACGCCGCAACCCCGATGGGCCTGAAGGCGATGGAGCAGTTGCAGGCGATTAACCCGCATAAAGACCGGGCCAGCAATGCCCAGATTTTGTTTATGGTGATTAACGCTTCGGCGGTAACGCTGATTCCGATCAGTATCCTTATGTATCGTTCGGAATTAGGTTCGACGAACCCCAGCGCCGTCTTTGTGCCAATTTTGTGTGCAACTTCGGTTTCGACCTTGGTGGGCTTTCTGGCGGTGGCGGCAGTTCAGAAGCTCAATATTTTCAATCGGGTCGTCTTGGCCTATTTGTTGGGAGCCTTTGGTTTTATCGCCGGCGTTGCTTGGTATTTTGGCAGTCTTGAGCCGGAACGGCGTTTGGAACTTTCGGCGGCCTGGGGAAATTTTATCCTCTTTGCTTTTGTCGTCGGTTTTATCTCCGCCGGTTTAATCAAAAAACTGAACGTTTATGAAACTTTTATCGAAGGGGCCAAAGAGGGGTTTGAAATTGCCGTCAGGATTATCCCTTATTTGGTTGCAATGTTGGTAGCCATTGGTGTTTTTCGTGCCTCCGGAGCCTTGGACTATCTGGTGCAGGGATTTGAAAGGCTTTTTTCGCTTTGCGGCATGAATACGGATTTTGTTGCCGCTTTGCCGACGGCATTTATGAAGCCGCTCTCCGGCAGCGGTGCCCGGGCAATGATGATTGAAACGATGCAGACTTATGGGGCGGACAGCTTCCCGGCTTTTGTTTCTGCGGTTATCCAAGGGTCAACCGAAACTACATTCTATGTTTTGGCCGTTTATTTCGGGGCCGTCAGAATCAGCAAAGTCGGCGCCGCGCTGCCTTGTGCATTGCTTGCCGACCTTGCCGGAATTATTGCGGCGGTTGCCTTGTCCTATCTGTTTTATTGACGGTTTTCTCGCATGATTTTGTTATAAACTTCATGGCTGAGCAAAAAGTTTTGAACGTCTTCATAATTTAACGGCTGATAAATTTCTTCAATTCGCTTGGGCGTACCGGTATTTTTGACCTGAAAGCCTTTGCCTTTATAGGTAACAATCCGGTGCTGCCCGATACGTTCGATGTCTACGCCGGGCAGGGCGCGGGTGATGGCTTCGGTTCTTTTTTCTTTGGGGAGTTCCACGACTTCGGCTGCCATTTTTTTTGCGTCTTCCAAATTCTGCAATGCTTTTTCGTTCAGGATACTGCCATTGTCAACAACTTCCATAAAGGTAAAGATATAGCCGATTAGATTGGAATAATACGAAAGCCTTTTATTGTCCATTTCAAAAACTCCTGTTCCCTTGAATAAATTTGTCCGCTGCTATCTCGTATATTGGCGGGGGGCGCCGCCGGGAGAGTAGGTTTTGTTCTTGACCACGGC
>OGQL01001323.1_pt1 | contig 18711 bp, 14 predicted proteins | sample 1553211 | NCBI WGS metagenome assembly OGQL01 (sample SAMEA2579942, study PRJEB22360) | human gut metagenome
ACCCAGTACAGGTTCCGTCGGTATCATCGGCGATGGCGGCTTCCTGATCAAGCCGATCATGGATCTCACCGCTGCTGCTTAAGTTAAAGCCTTATAAAAAGCCCTCCGCAAATGGAGGGCTTTTTCTTTTAAAGAATGAAGGGACTATTGGGGAGCCTTGGCATCATTTTTCTTTTGTGCTTACATTATTATATATAGTTATATATAGTATAGAAAAAGAGCGTGTACCACGCTCTTTTTTTATTCTTCAGAGTGTTGCTCCTCTTCAGCACGCTTGCGATAGAAGTCGATGTGATCAGCACCCCACTGATAGATTGCCTGCAAGACCGGCAACAGAGTCTCTCCCATATTCGTCAACGAATACTCAACCTTCGGTGGAGAATCCGGATAAACATCGCGCTGAACCACGCCATCTCTTTCCAACTCCCGAAGCTGTTTTGTAAGCATACGGTTACTAATATTTACGAAAATTCTTTGAATTTCTCCATATCGCATTGGGCCCTTCCAGCCTAGGTTCCAAAGAATGGTTGCTTTATACTTCCCAGAAATAATTGCCATCGTCAATTCACGTTCCAATTCAAACAACCGCTTTTCGTTCGTTCCAACCGCAGCAACTTCCTTTGTAATAGACGCCATCATCGTCACCTCCTCAGCATAATCAGACCACCAACAAAAAGGTTATATACAATCTTATTAGTTAGTTTCGTCTATGATTGTGTTATTATACCTTATTTTTTTCAAAAAACATAGTATTATCTCATATTTCGCTATCATTTTTATATTTATTTATCAAAATAAAAGCGGCAATATGTAAATAAGGCACTTTTGTGTTTTATGGATGCAAAATTGTCATCTTGAGATACTTTTTTCCCATCATTACTCAATGTTTTTTTATTATTTTTTAGTAATTTCACCACAATAAAGTGCGTAATTTACATTCATTTTTCCAGCATGTATGATTGTGATGGTCAAAAAAGTATGATCTGTTCATTAAAATTTTTGTTTTATATTTTCTATTGTTTTCATTTTGTTTTCCTTGCATCAATCCAATGGAGATAGGGGGGAAAGAAATAGTCATTTGCATGCGGGAAAGCATTTATTAGTCTTACTACTTCATTATTTTTTGGGAGGTTTCCTATGGAACTATCTTTGCTGCAAGCAATCCTTCTGGGCTTGTACTACTGGTTCGCTGTTTGGTACATGGGATACAGCGTACTGTTCGTATTTACCGGCCCGCTGTTCACAGCTATGATCTGTGGTTTCGTGCTGGGCGATGTTTCCACCGCTATGAAGATTGGTGCTACGATCCAGCCGATGTTCCTGGCCTTTACAGCTGCGGGCGGTACTGCCGTTTGGGATGAAACTGCGGCCACCATCGGCGGCTGCACCATCACGATGGTCAGCGGTCTGCCGGTTGAAAGTGCTGTTACCATCGCCGTGCCGTTGAGCCTGTTGTGTGCACAGCTGCATACCATCCGCCGTTTGATCATGGTATATCCTGTACAGAAGGCTGACCAGTATGCCAAAACCTGCAACACTAAGGGCATCATGTTCATGGCTACCTGGTGGACCATCATTGTTAAATTCTTCCTGTTTGCAATCCCGATGATCATCGCGATCTACTTTGGTGCAGAGGCTGTTGGTAACTTCATCACCCAGCTGCCGGAATGGATCACCAATGCGCTGAATGCAACGGGTAAATTGCTGCCGGCTCTCGGCTTTGCCATGACCATCAACGTCATCGGCCGTCCGCAGTTTTTGCCCTTCTTCCTGGGCGGCTTCTTCTTCGCACAGTACTCCGGCATCAGCGGCATTCCGCTGGCATTGGCCGGTCTGTTCATCGCTTTCATGTATTATCTTATCCTCCAGGCTTCCGACAACCAGGAAGCTGCGGAAGACACCGGCGCACAGGCGGCTGTGGAAGCTGACAAAGAGGGCAAAAAGCTGCTCTCCAAAAAGGATATCAACAAGCTGGTACTTCGTTGGAACTTGATGGCCGAAATGTCCAACTCGTTCGCTCGTTTGCAGTCTCTGTCCTTCTGTGCAGCGTTCATTCCGATTCTGAAAAAACTCTATGGCAACGACCAAGAAGAGTTCTCTGCGGCATTGACCCGCCACCTGATGTTCTTCAACACCGAAGGTATCTGGGGTTCCGTGGTACACGGTATTGTAATCGCGATGGAAGAACAGCGCGCTTGGCGCTCCGATTCCGATCGAGGCCATCACCGGCATCAAAGCTGGCTTGATGGGACCGTTTGCCGGCATCGGCGATACCATCGACTGGTCCACGCTGAAACCGTTGTTCATCATGCTGGTTCTGCCTCTGGCAGAAGGCGGATCCTTCCTGGCTCCCATCATCTATGCTGTACTGCTGATTGGTGTTACCTACACGGAAAGCTTCATTTTCGTGAACACCGGCTACAAGATGGGTACCGAAGCGGCCCTAAGCATCTTGGAAGGCGGCGCCATCAACAAGTTCATCTCCTGTGCATCTGTACTGGGTATGTTCATGATGGGTGGTCTGTCTGCCTCCATGGTTAGCGTGTACACCACCGCTCAGATCCCGACCGGTGACAACACCGTAATGACGATCCAGGGCGATATCCTCGACGCAGTTGCGCCTGGCTTGCTGACCTTGGCTGCCGTGCTGCTGGTATACAAATACCTGCGCAGCGGCCACAGCATGATGAAAGCCACGTTCTGGCTGCTGGGCATTGGCCTGGTGCTTGGTTCCGTCGGTATCATCGGCGATGGCGGCTTCCTGATCAAACCTTTGGTAGCTGCTGCGGCTGCTTAAAATTAGTGCCTATCAAAAAGAGCCCTATTATGGGGGCTCTTTTTTTAGTAAAAAATTTTTTATAAAAAAAGTGTGCATTTTGCCAAAATTGTGCTATAATATCGCTTGGTTAATGGTTACTAAAAAGTTCTTAACTATAAAAATATATATATTACAACACAAAAAAACGAAACGATTGTTATATTTACCAGATACATTATTTGGTAGTTTATAAAGTTTCTTTGCCTACTGCTTGTAAGGCGAAAGGGGGACGGTTGAGAGATTCACAAGCAAACATTTCTTATGTCATTCTACTTAAAAAAATCCAATAGGGGGTAACTATGGAATTATCAGTTCTCCAAGCTGCTATTCTAGCTCTGTATTATTGGTTTGCCCAATGGTACATCTTCTATAGCGCAATCAACGTCTTCTTGGGACCGCTTTGCACCGGTCTTTTCTGCGGCATCGTCCTCGGCGATATTCCGACTGCAATGAAGATTGCCGCTACGATTCAGCCGATGTTCTTGGCCTTCACGGGTGCTGGCGGCACCGTTGTTTGGGATGAAACCGCTGCTACCATGGGTGGTTGCGTAATCACCATGATCAGTGGATTGGATACTTCCCAAGCTGTCACCATCGCTGTGCCGTTGAGCTTGCTGTGTGCACAGCTGCACACCCTGCGCCGTATCATCATGGTATATCCGGTACAGCGTGCTGACGAGTATGCCAAGACCTGCAACACCAAGGGCATTTTGTTCATGGCGTTCTGGTGGCCGACCATTGTGAAGTTCTTCATCTTTGGCGTACCGATGTTCCTCGCTCTGTACTTCGGTGCAGAAGCCGTAGGCAGCTTCATGAACAGCCTGCCGGTCTGGATCACCAACGCACTGGGCGCTACCGGCAAATTGCTGCCGGCGCTGGGCTTTGCTATGACGGTTAACGTTATCGGCCGCCCGCAGTTCCTGCCCTTCTTCCTGGGCGGTTTCTTCTTCGCTCAGTACTCCGGCATCAGCGGTATCCCGCTGGCACTGTCCGGTTTGTTCATTGCATTCCTGTACTACCTGATCCTCCAGGCTTCCGACAAAGAAGAGGAAGCTGTGGATGCTGGCACGCAGGCCGCTGTGGATGCTGATGAAAAAGGCAAACGCCTGCTGTCCAAAAAAGACGTCAACAACTTGGTTTTCCGCTGGAACTTCTATTGCGAAGTTTCCAACTCCTTCGCTCGTCTGCAATCGCTGGCTTTCTGTGCTGCGTTTGTACCGATTCTGAAGAAGCTTTATGGCAATGACCAAGAAGAGTTCTCCGCGGCGTTGAGCCGTCACCTGATGTTCTTCAACACAGAAGGTATCTGGGGTTCCGTGGTACACGGTATCGTTATCGCTATGGAAGAGCAGCGCGCACTTGGCGCTCCGATTCCGGTAGAAGCCATCACCGGTGTTAAGGCTGGTTTGATGGGACCGTTTGCCGGCATCGGCGATACCATCGACTGGTCCACGCTGAAACCGTTGTTCATCATGCTGGTTCTGCCTCTGGCAGAAGGCGGATCCTTCCTGGCTCCCATCATCTATGCTGTACTGCTGATTGGTGTTACCTACACGGAAAGCTTCATTTTCGTGAACACCGGCTACAAGATGGGTACCGAAGCGGCCCTAAGCATCTTGGAAGGCGGCGCCATCAACAAGTTCATCTCCTGTGCATCTGTACTGGGTATGTTCATGATGGGTGGTCTGTCTGCCTCCATGGTTAGCGTGTACACCACCGCTCAGATCCCGACCGGTGACAACACCGTAATGACGATCCAGGGCGATATCCTCGACGCAGTTGCGCCTGGCTTGCTGACCTTGGCTGCCGTGCTGCTGGTATACAAATACCTGCGCAGCGGCCACAGCATGATGAAAGCCACGTTCTGGCTGCTGGGCATTGGCCTGGTGCTTGGTTCCGTCGGTATCATCGGCGATGGCGGCTTCCTGATCAAACCTTTGGTAGCTGCTGCGGCTGCTTAAAATTAGTGCCTATCAAAAAGAGCCCTATTATGGGGGCTCTTTTTTTAGTAAAAAATTTTTTATAAAAAAAGTGTGCATTTTGCCAAAATTGTGCTATAATATCGCTTGGTTAATGGTTACTAAAAAGTTCTTAACTATAAAAATATATATATTACAACACAAAAAAACGAAACGATTGTTATATTTACCAGATACATTATTTGGTAGTTTATAAAGTTTCTTTGCCTACTGCTTGTAAGGCGAAAGGGGGACGGTTGAGAGATTCACAAGCAAACATTTCTTATGTCATTCTACTTAAAAAAATCCAATAGGGGGTAACTATGGAATTATCAGTTCTCCAAGCTGCTATTCTAGCTCTGTATTATTGGTTTGCCCAATGGTACATCTTCTATAGCGCAATCAACGTCTTCTTGGGACCGCTTTGCACCGGTCTTTTCTGCGGCATCGTCCTCGGCGATATTCCGACTGCAATGAAGATTGCCGCTACGATTCAGCCGATGTTCTTGGCCTTCACGGGTGCTGGCGGCACCGTTGTTTGGGATGAAACCGCTGCTACCATGGGTGGTTGCGTAATCACCATGATCAGTGGATTGGATACTTCCCAAGCTGTCACCATCGCTGTGCCGTTGAGCTTGCTGTGTGCACAGCTGCACACCCTGCGCCGTATCATCATGGTATATCCGGTACAGCGTGCTGACGAGTATGCCAAGACCTGCAACACCAAGGGCATTTTGTTCATGGCGTTCTGGTGGCCGACCATTGTGAAGTTCTTCATCTTTGGCGTACCGATGTTCCTCGCTCTGTACTTCGGTGCAGAAGCCGTAGGCAGCTTCATGAACAGCCTGCCGGTCTGGATCACCAACGCACTGGGCGCTACCGGCAAATTGCTGCCGGCGCTGGGCTTTGCTATGACGGTTAACGTTATCGGCCGCCCGCAGTTCCTGCCCTTCTTCCTGGGCGGTTTCTTCCTGGCCCAGTATTCCGGCCTCAGCGGCATCCCGCTGGCATTGTCCGGTTTGTTCGTTGCGTTCATGTACTACCTGATCCTCCAGGCTTCCGACAAAGAAGAAGCTGTGGACGAAGGCAGCCAGGCTGCTGTAGAAGCTGACAAAGAAGGCAAAAAGCTGCTCACCAAAAAGGATGTTAACAACCTGGCATGGCGCTGGAACGTATACTGCGAAATGTCTAACTCCTTTGCTCGTTTGCAGTCTCTAGCATTCTGCGCGGCGTTTATTCCGGTGCTGAAAAAGCTGTATGGACATGACCAAGAAGAGTTCTCCGCAGCGTTGACTCGTCACTTGATGTTCTTCAACACTGAAGGTATTTGGGGTTCCGTGGTACACGGTATCGCACTTGCTATGGAAGAACAACGCGCTATGGGCGCTCCCGTTCCGGTAGAAGCCATCACCGGTATCAAGGCCGGCTTGATGGGACCGTTTGCCGGCATCGGCGACACCATCGACTGGTCCACCATCAAACCCTTGATGGCAATGCTGTGCCTGCCTCTGGCGGAAAGCGGTTCTTTCATCGCACCTGTCATTTACTTCATCCTGGTTGCGGGCATTCTGACGACTGAAGAATTCTTCTTCGTAAACATCGGCTACCGCATGGGTACCGAAGCTGCCATGACCATCTTGGGCGGCGGCATGGTCAACAAGTTCATCTCCTGTGCATCTGTACTGGGTATGTTCATGATGGGCGGCCTGTCTGCCTCCATGGTTAACGTATACACCACCGCTCAGATCCCGACCGGTGAAGGCACCGTGATGGCGATCCAGGGCGACATTCTCGACGCGGTTGCGCCTGGTCTGTTGACGCTGGCTACCGTATTGCTGGTATACAAATACCTGCGCAGCGGCCACAGCATGATGAAAGCTACGTTCTGGATTCTGGGCATCGGCCTGGTACTGGGCGCAGTTGGGGTCATTGGTGATGGTGGCTTCCTGATTAAACCGTTGGTAGAGGCAGCTGCCTAATCGGCACATAAGATTGCATACAAAAAGAGCCCTTTGAAAAGGGTTCTTTTATTGTATCTGATACGGTTTTCTCTTCCTTTTCCGGCCATGCAAAAAGCCCTGCTAGGGCAGGGCTCTTTTGCATGGTTAATAGGTTAATATGCGCTCTTGATGATACGCAGCCGCACAATTTCCGGAATGGCCTCCAGCTCTTTGACCGCTTCCGGCGTTACGGTTCCTTCCAGATCGATCATGGTATACGCAATCTTGTCCCTAGAGCGGTTGTTCATGCTGGTGATATTGTTATTCTCCTTGGCCAGAATCGTGGTGATCTGGCTTACGATGTTCGGTACGTTTTGATGCACAAACGTAATGCGTTCGCCCTGATGCGGCGGCAGCGCGCAGGCCGGCATGTTGACGGAGTTTTTGATATTACCCGTTTGCAGGAAATCATATAGCTGCTCCGCCGCCATTTTGGCACAGTTTTCCTCCGATTCCGGCGTGGAAGCGCCCAGATGCGGCACGGCAATGATGCCCTCTACACCGATGACCTCTTCATCCGGGAAGTCCACGACATATTTGGAGATAATGCCTTTTTTCAAAGCATCCTTCAGCGCTTCGTTGTTGACCAGTCCGCCGCGCGCAAAGTTCAGCAGGATCGCGCCCTTCTTCGTCTTTGCCAGCACCTCTTCATTGATGGTATCCCTGGTCTTATCGCTCAGCGGCACATGGATGGTGATGATATCGCTCTGTGCAACGAGCTGTTCCAGCGAAACAGCACGGCGCACTTCCTTTTTCAACGACCAAGCCGCTTCGATGGTGATAAACGGGTCATAGCCGATGACATCCATCCCCAGCGAAAGCGCGTCGTTTGCCACCATAGCGCCAATGGCGCCCAGGCCGATGACGCCCAGCGTCTTGCCTTTGATTTCCGGCCCTACAAAGCGTTTTTTCTCCGCTTCGATGGTTTTTGTCACACCCTCTTGGCCCTTTAGCGTCTGCGCCCAGGCTGTGGCTTCAAACACATTGCGCGAAGCCATAATCGCGCTGGCCAGAACCAGCTCCTTGACCGCGTTGGCGTTGGCGCCCGGCGTATTGAATACGACCACGCCGTTTTCTGTGCAGCGGTCGATGGGGATGTTGTTATAGCCTACGCCCGCGCGTGCAATGCCGAGCAGGCTCTTATTGAATTCCATATTCAAGCAGTCTGCGCTGCGGACAATGATGCCGTTCGGGTCCTCCACGTCTTTGCCAACCTCGTACCGTTCTCCCGGCAGTTCATTATAAATCACGCTCGAAATATTGTTGAGCAGCTGAATTCTTTTTTTCATCGTTTCATGCCTTCCTTATTTGTTTTCCATTTCAAATTTCTTCATAAATGCCACCAACGCCTTGACCCCTTCTACCGGCATTGCGTTGTAGATGGAAGCACGGATGCCGCCTACGCTGCGGTGCCCTTTCAGGCTCACCAAGCCAGCCGCCGTGCTTTCCTTGATGAATTTGGCCGTCAGTTCCTCGTTGGGCAGTACAAACGGCACATTCATCAGCGAGCGCTGCGCTTTGTTTGTGACCGTACCGGTGTACAGGCTGCTGTTGTCGATGCAGTCGTACAGGATAGCCGCCTTTTCCTCATTGACCTTTTGGATGGCCTCCACGCCGCCGTTTTTCAGCATCCACTGGAATACCAGCCCCGCCATATAGATGGCAAACGTCGGCGGCGTATTAAAGCAGGAATCATTGTCCGCATGCGTTTTGTAATTCAGCATGGTGGGGGCGTCCTCCGGGCAGAAGCCGATGAGATCCTCCCGCACGATGGCAATGGTCAGGCCGGCCGGACCTACATTTTTCTGTGCGCCGAAATACAATACGCCGAAATCGTTGATATCATAAACCTGGGACAGGATGTTGCTGGAAGCATCCGCCACCAGCGGCACGCCCGCCGGCGGGGTGGGCAGCGCATCATACCGCGTACCGTAAATAGTGTTGTTTGTGACAATGTAGAGGTAATCGGCCTCTTTATCGAATTTTGCCGGGTCGATCTCCGGAATGTGGGTAAAGTTATCCTCCTCCGAAGAGGCCACCACATTGACTTTTCCCACCTTTTTTGCTTCTTTGATGGCCTTTTTGGACCATGCACCGGTATTGATATAATCCGCTTTAAAGGATTTACGCATCAAGTTCATCGGTATCATGGAAAACTGCAAAGACGCGCCGCCCTGTAAAAACAGCACCTTATAGTTGTCTGGAATATGCATCAAGGTACGCAGGTCCGCCTCCGCCTGCTGCAGAATTTTGGAGAACGCTGCGCCTCTATGGCTCATCTCCATCACGGACATGCCCGTATCCTGATAACATACCAATTCCGAAGCAGCCTTTTGTAAGACCTCTTCCGGCATCACGGCCGGTCCTGCTGCAAAGTTGTAAACTCTTTCTGACATCACTCATGTCTCCCTTCCCTGAAAAGCGCATCGCGCCCTATCGGCCCCGCAATTTACATTGGGGGATAGATAAAAACTTTAATTAGAGATATTATAGACAATAGAAACTTAGATTACAATGTATTGTAGCACTTTCCCGGTGCCAAAGCGCTGCATTTTCTGCATTTTTTTAAGTTTTTGCACCTTTTTTCAAAGGAGATTTCAAAACCATGGAGGACTTATTCAGCCAGCTGGCCAAGAGCAAAGCCCCGCTGGCAGACCGGATGCGCCCCCGTACCTTGGACGAGTTTATCGGACAAAAGCATGTGGTAGGCCTTGGCAGGCTGCTGCGCCGCGCCATCGAGGCGGACAGCCTGACCTCCAGCATTTTCTTCGGGCCGCCTGGCTGCGGAAAAACGACGCTGGCCAGCATCATTGCAGAGGCTACGCGCAGTAAATTCGTGAAAATCAATGCGGTTTCCACCGGCGTAAAGGAGATGCGCCAGATTTTGGAGCAGGCCGAAACAGACCTAAAGCTGTACGGAAAAACTACCACTGTATTGCTGGATGAATGCCATCGGTGGAGCAAATCGCAAAGCGACATCATGCTGCCCGCCCTAGAAAGCGGCGTGGTGCGGTTCATAGGCTCTACCACAGAAAATCCTATGATTTCTATGACGCCGGCCATCGTCAGCCGATGCCGTATTTTTCAGTTTTCCCCGCTGACGCAAGCGGATATACTGGAGGCGCTCGTCCGTGCGCTAACCGACGAGCGGGGGTTTGCCGGCCAGCGCATCGAATTTGAGCCCGGCGTATTGGAATACTGGGCCAACGTGGCAAACGGAGACGCGCGCACCGCGCTCAATGCGCTGGAGTTAGCGGTGACGACAACGCCGCCGGATGCACAGGGGCTGGTGTATATTTCCAAAGAGACGGCGCAGGATAGTATACAGCAGCGCATGCTGAATATCGACGATGAACATTTTTATAATATGCTGAGCGCCTTTTGCAAATCCCTGCGCGGCAGCAATGCCGACGCCGCTTTGGCCTGGTTCGCGCGCATGATGTATGCTGGTGTGGACCCGCGCATCATTGCCAGGCGGCTCATCGTGCATGCCAGTGAGGACGTCGGCATGGCCAATCCGCAGGCCATGGTACAGGCCGTATCTGCCGCGCAGGCACTGGAATTCATCGGCATGCCGGAAGCGCGCTTAAATCTGGCGCAGGCCATCATTTACATTTGCGAGTCCCCAAAATCCAACAGCGTCTTGATGGGCATTGAAGGCGCCCTGGCTGGTGTTCGCGATAACGCCGAAGAGCCTGTGCCGCTGCACCTGCGCGATACGCACTATAAGGGTTCCTCGCAGCTTGGCAACGGCAAAGGATACAAATACCCGCATGACTATCCCGGCCATTATGTGGCGCAGGACTATATGCCGAGTTCTGTGAAAGGAGAGACCTATTACCGCCCTTCTGAAATGGGGCAGGAACGTAAGATCGCCGAACGGCATCGGCTTTTGCATACATCGAAATGAGAACATTTTTTAAAAAAGGATGAGGTGAAACCATTGATCCCTAAAGAAACAGTGCAAAGGGTTTTGCAGGCTGCGCTCCAGGAAGGAGCGGATTTTGCAGAGCTCTATTACGAAAATACCCAGCGGAACTCCCTGCAATACCGGGACGGCAAGGTGGAAACCGTGCTGAGCGGCCTAGACGCAGGCGCGGGCATCCGCGTGTTTTCCGGCACGAACAGCGCATACGCATATACCTGCGATATTTCCCCTAGAGCGCTGATAGACGCAGCCGTCTCGGCGGCCCAAACCCTGCGCGCCCATGCCAAGGAACACTGCAAAGATTTTGTCGTGGCGCCGGCGCGGCCGATACAGAAGGCCCTGATCCGTCCGCAGGCGGTGGAGGCCAAACAGCGCGTAGAAGTAGCACAAAAAGCCTATCAGGCCGCTAAGGCCGTCTCGCCTGAAATTGTGCAGACACAAGTTGCCGTGATGGATGTGCTGAGCCATGTGCTCGTGGCCAATTCCTATGGCGTATGGGCGGAGGATGAACGGGCGCGCGCCAGGCTGGCCGTGTCCACCGTGGCAAGCGCAAACGGAGAGATCCAAACCGGGTTTGAGGGCCCGGGCGCTGGCCGCGGGTTTGAATTTTTTTCCGATCTCGATATCGAAGGCGCAGCCCAGCAGGCGGCGCAGACCGCCATCACCATGCTGCTGGCAGACTGCGATGCACAGGATGCCGCCCGGCGGCTGGAACGGGCACGCGGCCATGTGCGGGAGGCCATCCGGCTGGAAGTGCTGTAAAAGCACATTTTTACACCCAAGTTCCTTAGCGGCACAAGCCGCATCGGATATACACCTGTTTTAAAGGAGGGCCCACTTATGACGAATGAAGAACTGGTCCGCGCGGCGCTGGAGAAGGTCGGCGGAAAGAGCAACGTTCTCACCGCAACCAACTGCATGACCCGCCTGCGGGTGCGCGTTAAAGATGACGCCAAGATCGACGATGATGGCCTGAAGGCCATCGAGGGCGTGATGGGCATCGTGCATGACCGTACTGGCTATGTGGAGATCGTGGTCGGCCCCGGCAAGTGCCGCAAGTGCGCAGATATCTGCCGCGACATGGGCATCCCGGCAGACGCCGCCGCTTCCACTGCCAACGACTGGCAGACCAACAAGGCCGCAGTCAAGGCCGGACAGAAGCAGAGCAAGGTCAGGGAGCTGTTCAAGACCTTCGGCGATATCTTTATCCCCCTGATCCCGGGCGTTGTGGCTTCCGGTCTGTGCGCCGGCATCAACTCCCTGATCGGTCAGGTGGTGCCGAACTACGCCGACATCCCCGCACTGGCACTCATCAGCACCCTGCTGGGCCTGATGAACACCTGCTTCCTTGGCTACCTGACCGCATGGGTCGGCTACCGCGCAGCGGAAAAGTTCGGCGGCACCCCCATTCTGGGCGGTATGCTGGGCATGATCACCGGTCTGGACGGCATCAACAAGATCTCTTCCATTCTGGGTCTCTTCAACGAGGCTGTGCCGCTGGATTCCATCCTGCGTGCAGGCCGCGGCGGCGTGCTGGCCGTTGTGCTGGGCGCATGGTGCCTTGTCAAGATCGAGCGCTGGGTGCGCAAGTGGATGCCTGAATCTCTGGACATCGTGTTCACCCCGCTGATCACCATGATCCTGTGCCTTGTACCCTATATCCTGGTCATCATGCCCGCTACCGGCTATGTTTCCACCGCACTGTGCTGGGTGGTTGAAAAGCTGTGCATGAGCGAGAGCCTGATCGTGCGCATCATTGCCGGTTATGTTTCCACCGCACTGTTCCTGCCCATGGTCGCTATGGGTATGCATCACGGTCTGGTCGCCCTGTACTCCGTGCAGCTGGAGACCTTCGGCTACGTTACCCTGTACCCCGCTCTGGCCATGGCCGGTGCCGGTCAGGTGGGCGCTGCTGTCGCTATCTACTTCAAGGCTAAGAAGTGCGGCAACACCCGTCTGAAGAATGTTATCACCGGCGCGCTGCCCGCAGGTCTGCTGGGCATCGGCGAGCCGCTGATCTACGGTGTCACCCTGCCCATGGGCAAGCCCTTCATCAGCGCCGGTCTGGGTGCCGGCTTCGGCGGTGCCTTCGTCATGGCCATGCAGGTGGCTGCTACTGCTTGGGGTCCCTCCGGTCTGCTGGCTCTGTTCGTCATGACCGCCGGCCCTCACGGTGTGGCTGCTTCCGTTGGCTGCTACGCAGTGGGTCTGGTCATCTGCTACATCATGGGCTTTATCGTGACCAACGCAATGGTCTCTGTTGAGGACGTTGCCAATGCTTAAAACACTCGGACGGTCAGTGTATCTGACGCAGTTTGAGGAACAGCGTGCGTCGCTTTCCGCTTTTGCGGCAGGCGGCGCGCCTGTTTTTATCTCACTGCATATCAGCGAAGAATTTGATGCCGCTTACTGCGCCCGCGTGCAGGAGATGTGCGACTTTCTGGCGGCGCAGGGCTGGCGCATTCTGGCAGACGTGTCGGAAAAGACCATCCGGCAGTTCGGCTGTGCCGACCTGACTGCGCTGGCAAAGCGGCTGCACCTGTGGGGTCTGCGACTGGATTACGGCTTCTCGCTGGAGGAAATGTGCGCCCTTGCGCAGCAGCTGCCCGTTGCCGTCAACGCTTCCACCACCACTCCGGAGGTGGCGCGGCAGCTGGCCGCGGGCGGCGGCACGGTCATCGCCATGCACAACTTCTACCCCCGCCCGGAGACCGGCCTTGACCCGGAATTCCTGCACGAGAGCACCGCCGCATTGCAGGCAGAGGGCTTGCAGGTGTACGGCTTTATCCCCGGCGACGCCCTGCTGCGTGGGCCGCTGTACGCGGGTCTGCCTACGCTGGAAGCCCACCGCACCGCCGCCCCCTCGGCGGCCTTTGTGGATTTGGCTGTGAACTACGGGCTGGACGGTATTTTTGCGGGAGATCCGGAGGTCAGCGCGCGGGAGCAGGAGTACATCCGGCACTTCTGCACCACCGGCGAGCTCTGCCTGCCGGTCGCCCTGCGCCCCGGCTACGAGACGCTGTACGACCGCACCTTTACCTGCCGCCCGGACTCGCCCAAAGGGCTTGTGCGGTATCAGGAATCCCGGCTCTACTCCTGCTTTGGCAGCACCGTGCAGCCGGATAATTGCGTGGAGCGCCGCCGCCGTTGCGTGACCATGGATAACATCGGCTACGGACGCTATTCCGGCGAGATCCAGCTTGTGCGCGCCGACCTGCCCGCAGACGAAAAGGTAAACGTCATCGGCGAAGTGCCCGCAGAATACGATCTGCTGCTGGACTGCATTAAGCGTGGAAAGACCTTCCGCATGGTAAAAGTACAGTAAAAACCCTCTCAGTCATCTCGCTTTGCTCGATGCCAGCTCCCCCTTCGGGGGAGCTGGACAGATTATAATATCAAGTGCAACATTAGCAAAAAAGAAAGACAACATAACAGACATCGTGTAAAATAGAGTTACCACACAAAATCTTACAAACGAGGTCGTCTGTTATGCTGTCGTACACTCATTTTACACGAATCGAAAGAATAAAGCTAGAGGAACTGAAGAAAAAAGGAAAAAGTATTCGAGAAATTGCCAGAGAACTGGGACGTTCACCTTCCAGCGTAAGCAGAGAACTTCGCCGAAACCAGAACAAGAACGGCGGCTATCATCATTGGAGAGCTACGATCTTGTACATCCTGCGTCGTCGCAAATGCCACCCGGCATCCAGACTTGCAGAGGGTACTGAGATCCGCAGCTACGTTGAAGATAAGCTTTCCCTTTATTGGTCTCCGGAAACGATTGCCGGACGCTGGAACACAGAACATCCAGATGACCGCATCGCCCATACAACGATCTACAGTTGGCTGGCGCAGCGAAAATTGACCGGCTTTTCCCGGAAGACACATCTTCGGCGGCGCGGCAAACGCATACAGACGCGGAATGCTAACTATAATACGATTCATCCTGACCGCCTTATCGAGGACTGGCCGGAGGAAATCCGCACCAGAATCCGAATCGGTGACTGGGAGGGAGATACTATCTATGGCGGCATTGGCAAAGGCTTTGCCGCCACAATGGTAGACCGGAAATCGCGTTATTTAGCAGCAGCGCGGATACTTACACGCCGTCCGGATGATACATCCAACGCTATTTATAAAGCGCTGGATGGCCTTCCGGTAAAGAGCATTTCTCTCGACAATGGTTCCGAGTTTTCTTCGTTCCGCCAAATGGAAAAACACTTCAAAGCTCCCATTTATTTCGCCAAACCTCATGCACCGTGGCAGAGAGGCACAAACGAAAATACAACAGCCTTACCATCTACCGTATGGAAAAGAACCAGGGGTTTGCCCGCCTTACCGCCGCCAGTGCCGGAATGACGCCGGAGCCGGCATACTCGCTGGAGGTGGATCAGTGGCTGGATGTGCTCCGTGCCATCGAACAGGAAGGGCTGTGGGTGAATCGCGGCTTCCTCCCCGGACGTCCGATGTATGCCGCAGGCGTGCGGCAGAACGGCAGCCTTGTGGTACTGATCGGGCTGCATACTGCCAGCGAAGAGCAGATGACCCTGTATTACCAGAATCTGTTCCGCATCCTCTGCGGACTGGTGGAAACAGCACTGGTGCGGGCCTTTGAGTACGAGAGCGTTGTGCGGGAAAACTGGTATCTGCCCGGCACCTGCCTGCTGCGTCCGGCTGTGTTTGCAGAGCAGCTGGCTACAGCCTGCACCCTGCAGGAAGACAAAATGGCCCATCATCTGCTGCTGCAGGTGACGGGAAAGTTCAAAAACCGGGCCGAAATCAACGACCGGGTGAGGCGCTCCATCCGCAGTACCGATGCAGCAGGCGTTGGAACAAACAACGCCATTTACCTGCTGATGAATCAGACCGATGAAGAAAATCTGCCGCTGCTGACCCAGCGACTGGGTGAAAAAGGGCTTCACGTCACTGCAGTGCCGCTGGATGAGCAGCTGCGGCTGATCAGCGCTGCAAAACAGGAGGCATCGCATGCGTAACGGGTTCTGGCTTGGTCTTGTGCTGCTGGCAGTACATCTGGCCGTATGCGGGGGGATCTGGCTGCTGGCCAGGACCCGGGTACTGGAGGTGGAGGGATATTTTGCCCCGGTGATGCTTCTTGTGCCGCTGTGGGGGCCGCTGTGTGTGCTGCTGCTCCACACTTCCAACCGCCTTACAGGCGGGTGCCTGCGGGAACAGACACTTGAAAAGCTGCACATCAACGAAGAAATACACAAAAGCATCCTTGTGGCGGATGACGAGGGCGAGGATACGGTCGTTCCACTGGAGGAAGCGCTGCTGGTTGACAGTCCCGCGCAGAAACGCAAGCTCATCCTCTCGGTGCTGACGGATGACCCCGCAGGCTATTATGAACTGCTTCAGCAGGCCCGCATGGACAACGACAGCGAAGTGGTACACTACGCTTCCACGGCGCTGTCGCAGATCACCAAGGAGGCGGACCTGAAATTGCAGAAGCTGGAGCAGCGCTATGCCGCTGCCCCGGACGATGCCGTCGTGCTGGAAGAATACTGCGACTATCTGGAAAGCTACCTGAAAGACGGTTTCGTACAGGGCAGAGCCGCAGAGATCCAGAGCCATCAGCTGGAGCAGCTGCTGAAAAAGCGGCTGGAAGATCTTGACGGACGCCGCAGCTGTATGCTGGAATGCAGGCTGGCAGAGGTGCAGCTCAGTCTTGCAGAGTATGACCGCGCAGAAAAAACGCTGGAAGACCTTACGGCGCGCTGGCCCCAGCGCGAGGCGTCGTGGGTGCTCCGCCTGCGGCTGGCAGCAGCGCTGCGAGATGGGGAGGCTATCCAAAAAACACTGGGTCAAATCGAGGAAAAGGAGGTCTACCTCAGTGCAAAGGGCCGCGAGATCGTGCGGTTCTGGCAGGGGAAACAGCAATGATAAAGGAAATCCTTTCCCGGCTGCGGACGTTCCGCTGGCAAAAGCTGCTGATCATCTGGGCCGTGTTCGTGGCGATGGCCGCTATCCTGTTTGCGGAGCGCAGCGGTATTCAATACAAAGCAGCGAAATTCGAGCTCGATTATCTCCCCCGGACAGAGGCAAAGCCTGCACAGACCGCCATGTTCGGCCAGCCCGTCACCTGCCTGCTGCTCTACGATTCCGGGCAGGAAGGTACAGACCTTGCAAAAGAGCAGTTCGATCAGATCTTGCTGGATATGAAAGTGAGCACGCAGGCTGTGGATGTACACACGACCTCTCTTGAAGGGATCCCGGAGTTTGACCGATATAAAACCGTTGTGGTCCTCATGAGCGATCTGGATGCGTTGGGCAGCCGCCTGATCGACCTGATGAACTGGGTAAAGGACGGCGGCAGTGTCCTGTTTGCCATGACGCCCCAGAAAACGACGTATTTTGATGCCATTTCGCCCAAACTCGGCGTCCTGTCCTCTTCGTGGGAGTATAAGACCGCAGAAAGCATCGTTCCCACAGAGGAGTTTATGCTGGGCGGCGGGCAGCGGTATGAATTCAGTGATCCATTCCAGTCCTCCCTCAGCGTCAGCCTCCGGGAGGAAGCCACAGTCTATGCCCGCACGGGGGACGAAGGCGTTCCGCTGGTGTGGGGCACAAAGTCCGGTGCCGGTCGGGTGGTGGTGGACAACATCGGCATCTACGATAAGATCATGCGCGGCATCTATGCAGCGTCCTTCAGCCTTCTGTGCGATGCCGCTGCCTACCCGGTGATCAACAGCGCGGTGTTCTATCTGGACGATTTTCCGTCTCCGGTGCCCGGCGGCGATGGTAGTTATATCCGCAGGGACTACGGGATGAGCATAGCGGACTTTTATTCCAAGGTCTGGTGGCCGGATCTCGTAAAGCTTGCACAGCAATATTCCATCCGTTTTACCGGTGTCATGATCGAAAACTATGAGGACGATACCCAAAGCACGCCGGTTCGTCAGCCGGACACCCAGCAGTTCCGATACTATGGCAGCCTGCTGCTGCAGCAGGGCGGGGAAGTGGGCTTTCACGGCTACAACCATCAGCCGCTGGTGCTGCCCGATACGGATTACAAGGATCTTTACAGCTACCGTCAGTGGCCCAGCGAGGATGCCATTGTGGCAGCGATGAACGAGCTGATCGATTTTCAAAAGACCGTGCTGCCCAACACCGAGGGCAGCGTCTATGTGCCGCCCTCCAACATCCTTTCCGCTGCAGGGCGGAAGGTGCTGGGCAGCAAAGTGTCCCAGATCCGCACCATTGCCAGCACCTACTTTTCGGATGGCACGTCCCTGCCCTATGTGCAGGAATTCGGTGTGGCCAGCGACGGTATCGTGGAGCAGCCCCGCATCGTATCCGGCGGTATGGTGGGCGATACCTATATGCGGCTGGCCGCGATGAGCGAGTTGAATATGCATTACGTCAGCACCCACTTTATGCACCCGGACGATCTGCTGGATGTGGACCGCGGTGCTGCGGAAGGCTGGGAAACCTATAAGGGCGGTCTGAAAGATTACCTCAAGTGGCTCAGTGCCGCCGCACCGGATCTGCGCAGGCAGACCGGCACCGAGTGCTCTGCTGCCATCCAGCGGTATGCACAGCTGACGGTCACGCTGGACAGCACCGACACCGCGTGGATACTTCATCTTGGAAATTTTGCCGATGAAGCGTGGCTTTTCTTCCGCGCCAATGAGGGGACTCCCGGCAAGGTGACGGGCGGCGAATTGACCCGCCTGACCGGAGAGCTTTATCTGCTCAAGGCCAATGCCGACACAGTCCGCATTGAAAAGAAGGGGGCGTGACCATGCGCATCTGTCTGGTGCTGGAGGGGTCTTACCCGTATGTCCACGGCGGCGTATCCACATGGATGCACGCTTATATTCAGGCTATGCCTTGGCAGGAGTTCTCCCTCTGGGTCATCGGTGCCAAAGCGCAGGACCGGGGAAAGTTTGTGTATGAGCTGCCGCCCAACGTGAAAGAGGTGGAGGAGGTTTTTCTGGATGATGCTCTCCGTCTCCACGGTGAGCAGCATCCGGTCCTGTTTACCGC
>OGQL01001343.1_pt1 | contig 18520 bp, 8 predicted proteins | sample 1553211 | NCBI WGS metagenome assembly OGQL01 (sample SAMEA2579942, study PRJEB22360) | human gut metagenome
GCTGAAAAGGACCGGCTTGTTGAATTGAGGAATAGACAGCGTGAAGATTTTTTTAATCACCGGGATTATGAACGGGAACTTCGCACTGTGTCTGCTAATATTGATATGATTCTTAAGAAGAATTACGAGCAACTACATGATAGAAAAGAGCCAAATTTATAGAGACACATTAAAAGGGACAGATTGTTCCTCTGTCCCTAAAAATATATCTCTATTTTTCTAACTGCTCATACCAATCTTCTGGAAACCCTATATGTCTCAATGATATATCATTCTCATATTCTTCTACAATAGCTTTTAATTCTATCAAGACTTTGTTGATCCATTCTTTTTTATTTGGATATAATAATTTTAATACAAGTATTTGTGAAAACAATTTTCTGTTTGGTGACATTTCTAATTCCCTTGGCATTTTGGGTAATGCGGGAAATGACCAATAATACAGCCTTGAATAATGTGCACAACGGTTTCTTAAATCAGTGATGCAACGTAACCAGCTTTTTAAACAGGCCACTGATGTACCATATAATTCTTTTGCTAAATATTTCTGGTCACCAGACTGCAAATCCGCATAAAAGTAGGACAACATTCCCATTGAAAAAAATTCAACAATAACCCATATAGGAAAATTTCCGCCATACTTTTCTTTATGGTGCTGAACTACTGATGTACTTTTATTTTCCTCTATACATACATTTAACAGTTTCACGAACTTTTCATGATTGTGCCTGTCATTGTAAATAGCCCCATCCATATATCCTAAAGCCCCATGAACATGTCCACTGTAATAGGCTAATTGCGTTCTTAAATATAATTCAACTTTTTCTATATAATTAAATAATACACCACGCAATCTACTGTCAAATTCATAGATTCTTTGAATTCTGTGAAAGTTTATATTTGAAAAATACGTCCCATCCTTTTTTCTAAACGGAAGGAAATAAGCAGATAATCTATAATAATTCGCCTGTTTTAAAAATCCGATACATTCTGTATCATTATCTATAATAAAACCCTTTTCTTTAATAATTTCGACTTGTTGAGCAAAGGTTTTCGGTTGTTTCATTACCTGTACAGTTGCTTCATTATTTTGCAACTTTTCATTTTTAGTTTCACTTGTATTCACCATTATTTCTCCAAAAATAAAAATGTCTCCCCATGGGACACATCACTTGCGTGAGAGGTGCGGGGAGTCCTGTTAGTGTTATGATATGATATTTGAGAGAAAAAATCAACCATTTTTTATATATTGCCCTCAAAAATTCCGGCAAGACTTTTTTACTTCTTCTTCCTTTCCATCTCTTCTTCCATCGCCTTCTGTTGCTGTGGCTGTCCTTTCCCTTGACTGGCTATCTTCTTCTGATGATTTCGGAGCCGTTTAAGTACCGATCTCCGTGGAGCGTTCTTATCCTTTTTCTTTGGAGTGTTATTCATCAGTCCGTCAATCATATTATAGTTGGCTTCTTCTGCCATCTCTGCACTGCGAAGATATTCTCCATTATCCATAACCTTCTGCCAGTTTGCCAGCTCTGGTTTCTTCTTTTGTGTTTCTCCAGATTGTGTCTGTCCGGTCTGGGCTTGTGCCTGCATTTCCTGTTGTTTTTGCTGTGCCTGCTCTGCCTGTTGCTGCATGAAATTCTGGATGTTCCGTCTGGCTTCTTCATCAAAGCCGTTGTAACAGTCATTCATAACTACGGTACCTTCTTCACTGAGAATCACATAGGCTGCTCTTGTCCCATACTCCTCATGTTCCATCAGAAACCATTTCTTTTCGTTCATCAGGATATAATCCTGTGCAAGCCATGTCCCTTTCTTTCCTTCGATTTCGTACCCGGTCGTATCAATGGAAAGTCTGGTATCGGAAGAACTTTTGATTGTGAGAAATTCCGGAATGATGATAAAACCATCTTTGTTGACATAGTAAGCTGTGGTTTTTCCATCATCGGTAATGATGATCACATCGCTGCAACCGATGGAATGACCTTTGAAGTTCTTCGGTCGTTGCTTCTGTAAACGGAGTTTAATATCAGCCGGAGTTTCCCCCGGCTGGATTCTTCCAATGTACACCTGCTGATAGTTTTCTATCTGGACTGTTCTTCCTTCGCTTTTCAGTTTCTCGTAAGAACGGAAACGCACATCCCGGTACTCTGGGGTATCTTTTACCTGATATACTGCACACTGACTTGTACTCATTCTTCGTCCTCCTCTTCCAGTTCCATTTTATATTCTTCCAGATCCATAAGAAAAACTTCATATCCTTCATCGCTCATACAGAACAGTTTTCTTATGGTATTGCAGACAAGCCCGATCATATCTGCATCGCCTTTCAGAAAAGGAATGATATGATCGATTGCCTCCATCGTGTCATTTCTGTTTCCTTTATCAAACATTGCTGTTACTAAACATTCATCCGCATCAAAGTTCATCGCCAAATCCATCATAATTCCACTTCTCCCTTCTTATGTGTCTTGGATTTCTCCGTTGTCTTATTCTGCTCCTGTGCTTTTGCCCTTGCCTGAAAATCTTTTAAAGACTGCAGCACAGATTTCTTCACTTCACCTTTTGCTCTGCTTGCAGGTTCTGCCTTTTGTGGCTGGCTCCGATTTACAGATACCGGTTCCTGCTCTGCCCTTCTGTCTGCCGCAACCGCAGAAGGTTTCTGTCCACTTCCTATTACTGTTTCTGTCGTATGTTCCGTTTCCTTTACCCTTCCATGCTTTTCATCCAGATACTTTTCCATGTCTGCGATTGCTTTCTGCACCAGAGGGCTTTCTTTATAGTGTGGAATCATATCTATCAGATCACGCCGTATCCGGTCTGCACTCATCAACTCATATTCTCCGGAATAATTTTCATCACCATCTTGCAGATCAAATCCGATTCCTTTAATCCCATGCAGTCTCTCTGCTGGGATACTCTCATATATTTTAATGGCTTCTTCTAAAGTGAGGTTGTTATGGTACTCTCCCATGACCGGAAACTCCATGCACTCTGCGACATAAAAACTGATCGTGGCTTCTGGCTGTTCCTGCTCCGGCTGTTTGTCAAAAATAGAAAATCGCTCTGTATCTTCCAGACGGGAAAGTAAAGAACGGGCAGTTATAACATCGCTGTCTATATCGGATTCCTCGGATACCTCAAGCAGCCAGTCCTTGATAGTTTCTGTTTTCTTATTCAAAATATCCTCCGTGAGTTTTTCCACCTGTTCTTCTCTATTTTCAACTGTATCGTTATACTCATAGGTATCAACGTCATAGCTAAAATTATCCAGGTCCACAGCGAGCTTTTTAATCTCCTGCTGGTCAAGATATTTTTCGGATTCTTTTATATACTCTGCCAGAGTGATTCGCTCCTCTGCAATCGGGTTAATATCCACCTTAATTCCTGCCATCGCTATACCAGATTCATTTAAGGCATTGAAAAAGCTATCTTCTCGAATATCACCTTTATAGGAAAGAACCACATCAAGGTCAGAATCTTCCCGGTAAAGGTCTTGTCTGCTTCTGGAACCATACACTCTTGCAGCAAGCAGCTCTACCTCCTGTTCCATTCCCATATCTTCTAATACTGCCTGTGCATGATACAAGACACCTCTTTCAACATCTGCCCTGCTCAGACTGTTTAATGCCAGTTCATTTCTTCCAATCTCAGAAGTCGCACGAAGTTCCCCCTCCTGCAATAAATCTTTAGAGTGCTGGATCGTCATTTCTTCAAATTCTTTATAATCCACTTTGACACATTCCATATCATCCATTCTTTCACTTTTAAGGATTTCATAAGCAGCTTCCTGAATAGATGCGTCTGGATTATCATAATCACCACCCTGGATTTCATGCAGATCAGAGTCATAAAAAATAAACGAATATCCTTCTTCTGTTGCCTGTATGGTCAGATACCCTTTACTCCTGGTAAACTGCATTGCGATTCCTTCATAGGTTTGCATTGCTTCTTCCCTGCGAAATCCTTCAAAAATACTTGCCGGGCAGTTCTTTTCTAATTGTATCCGCTGCATCTGTTCTTCCTGAACTTCTTCCACATCTGCCATCAGATCTTCGTAATCCACTACTTTTGCATCTTCCAGTGAGTACCCTTTATCTTCTAAAATATCACTGGCAGCTTCATCTACATAGATTGTCGGATTGTCATAGATTCCTCCATCATCCTCCTGATAATCTTCATTATAAAATGTATAGTCATAGCCATCTTCTGCGGTCTGGATTGTAAAGTATTGTTTTCCAATCTGATATGCAATCTGTACCTCATTCCAGTCCAGCATGTTTTCCATTTTATTTACCGCTTCATATATTTCTGGATTCAGCCACCCTCCGATCTGTTCATACGCATGGGTAAGCCGATCTATTCCGTTTTCACATCGGATGAAATCCATGCTTTCCTGCATTGTTTCCGTATTCTGGATACCAAGCACTTTTTCCTGATGATTGGGCAAACGTAAATACTCCTGCATCGCTTCATCCAGTGATTCATACCGGTTTACTTTTACTACACCTTCTGCATTTACATCTTCCATCACATAAAAATTATCAATGTAATGGATCTCTGGCATCTTTAATTTTATTCTTTCCGGAAGCTGCACCTCACTGACTGCATGGAAATTAAACCGGACATCCGTTCCAGATTCATTTTTTCCTTCCATCGTTTCTTCCCAGGTATCTTTCTGTACTGCCTGTATTTCTTCGATTGTAAGTGTCTGTCCACTCCGCAGGGTTACAGCAGAATCTTTCGGGAATTCCGACAAATCATAGAGTGTTGTTCCATTTTCCTGCAAATATTCTGATACAGCTTCTAACGCTCCTGCATCAAACCCATTCCACAAGTCCTCCGCTACAAGCTGTCCATTTTCCGCTACGATAATGCCTGCCACATCGGAGCCAAATTCATCATGTTCCATTAAGAAAAACTTCTCCCCGGCATATTCCTTTTCATCAACCGTATGCCATGTCCCGTTATGTCCTTCTGCTTCATATCCTCTTGTCTCTGCCGTGATTGTCACTTCGTTTTCTCCTATCGCCTGTTCTATCCTCTGCATCCGGATCTCAGCTCTTGCCATGTCGATAAACCCATCTAAAACTGCCGGGTGGCTTTCGATCACATAATCCAGGTTCAGATTTCTGCCCCGGCTGATATTTTCCGGGACTTCGATATGCTCCGCCCAGTCTTTGTTCTGTCTGGAAAATCTTCCATCATGGGAAAGTTCACGGATGGTATTTGCCATAACAAAATTCATACGTTCTTCCCCGAAGCGTTCCACGACTTCTTTTGCCGCATCCTGCTTTAAGTGCAGCCCGTCAAAATTCTCCCGGATGGCTTCTTCGATTGCTTTCTTACAGTCCAGGTTTAACTTTCTGGAATCCAGATAAGCATCCACATCCCGTTCTCCCATTGCCTGTTCCAATGTTCCTTTATAAACTGGCGGATATGCCCTGACGGAATTATGTTCCAGCATGTTCATTCTCTGCTGGACAAACTCCGGAAGTTCCTGAAATCCAAAAGAATCTACATAATAGGCTGTGATCTCTGCACCCCTGTTTATCACGATCACATCACTTACCGATAAGGAATGGCCACGGAAATCTTCCGGTCGGTCAATGTTAAAGCGTTCAAATATATTGTCTAACGTGATCGTTGGCATCCTCGGTGCTGCATAAACCATCCTGTAATCCTTTCCGTCAATGGTATAGCCCAGACTCTTTGCGGATTCCATTCCCATAAACTGATAAGTATGCTCATCTCCGGTATCCATCTGATAAATGGCAAACCTTCTGCTTTCTCCATGCAGAAGAAGTGTCTCATCAATCTTTTCTGCACTCTGCTGTACCAGTGCTTCCTGTTTTGTAGCAGATATTTCTCTCTCTTTCTGCACTTCCCATTCTGTTTCTGTGATTCCAAAGATACCGTCATATCCAAGGATCTCACTTTCCGTCTCCACAAGCATCTGTTCTGCCCGTTGTGGATTCTCTGGATTTCCGTGTAAGATATAAATTTCTGCCCCTCCACGGTACAGTTCATATGCCCGGTCTTTCGTAAGCGGGAGCATATGGTCTAACTGAATTCCTGCCTCGTGCATTTCCGTAAAACCGATCATGCCATCCGGGAAATTGTCAATCTGTGCCTGTGTTTCATTCATAAGGCTTCTCGTATATTCACTTCCCGGTCTGCGGATTGCGGTCATCATACGGTTCACCAGTCCAAGCACTTCGTCTTTGTCATCCATCTTATATGCAAAATTCACAATAAGATTTCTCTGGGAATCTGTGAAATTTCCTGTATTTGCAGCTTCTGCCGTTTCAATCAGACGGTGAGCATACTGCATGGCTGTTTCTTCTACAATCTCCGGTTCTTTCACTGGGAAGTTTGCCCTTGCTGCCTGGATTACTTCATACACTAGCTTTGAACCGGCTTCATCGTAAGATTCCCTCATGTCCCATACCAGGTCATTCAGTCTTTCCACCCGTCCGGGGAAAGTTTCTGCATATTCATTTACAAATGCCTTTTCTTCTTCTGAAAAAATATTTCTTGGAAACTCTGCTTTATGCACCAACATCTCTGCCTGCTCTTTCGGAGAAAGGTCAGAAAAATAAGTAACGCCTGTGTCAGCATCATATTCCACATCATAAAAATCAATCGGATAATTCTCTCCGTGTCCACTGCTGTCATAGAGTGGTGTGACGGCAGCACCTTTTTCCTCCAGAAAACTTTCCAGTGGTTTCTCATTCTCCTCTATCTCACCACTTTCCAGAAGGCGGACGTATTCCCCCACATTCTGCTCTAACTGTTCCCTGCTCATGTTTTCGATCAGGTCATAAGTAAACTCGGAACCCATGCTGCCTGAAAGATGCAGGATCAAATCTTCCTTATGGAAGGTATCCCGCACCGGTCTTTCCATTTCCAGTTCGTGCATCTGTGTCTCGATATTCTCAATGACTTCTGCAGACGTTTTCCGGATGGTATCCATAGATGCCCGGAGTGCTTTCATATCCTTGCTCTCACACCAGCTGGCAATATAGGTAAAAGAGTATTCTGAAGTATCCAAACCAAAGTGATTGCAGACAATATAGGCAATACTTTCCGCTTCTACTTCTTTTGTTGTCCGGTCTTTTAAAATTCCTTCCGCATCCATTACCTCCCGGTCATGCAGCAATGCATGGCTTACTTCGTGTACTCCGGTTTTCATGGTCTGAAGATTACTCATATCTTCCTGAATTGCAATATACTTTTCTGTCTGATGATAATAGCCTTTTGCTTCCCCTTCTATTTCCATCATGTGGATTGGCCCAGGAGAAATGTTCTGCAATGCTTCCATAAACGTGTCATAAAACTGTACACTCCCGGTAAGTTCCGATACTTCCAGCTCTGCAATCGGCTCTCCCTCTGTCTGGCTGACATCAAATACCGTTGTCACACGGAACCTTGGAATGACCATCTCCACGATCTCTGTTTCCGGCTGACCGTCATCCCCGATCACCGGCTCTTTTGTTACAGGGTCAATCTTTTCAATCTCCTGTTTCTCACGGATGGGTGCCGGTGCGATGATCTGGATTCCTTTTTCCCCACGTTTTACATGGCGGTTAAACTTCTTCTGCCACGCCTGATACCCTGCCACCAGAGTAGCCTCCGGTTTCTGCATGGTGATCAGAAGGGTGTTATTAAAACTGTAATTATGGAACTTGGACATGGTATTCAGATATTCCGTATACCGTTCCGAAGTAAAAATCTCCTTTACGCCCTGTTCCAGCCGTTCCGATATTTCCTTTAACTGTTTCTCTATATTATTTGCCATAAAACAAATCCTCCTTTTGGATTTCTCCCGCCAGAAAATATCCTGACGGGAAACTTTTTATAACTCCTGTTCGTGTTTCTTCTTTGCTGATTTCTGCACAGTCGGCTGCTGTGGTGCGTTTTGCTGTGCTTTTTCCTGCTTTAAGCGTTCCAGAATAGATGGCTTATGGATTCTGTCTGCTGTTTCCGGAAGTTCTTTTTCTTCTACAGCATCCCTGCTATCTGTGCTACTTCCTTCTCTGCCAATATCCTCATCTGCCATAATCGTCTCATTGCCCTTTTCATCCATGTTCAGCAACGCATTTAACTCAGATAACCGTTCCATCTTTTCATTCAGCTCTGCTTCTTTCGGGAATGGTTTCTTTACCTCTTCCTGTGCTGTCGCAAGCTGCTGTTGTACGGTTTCCAATTTCTGCTCACTTTCCGTCAGCTTCCTGTCAATGGAAGAAAGGGTGTTATGGATACGCTGCATATTTCCTACCGGGTCTTTTCCGATTTCCAGCTTATAAGAGCATTTCCCTTTGACCGTCAGTTCAAATGCATTGGAGAACATATTGTAGGAAGCAGATAACGTAAACCCATGATATTCCCCGACCTTTCCACCGGTGCTAACGGTTTTTAGTCCTGCACAGGCAGCGATCAATGCCTCGCCTGCTTCTTTCTTATCTTCATAAAGGACATTTCCTACTGTCATGGCAAACGTGTCATTATCCTGTAAATCCACGCTTTTTACTACCTGGGAATCTATCTGCATCCCGGCAATCCGCTCTTTCAATGCACTGATCTGTACCGGGAAATTCTTTGCAATATCGGATTCCAGACGGTAAATCTGACTGGTATGGTTTGCCTTTAGAAGTTTCAGCTTACTCACCTGCACATCCAGATCCATTTTTTCCTTAATGTACGGATTGCCTGTAGCAAGTGCCTTGATCTCTGCATAGGACAGTGCCGTATCATCCACATCTTCACAAGCCCTGACCGGGGATTTACTGGTCATGATCTGACTGATGAACTTCTGCTTATTCTCCAAAATCTGCCACATATACGCATCAAAAGTGTTCTCCGTCACATACCGGAATATCTTTACTTTGTCATTCTGGTTTCCCTGTCTTAAAATACGCCCTTCCTGCTGTTCCAGATCAGACGGCTTCCACGGACAGTCAAGGTGATGCAGAGCAATGAGCCTGTCTTGCACGTTGGTACCAGCACCGAGTTTCGGTGTAGAACCCATGAGGATTCTCACCTGTCCGGCCCGCACCTTTGTAAACAGTTCCGCTTTCTTTGCCTCCGTGTTATATTCATGGATAAAAGCAATCTCTTCTTTCGGGATTCCTCTGGCAACCAGCTTCTCCCTCACATCATCGTAAACATTGAAACTGCCATCCCCTTTTGGTGTGGACAGGTCACAGAAGATCAGCTGGGTTGTCCGGTCTGTCTTTCCCTCATCCCATACCTGAAAAGCATTTTCCACACAGGTATTGACCTTGCTTTTTTCGGCATCCGGGAGAAGTTCATTCAACAGTCTCTGGTCAAGGGCACATTTTCTTCCATCATTCGTGATTTTCAGCATGTTGTCCTCGGTCGGATTTACTAAGCCTGCCCTTACGCTTTCCGCACGTTCCGAAAATGCCCCGACCATTTCCTGCTGTTCCTCGCTTGGTTTTAAGACTTCATTGATAAACTCTGCTTCCGGCACTGGAAGATTCAGCATATCAGAAGTCTGAATATCCGCAGCTTCCTTAAAAATGGAGATCAGCTCTGGAAGATTAAAAAAACGGGCAAACCGTGTTTTCGCACGATAGCCCGTTCCTTCCGGTGATAATTCGATTGCGGTTACTGTCTCCCCGAACGTTGCCGCCCAGGAATCAAAGTGTCCCATACCCATACGCATGAGTGTGTCATACTGGAGATAACGCATGATAGTGTAAAGCTCGGTCATACTGTTCGATACGGGAGTACCTGTAGCAAAGGTGATCCCTCTGCCGCCTGTCAGTTCATCCATGTACCGGCATTTCATAAACATATCGGAACTTTTCTGTGCATCCGTCTGTGAAATACCTGCTACATTTCTCATCTTTGTATATAGGAAAAGATTTTTGAATGAATGGCTTTCATCCACAAACAGTCTGTCTACACCTAACTGCTCAAAAGTTACTACATCATCCTTTCTGGTCTGGTCATTGAGTTTCTTCATCCTCGCCTGCAGACTCTTCTTTGTTTTTTCCAACTGCTTGATGGTATAATTCTGCCCTGCCTGATGTGCTGCTTCTTCAATGGAAAATGTAATGTCTGCAATCTGCTGTTGTAGCATCGCAATCTGACGTTCTTTTGAAAGAGGAATTTGTAGTGATAGGTAAGGCTTTGATGTTGTCTCAACCTTTTCCCCCACCTCACACCGTACGTGAGAGTTTCCTGCTCATACGGCGCTCCAACGAATTATTACATCTTCTGAATTGGTAGATTTTCCACTAATAACCTCAAAGAATTAAGCCTTTTCATTGCTTTGTTGTCCAATTCCATACCTACTAAATCCTGTTCTGTAATCTCTGCTTTGATAATCAGTTCTTTTTCTTTCTTTGTAATCCACATTAAATTATCATAGTTGTCGCTACCACCTTTTTCTTTTGGCAGTTGTCGGCAACATACCATATTTTCAATATCCAGCTTCATACCCGAAATAAAACTTTTACCACCCTGACCTGCAAGTTTGGATATGCGATTATCATTGAACTTTACCGTTTCGCTTTCGTCACGGTTATTCAATAAATATTCCATAAGTATTTGCAGACCGTCATTGAGCTTACTATGGATAAGATTTCTTCCCTCTTTTGTATAGTTACAGATTTCCTGTTTAAAACTCAGTGTTTTCTTTAACACTACTCCATACAAAGGAAATACATCAATTCCTGCAATGTTATAGATATTCGTCGTGTAGTTTCCATACAGCTTCAAATATATCTGATTTGTAGGTTGCCCTCGTGTATAATTCTTTTTCAGTCTGTTCATGGTTGGCTTGACTAAGAAATTTATTTTGTGAAAATCAATGTTGCACATGGTAGCCATAGAATAATAATTGTGCACTCCTAAAATAATGGAGTTCAGTTTAACTACCTCATTTTCAACTGTGTGTCTTTGTATTGCTACAATCTGCTTCTTTAAGTTTTCAGCAACTCTACTTACGTTTTTCTCCGTTATGTGGCTTCTGGCAATATATTTCTTTCCTTTCGGAACTGCCTTGAATTTAATTCCGAGAAACTCACTGGAATTTTTCTTTAGATAAGTGATTTTTGTCTTTTCCTCACTTACTTCTAGTCCCAATCTCTCTTTTAACCACATTTTGGTTGCTTCTAAAACCTTTTCGGCTGTCTTTGGATTACTGCAAAATATCTTAAAGTCGTCTGCATATCTCACTATGTGCATTTCTTTCAGCTTTGTCTTACGGATAGCTTTGTACTTGTGATTTGTTCCTTTATATTCATACCTTGTAGGTATATTTTCCCACTGATTTGCAATCCACCAATCCAGTTCATTTAAAACTACATTAGCTAACAGCGGACTGATAATACCGCCCTGCGGAACACCTTTTGTTGCAATACCAATGCCCTCAATTTCTGACTTTAGTATCTTGCCTATAACACTAAGGACACATTTATCCCTAATACCAATAGTCCACAACTGCTTCATCAGTTTTGCGTGATTGACATTGTCGAAAAAGCCTTTAATGTCTACATCTACCACGTAATATAAACGCATAATATTTACAAGATAGGAGTATCTTGCAACTGCGTGTCTTGTTGACCTATTAGGTCTGAAACCGTAGCTGTGCTTGTAAAACTTAGCTTCGCATATCGGCTCCAATACCTGCTTTATACACTGCTGAATTATTCTGTCTTCCATACATGGAATACCTAAAGGTCTTTTCTTTCCATTTGGCTTTGGTATTTCTACACGTCTGACACTTTTCGGATTATAATTCATCATTTTGGATTGAAAGTAACGAATAAAATCTTCTTCATTCATTCTCTCGTAATCCCTTATCGTTTTTCCGTCAGTTCCTTTTGTGGCAGAGCCTTTATTATTCTTGATATTCCTATATGCAAGTTTAATGTTTTCTGCACTCATAATAATCTGCATAAGATTTGTAAATTTTGCATTATTTCCGGCACTTTCGTACAGTTGGTCAAAAACCGCCTGCCCTTCATAATACTCATTATTTCTTAGTTGTTGTCTCTTTAAAGTTTTCGTGTTCAAGTCTGTCAACCTTCCTTTCGGAATTTTAACATCTCTTAGTCTTACCCGAACCTTGAACTAATCTACCTCCCCTTTTTTTGCTGTAATAACCCGTCTAGTGGCTGTTGCTCCATTTCCATTACAGAAACTTCTTCGCTCGTGCCACCACCTTCACCCAGATTAAGGTAAGTTATAACGGTAGTTTTTCCTTACCAAGATTTCGTAGAAGATAATTTCTCCATCTTCCAGGCTTCCCTTGTTCCATTATTGCTATCTATACATATATACCCTTAGGTCGTGAGTATGAACCTGCAACCTTGATAGTGCCTGTAACACTATATGGTATTTCATATCGAAAATTCTTACTCTACCACAGTTGCCACACTTACGTGTCCTTCTACGCATTTCTACGTAGTCCAATTTTAGATTCGTACATTCCCCACTTCGTCAGCTAATTTAATAACATACTAACCATAGGTATTTTATAGACTCTAGCCCTATATCGCTCGACCACCTCTGGTTCGGTTTTCCTCAACATTATTTGTTAGGGCAAACACTGGACATCTTAACGCACTTCATACAGCAGGTATCTTATCTTCCCCTTTGCATGGCGTTTCTTTGAGCAGGCGTTTTAAGGCGTTACCCTCTCATTCCACCTATCACAATAATAGTTATGAATTGAAATAATCCACGCTAGCTTTGTCTGTAATGCCTACACATTACTTTTGTCTAGCAACAAGTCATACTCTCAAACTGCGTATGGCCGATGATCACGGCATCATAATCCCCTGTCGCAATACGGGAACAGAACCGTTTTCGGTTTGCCGGCTCAAAGTCTTTCTTCGTTGCCACCAGGATATTTGCTCCCGGATAGAGACGTAGGAAATCACTGCCCCACTGCTCGGTCAGATGGTTTGGCACAACATAAAGATTCTTCTGTGAGAGTCCCAGCCGTTTTGATTCCATACCGGCTGCGATCATCTGGAACGTCTTTCCAGCTCCTACGCAATGAGCCAGTAACGTATTATTTCCATACAGCACATGAGCCACTGCGTTTTTCTGATGCGGCATCAGGGTGATCTCCGGGTTCATGCCGACAAACTGAATATGGCTTCCATCATATTCCCGTGGACGGATGCTGTTAAATCGTTCATTATAGATCTTACAGAGATCTTCCCGTCGGTGCAGGTCTTTAAATATCCACTCCTTAAATTCCTCTTTGATCAGCTCCTGCTTCTGCTGTGCCAGCATCGTTTCCTTCCGATTTAATTCCCGGTGTTCCCCATCGGCATCCTGTACCGTGTCATAAATCTTGGTATCTCTAAGGTTTAAGGCATCTTCCAAAAGGCGGTAGGCATTGGCTCTCTGTGTTCCATATGTGGAAGTAACAAGGGCATTTCCGTAGCTGTCCACATTTTTTCCCATAACATTCCACTGTCCGGTCACTTCGGCATACTGGACTTTGACCTTGCTCCCTACATAATATCTTGGTGTATGGAATGTTTCTGCCATGAACCGTGTAATGTAATCCTCGGAGATCCAGGTTGCCCCAAGTCTTGCCTCAATCTCTGATGCATCCAGATCTTTTGGCTGTACCTGCTCCAAATACTGCACGTTCACCTGATATTCCGGGTGATTTTCTGCAAACTGTTTGGCAATCTGCAGTTTCTCCCTCACATTTCCAGAAAGATATTCGTCCGATGGCTCCCATTTTTCACTGATTGGGTTCTTAAAGATTACCCCTGCCAGTTCTTCGGTAAGCTCCTCTTCTGTTTTTCCGGAAAGCTGTGCCATATAGGAAAGGTCAACGCCTGCCCTCTCACCGATAGAAACCGCAAGTGCTTCACTGGCAGTATCTACAGAAGTTACCGTTTCTGCCCTGCGGATTGTCCTTTTGGTAAAAATATCCGCTTTCCGTTTCAGTTCTCCCTTATCATCCAGAAATTCCAGAGAAGTCAAAAGACAATAGCTGCTGTCCTGACTAAATGCCCGCTTATTGGCATTGCTGCTGATAAGACCATATTTTGCTGTAAAGGTATCGTATTCTTCATTGAGTTTTCCCTGCAGCTTTGTGATCTGTTCATCGCTTCCCTCTTCCATCTGGCACTGGATCAGTTCATTCGTAACATCACGGATCTTCACCATCCCTTTGACACGTTCCGCTGTCATTGCCGGAAGCTCCATGCGGTTCATCACAGAATTTTCCCGGTAATAGACTTCCTCATTCACTACGGTAAAACTGAAATTCTTTACATCCGGGTCTGCCGGGATAGAGACAACATCCTCTTCTAACTCTGTATCCGAAAGTTCCAGTTCCGTGATCGTGCCATGGATATTCCTAATCGCTTCTTTTAACTGTTCTTCTAAGGTAATGCCTTCTTTTGGTTTTACGGTCACTTCCTGCTTTCCGTACTGGGTACTTTCTGTAGTAAAATCACCAAGCACCATTTCCGGATGCTCTGCAAAATAAGCATTGACCGAATAACCTTCCGGTGTTTCCTTTAGATTTAACCATTCCGGTTCCTCAATGGATGCCCTGTCCCTTTTCTGGAAAAACAGAATATCAGAAACAACACTGGTATTGGCATTTCTCTGGAACGCATTATTCGGTAATCGGATGGCTCCAAGCAGTTCTGCCCGGTTTGCGATATACTGTCTCACTGCCGGATTCTGCTTATCCATCGTTCCACTGGAAGTTACCACAGCCACTACGCCACCGGGACGCACCAGATCAAGGGATTTTGCAATAAAATAATCATGGATCATAAAATGATGCCGGTCATATCTGCGGTCGCTGACCTGATACGCCCCAAATGGAACATTGCCTATCACACAATCGAAAAAACTGTCCGGATAACTGGTTTCCTCAAATCCCTGCACGGCAATCTTATTTTTCTGGTAAAGCTGTTTTGCGATCCTGCCCGAAACCGGGTCGAGTTCCACACCGTACATATTGGCTTTGCCCATACTCTCTGGGACCAGTCCCATAAAGTTACCTACACCACACGATGGCTCCAGGATATTGCCCTGTTTCAGCCCCATATTTTCCAGTGCTTCATACATGCTTCGGATCACGGTCGGGGACGTATAAAAAGCATTTAAGGTCGATGCCCTTGCTGCACTGTATTCTTCCGGTGATAAGGTATTCTTTAATTCCAGATACTCATTTGCCCAGCTACTGTTGTTCTCCTCAAATACCTGCGGGATACCGCCCCAACCAACATAACGGGATAAGATTTCCTGTTCTTCGGGTGTTGCCAGACGTTCTTCTTTCTCCAAAGTCTGTAACAAATGGATAGCTTCCATATTTGCCTTATACTTTGCTTTCGGGCCGCCTGCTCCAAGGTCACTATCCTGAATCCGAAAGTTGTGCGGTTCCGTTACAATCTTTTCTGCTTCCGGTTTTAAATACAGTTGAAATTCTCCCTCATATCCAAACAGTTCGTTTTCTCCCGGAATATAATTGCGTCCGGTTTCCAGACACCGGAATACGTCTGCAGTTGGTGCATTGCTGACTGCATAAAACTCATCATAAGAATACTTTGGAAAATCTTCTGTATGATAGGTCGATAAATGCAGTTCTGTATTGGAACGGGTCTGTGCAACCAGATCTTTCCCTTCTATTCCTTCCGGCAATATTCCTACTGCTTCAAAGTGGTACCCCTGATACTCAAAAACGCCCTCATCCCAGGACTCTGCCAGTTCTTCTGCTGTTTTAGCTGTTATCTCTTCCTTTTGTTCCTGTTCCTCAGAATCTTTCGTTATTTCCTGTTCTTGACTTTCTGGAACAGCTTCTTCGGCAGTAACCTCTTCCCCTTCTACTTCCTCCACATCTGACATATCTACTACGGTCGGTTCTGTCACTGCCTTAGTATCCAAGAAATCAAACATGGTCATCTGATGGCCGGACGGTTCCGCAAAGGATGGTTCTACTTCCGGTGTTGGAAAAATCGTATAGGTTCCCTCTACATACTGGTGAAGTTCCGAAAGAAGTTCTGTTTTCTGCTGATAGTTTGTCCCATACGCTTCAAAATCCAATGGCAGAGCTGCCAATGCTGCATCCATCTTCTGTAACAGTTCCTCTGTCTGCTCTGGATTTTCTAAGACTGCTACCATCTCTTTTCTTGGTTTTTCCCAAAAGAAGTCATCCGTAAATGGTCTGTCCACTTCTTCTGGCAGACGGTCATAAAAACGAAGTACCTTATTCGCCATCTGCTCCCGTTCATACTCCGGCATATGGACATAATCTTCTGCCTGCAGGAACTGGTCATTCTTGATCAGGTAAGCTACTCTATTTGCGACTTTCTTCCAGGATAATAAAACCGAAGTATGCGGATCACTATAACTGCCTCTGGCAAGTAACAATCCTTTTCCATCATAGTTTGAATGAGAATCATCTGCCCCTGACAGTGCATGACTGCCTCCGCCAATTCCATACTGTTCTTTGATAAAATCAATTCTGGTTTTTTCATCCTCATGTAACAGATAAAAGGAATAGGTTCTGAGCCTGCTTTCAGAATAAGGGCCTCCCTTTGCGAGAAATGCGTCAATCTCATCCTGGGTAATGAACATCTGATGTTCTTTCCATGCAAACCCGTCTCTTGCCTGATAAGGGATGACCTCCTGTGCAAATTTCTGAAACTGCTTTGAGATATTTATAGGATTATAATGATGGAAACGCATAAAGGAACTGTCCATTTCATAGGCTTCTGCCAGTGCATCCAGTCTTTCATTCAGTTCCGAAAGCCACTGGGGATCCTCCAGCTTTTCTTCCAGATAATCCGTGATCTCCGGATAGATACTGCGAAGATGTGGTAAATCCTCCTCATCGAAAACAATCTCCGCTACTCCTTCTGCCATATCCCCTTTCATATAGGCAAGAGCCTGGGCGTGTTCTTTTACTGCATTACTTCTTGCCGCATCCAATACAGACTGCGGTGCATATTCACCCTGGTCTAAAAGCTGATGGATACGTCCGCTGACATCTTCCCATGATAAAAATGCCTTCATTCAAATCTTCCAGCGTGAAAAGCTCATGCTCTTTCAGATAGATCATAGCTTTGGAGACCGCCTTCAAATCATCGACCGTGCCTTTCTGCTGTCCGTATCTTGACCAGTCGCTGCGTTCTGCCTTGCGTAAGTTCAGATAGTCATGGAGCAGAATAACCAGATCGGGCGAAGTGTTCTTTGCTCGTGCTTCCGTTTCGGCAAAGGCTTCCTTGGTCGCTTCCACAATGTCTGCAATCCAGTTCCGTAGATTTTGGATGGTGCTGCGGATGGCATTCATCATGCGGTTAGCCGCCTTAATATCCCGGTTAAGATTGCCGATGTTGGTTTCAATGCCCTTGCGTTCCAGAGCGCAAACGGCGGCTCCCATGTGGACGGTCGGAATCTTATCCAGTCCCTGCCGTTCATAAGAGCGCATATCCACTCGCTCAGGACTTCCGGCAAGTTCCAGATACTTATTTTGAACAAGCTCCCAGCCGTGCCTCCATTCCTCGGCATGGTACTGCTCGTTCCAGTCAACGGTATCCTCCTTGTGGCTTTTCCAGTTGCCGGAGGGCAGTCTGATACGCTCTCCGTTCTCGTCAAGGTCATAAACCTTGCGGCTCTTAGGCAACCACTTTCCATTTTCATCAATGGCTCTCATGGTCAACATGATATGGCAATGGGGATTGTGTCCGGGAGGATCTGGGTCATGGATTGCAAAGTCACAGCACATTCCTTTGGACACAAAATGCTCTCGGCAGTATTCCTGCATCATTTTCGGACACATTTCAAGCGGCACTTCTCTTGGCAGAGCAACCACAAATCGCCTTGCAAGCTGTGAGTTCCATTGCTTCTCTGCATCCTCGGCAGCGTTCCAAAGTGTTGCTCGGTCAGCATATCCGGGTGGGGCATTGGTGGGCAGCATGACCTCTGTGTAAACCACCTCTTTCTTGTAAAGGTAGTTTTTCATCTTCTGGTCGTACTCGGAAAACAGCTTCTCTCCGGCTTGGTAGGCAGCTCCGGCAACAGCAGAGCTGCCCTTGCTTCGCTGGACGATGCGGATTTCCAAATGTGGTACTGGCATTTTGGTTTGAACCTCCTTTCGATGGTACAAAAAAGACCGATACTTTTCAGTACGGTCGGGCAGGGTGATATTTACTTGTTGTCGGGGAATGATTGCTTGCAATCGTTCCTCGGCGGCAAGTCTACAAAGGGGTAGCTGGCAAAGCCAGCGCAGGGGAAGTGTAGCTTCCTCTGGATGAATGGAGCAAGGGATTCTTGCGGAAATCATCAAGCTCCATGCAATGGGCTTTCGGCAGAACGCAATCACCATCTTTAGGTGGTGTATAATTGCGCCCTTGTCTCCGTCAAGGGTTTTCGCCCTCGTCCGCTTCCTGCGTTTTTCTCCGGCTCTCAATCAGCAGATTCAGCTTCTTTTGAACCGCTTCGCTCTGGAAGATGAAGGTCAACAGCTCCATCACATCCTCATCGGTCAGGACGGTCG
>OGQL01001345.1_pt1 | contig 18509 bp, 8 predicted proteins | sample 1553211 | NCBI WGS metagenome assembly OGQL01 (sample SAMEA2579942, study PRJEB22360) | human gut metagenome
GTCTCCGTTGAATCGTGCCGTTCCGGGATATGATACGGAAGATGCGTTGGCATTGATGTATGAGGCTGCCTTGCGAAAGACTTTTCAGTCGATGGAAGAGGGGTGGAGGCGGAATGATGATTTGCAGCCCCTGGTAGTCCGGTTGGCGGAAAATTGTTTCTTTTCCGGCATTCCGGAAGAGGAAGTGGTGAGGAGGACTATTCACCGATATTATCATTCGAAGCAGTCTGTGCTGGTTCGCGAGATGATAGGCAATGTGTATCAGGAATGCAAAGGCTTCGGCAAGAAAAACGGGCTGACAAAAGAGCAATATCTCAATATGCAGACAGAGGAGTTCATGAACCGGCGTTATGAATTCCGCTATAATACACAGATAGGTGAAGTGGAATACCGGGAACGATGCTCATTCTATTTTCGTTTCCGTCCGTTGGATAAACGGGCGCAGAATAGTATTCTGCTGGATGCGCAAAGTGAGGGTATTGCGGTGTGGGACCGGGATGTGGACCGTTATCTGCATTCAAACCGTGTATCTGTTTATAATCCATTGGAAGAATTTATTTTTCATCTTCCTAATTGGGACAAAAAAGACCGCATTACGGAACTGGCAGACCGTGTGCCATGTGCTAATCCGCATTGGACGATGCTTTTCCATCGCTGGTTCCTCAACATGGTAGCTCATTGGCGTGGGTATGACCGGCAGCATGCGAACAGTACTTCCCCTTTGCTGGTAGGTGCGCAGGGGACACGCAAGTCTACCTTTTGCCGGGATCTGATACCGCCGGGACTTCGCGGATATTATACGGATAGTATTGATTTCAGCCGGAAGCGGGATGCGGAAATGTATCTGAATCGCTTTGCGCTGATCAATATTGACGAGTTCGATCAGATTACTTTGACGCAGCAGGGCTTTTTGAAGCATATTCTGCAAAAGCCGGTAGTCAATCTTCGTAAATCGTACAGTAATTCGGTGCAGGAGTTGCGGCGTTATGCTTCGTTTATCGCGACCAGCAATCAGAAGGATTTGCTGACTGATCCGTCCGGTAGCCGTCGTTTTATGTGCGTTGAGGTGACGGGTACGATTGATACGGCACGCCCGATTGACTATGAGCAGTTGTATGCACAGGCTATGTACGAGATTTGTCATGGCGAGCGGTATTGGTTTGACGATAAGGATGAGGCTATCCTGGCACAGGGGAATCGGGAGTTTGAACAGACTCCGCCGGCTATTCAGTTATTCTATCGTTATTTCAAGGTTGCAGGGGATGATAAGGAAGGAGAATACTTATCTCCGGTAGAAATATTGGATTATCTGCAAAAAAGAACGACCATTACGCTGTCTTCCGGCAAGGCGCATCACTTTGGACGGCTGCTTCAGAAAGAGGGGATTCCTTGCAAACATACGAATAAAGGGACTGTGTATCTGGTGGTTAAGATATAAAAGAGGAAAAAGTAAAAGTGACAATAGAAAGCTTTATTATTTCTATTGTCACTCTATTGTCACTGTCTATTGTCACTCTTATTACTTTGATAATCAATTGTTTAAGTTGTAAAAGTGACAAGTGACAATAAGAATGGCAAAATAATCTTTATAGTTCTTGATTGTACTTCGCAAACATGAATTTGTGTTTATCGCATATATTTTTAATTTGTCAACTTCTTTGTCGACACAATTATATTTGAAAAGTTTGCCATATTGCTTTTATATATGGTTATTCTTGTTTCAAGAAAAACCGGAATAAATTGTATTATCTACACTCTTTCTTATTTAAAAAACGCGTTCAGAGCATGTATTTTCGTTCAAAAGGCGGTATTTTCCATGTTTATGTACGATTCTTCATTGCTATTTCTTATATAAGTCGTTAAGTTTGCAACAGTTTTTCACAGGTATTATGATAAAGTGCCCGAAGAAAAACAGAATCTAACTTTTGTTTAATTAAAAAATAGATAAAATAGATTTATATTGTTACTTAACAGATTTTAATATTATGAGAAATGTGATGAATCGTAAGCGGCATTGGCTGCTATTATTGCTCCTCTCACCTTTTTTTCTCTCTTGTGAGGACAAGATGGATGAGCATTATGAAAAACCCGAATGGCTGAAAGGTACAGCTTGGGAAGTTCTTTCTAATGAATATGGAGGTAAGTTCTCCATGTTTCTAGAAGCGGCAGAGTTATCAGGCTTTAAGCCTATTCTTGATGGTAAGAGTGTCGCAACTGTCATGGCTCCGGACAATGATGCGTTTGCTGCTTATCTGGAAGAACACGGTTATGTTTCAGTGAAGGATATACCGACAGATGATTTGAAGAAACTGATTGGTTATCATTTAATCTACTACTCTTATAGCAAGAGTGATCTTGAAAACTTCCGCCCGGAAGACAGTGCAACAAGCAAAGACGATGATGACGATGATGAATTGGGAGTTTTACAACCGGGAATGTATTACAAGTTTCGTACACACAGCACCAGTCCTATTACAAAGGAAGTGGATCCATCAACAAACAATACTGTAACCGTCTATCATTTAGAGCGGTTCTTGCCTGTATTCTCTCACCACATCTTTGCCTCTAAAGGTATAGATGCCAAGAAGAATTATGAATTTTTCTATCCTAACTCTACGTGGACGGGAGATAACGGGTTCAATGTGTCGAATGCAAGTGTTAAAGAATACCAAATCATAACCAATAACGGCTATATATATAATGTAGACAGGGTGTTGGAACCATTGGAAACTATTTATGATGTTTTAAAGAAAAAATCAGATTATTCCGATTTCCTCGACTTTTATAGCCAGTACAGTACTTATGCCTATGATAAGGACTTGTCTGCCGATTATGGAAAAGCAGTAGGAGTAGATAGTCTTTTTCTGCATGCACATTCACCAAACGGGCTTCCGAATATCGCGTTGGAATGGCCGACACCTAACTTCCGTCTTTATCCGGAATTAGCTTCTATCTCCTATAGTATCTTTGCACCGTCCAACCAGGCACTCAACACTTTCTTCAATAGATATTGGAAAGCTGGAGGATATTCTTCTTTAACTGATTTGGACCCGTTGATTACTAAGATATTGCTTTATCAATCAGTATATGGAGGTTCTATCGTTTTCCCTGACGAAATTAGCGGAATTACCAACTCTTTGGGTTCGCATTATGATTTCCAGTTGAGCGATGTGAAAGATAAGAGTATCTGTGTGAACGGTAGTTTTTATGGATTAAGCAATTTCCCGATGCCTGAAATATTCAGTACCGTGATGGGACCGTCTTTCCTTAAAAGAGATTACCTGCTTTCGTTGTATGCTATCTTTCAGAGTAATCAGATGGCTGCGTACACTACCACTGCTACAAACTATACGATGTTGATCACTAAAAATAGCGGATATGAAATCAGCGACATGCGTCTGATGTCTGATGGAGTCGGTAATACACTGGCAACATCCGGAGAAGATGGTGATGTGGCTGTTTCAACTTCGGACCTGAAAAGAATCGTCAGTGGTGGAACTGTAGTAGGAGATGTTAACTTTAATACGCCTTGGGCTGTTTATGCTACTCAGGATGGTGGAACATATTGGTTTGTGAAAGATGGGAAAATGACAACGAACTATGTGTTTAACAGTGTATTAGGTCAAGATCCGCAAACTGTTATTCCTACACTTTTCACCGAAGTAAAAGAGGTGACCAATGATGCCGGAGGATCTTGGACAAACGGTAAAGTATATGAATATGAAAGTGACTTCGGTGTATTCGGAAAATTGGATGGATTGGAATATACAAGCCTGAGGACAATGTTGACCTCTATTGGAGAAACGAAATATCCGAATTTTGTATTCGCCTATTTAATGAGACAAGCCGAACTGTTTGCTACTATAGACGGTGTACTTGCTTGGGATTACAGATTGGCAGGACGTCTTATCGGGTTCATTCCGACAAATGAAGCATTAAAAGAGGCTTTGGATAATGATCGTATTCCGGGAGTGAAAGGTACGATAGATTTAAGTCTGCCATCACCAACTCTTCAAGGAGAGATTACAAATCAATACTTATTACGAGAATATCTGCTCAATTATTTCTTTACGCCTACCAATGCTCCGGTTGCATCAGGCTGTCCGTATCTCGGATCACCTGATTGGCTATCGGGAGAATATCGTAACAGCAATAATATTCCTGTGAAGTATACTGATAACGGCGCTTTCATCACCTTGCAGTTGCAGAACCAGACCACCGGTCAGTACGGAAATGCATGTAAGATAGTATCATACGAGAATTTCCCATTTGCTTTTATGGACGGTGCTTTCCACCTGATAGACGCTGTTTTTAATTAACTGAATATCTAATTAATCATGAATCAGACAAATAAAGTCTTTTATACATTGGTAGCCATTTTTCTGTCCTGTTCTATAGAAATGGCAGGGCAGGTACAGAAGGTTATATCCGGTACGGTTACCGAATTGTTTGGAAAAACTGCTGAACCATTGGTTGGTGTAAATGTCAATCTAGTAAACAACCAGAACCGTTCGTTGGGTGGTGGTATCACAAACCTGAACGGGCAATATAATGTGAAAATCCCAGAGGGAGAGAAAGATCTGACAATTGTTTATTCCTATATCGGAATGAAAACAAAGCGTATAAAGTATACAGGGCAAACTCTGCTCAATGTGACTCTGGAGTCAGAATCAATGGCGGTGGATGAAGTAGTAGTTTCGGCCCGTCGGTTAAATAGAAATGATTTGGGTATTTCGGATAAAGAAATGGTTTCGGCTACTCAGAAAGTTGATATGGAAAAGTTGATTGCCGCTGCACCTGTTGTATCTATAGAGGAAGCGCTGCAAGGACAATTGGGTGGTGTGGATATTGTATTGGGTGGAGCCCCCGGTAGCCGTAGTGCTATCAGAATCCGTGGTACAAGTACGTTAAATGCATCTTCCGATCCGTTGATTGTTATTGATGGTGTGCCTTATCCGACTGAAATCAGTGATGATTTCAATTTCAGCACAGCTACGGAAGAAGATTTGGGTGCTCTTTTAAATATCTCACCTAATGATATTGCTTCAGTTGAAGTATTAAAAGATGCATCAGCTACTGCTATTTGGGGTACTCAGGGTGCCAATGGCGTATTGGTTATTAAGACAAAACAAGGTACGGTTGGTAAAACTCGTTTCTCATTCTCCTCCAAATGGACAATGAAGGAAGATCCGAGTACTATCCCGATGTTGAATGGTAAGGAATATACTTCTCTTATGCAGGAATCTATCTGGAATTCTGCCAAATACATCGGTCTGAATAATCCGGGAAATAAATACCTCAATATGTTGTCTGATGCTCCTGCAATCGGTGACAATCCGGACTGGAGATACTATGATGAGTATAACCAAAATACCAATTGGTTGGATTATGTGCGCCAAAAGGCGTTGGTTTCAGATAACAGTTTTTCAATGAATGGTGGTGGTGAAAAAGCAACTTATCGTTTTTCATTGGGATATATGAGTGATATAGGTACTACCATTGGTACGTCTATGAACCGTTTGAATACTTCAATGGTTATTAACTACCAATTTTCTAATAAGTTAAAATTCGGTGCTGACTTTTCTTATTCGCAGACCAATACGGATGCGAACTGGACAAACACTATTCGCTCGGAAGCATTGAGTAAAATGCCGAACAAATCGCCATTTACCGTAAATGACTTGACAGGTGCATTGACTGATGAATACTTTACTTACCACGATCCTAATTTTGAAGGTTCGTTTAATGGAAAAAGTAATTATAATCCTGTTGCTATGGCACATGAAGCTATCAACAGAACTGTGCAGCGTGAAGGTAAGATAACATTCCGTGCCGATTATGAGATTTTACCGGGATTTTATTATAAAGGTTGGGCTTCTATCAATATGCGTGCAATTAAAACACGTCGCTTTCTGCCACAAGTTGTAACAGGAGTGGAACAAGTCAACAAATATGCCAATCAGAGTGCGGACGCTTATTCCGATCAATTGGCTTTGCAGACAGAGAATAAGTTGATGTATATCAAGAACTGGAATGACAAACATAATATTATTGCGAATGTATTGGTTCGTACCGGTCAGTATATCAATTCAGGCTATAATAGCGAAGTATACGGTAATGCTTCTTCCGATCTCTCCGATCCGGTAGTCGGAACTACTATTAGTGACATGAATTCAAGCGAATCGGAAACACGTAATGTATCTTTTGTAGGGGTATTGAACTATACATTGCTGAATCGTTATGTGGTACACGGATCTCTTAATGCTGAAGGTAACTCTGCTATGGGACGTAATGAAAGAATGGGTTATTTCCCTGCTGTAGGTCTTGCATGGAACTTCCAGAACGAGCCTTTTATGGAAAAAGCAAGAGATAAATGGCTGGACGAAGCGAAATTCCGTTTCAGTATCGGGCAGAGTGGACGTGCTCCCAGCGGTGCTTCTGTTTATCTGGGCGCCTACGTGAAAGGAACAGACTATATGAACATGTCGGCTACAAAGCAGGCTCGTATGCAGTTGGATAATTTGAAATGGGAAACCTCTACCGAATATAATTATGGTCTGGATGCTTCCGTATTAAAAGGTCGTTTAAGATTTACATTCGATTATTATTATAAGACGGTGAAAGATTTGCTGCAAAAGAACTACAAACTACCTTCAACCACTAGTTTCGGATCGATTAGTTATTTTAATTCAGGTAAAATGGAGAACAAAGGTTGGGAGTTCCGTACAGATGTCGTAATCTTTGAGAATAAAGACTGGCGTATCAACGGTTATGTGAACTTTAGCCGCAACGAAAATAAGATTACTGAGCTACCTGCCAATATGGTACAGGAGAATTATTCACCAAAGAATGGGGCATATGCTGCCCGTGCGGAAGTTGGACGCCCTATCGGTTCGTTCTATGGATACCGTTACAAGGGAGTATATCAAAACACCGATGCAACATATGCACGTGATGCTGAAGGAAATGTAATGAATGATGCAAAAGGTAGACCAATCGTAATGAAAAATCTGACAGCTACCTGTCAGCCGGGAGATGCGATGTACGAAGATATCAATCATGACGGTGTTATCAATCAATATGATATTGTCTATTTGGGTAATGCCAATCCGACATTGACTGGTGGTGCGGGATTGACTGTCAAGTATAAACAATTTTCTATCAATACTTTCTTCCACGGACGTTTCGGACAGTCAGTCGTGAATACGGCTCGTATGAATAATGAGTCCATGCACGGTAACGCCAATCAGAGTACGGCTGTGTTGAGAAGATGGAAGAACGAAGGTGATATTACAGATATACCGCGTGCATTGTATGGCGAAGGATTCAACTATTTAGGTTCTGATCGTTTTGTGGAAGATACTTCCTTCCTTCGTTTGAAACAGTTGACACTGAATTATGCATTTCCGAAAAGCATTTGCAATAAATTGGGTATCACTTCACTGACATGTTTCGTTACAGGATACAACCTGTTTACTTGGTCTTCTTACACCGGTCAGGATCCGGAAGTAAACCTACCGTCGAGACCGACAGACCTGGCTACGGACGGTGCAACGACACCTGTGTCCAGACGATATACTTTTGGTTTTAACTTAAGTTTCTAATACGATAACAAAATGAAGAAATTATTAATATAAATAGCAACTTTGCTGACTTCCAGTTGTAATGATTGGCTAGACGTACTGCCTAAGAACGAACAGGTATCTCCGGAATACTGGAAAACAAAAGAGCAGGTGGAAGAGGTACTAGCACAAGGATATCAAAACATGCGTCTGACGGTTCCTACATTAATTTATTGGGGCGAACTTCGCGGGGCATCCATTTATGCTTATTCAGGTAAATCGAAACAGGAATTACAGAATTTTCAGTTGAATTCTTCATCCGGCGAATGCAAATGGGGAGGTTTCTATTCTATATTGAATGTGGCGAACTCCATAATTAAATATGCACCGGAAGTAAAGAGGCAGGATGAAACATATCATGAGGCAGTAATGAATTCAAATATGGCGGAAGCATATTTTATGCGCGCTTGGACATACTTTACGCTGGTACGTAACTTTAAAGAAGTGCCGTTGATTCTGGAACCCTATATGACAGACGAGTATGCTGTCGATATACCCAAATCTTCGGAAGAGACGATTATCGCACAAATCAAGCTGGATATCGAGAATGCACTTTCCACAGGAGCAGCTAAAGAAATGTATGATGATGAAGACTGGACCGGCATGAGTAAAGGACGCGTCACTGTATGGGCACTGTATGCATTGATGGCAGACGTGTGTTTGTGGAGCGAAGATTACGATGGTTGTGTAAGATATGCAGATATGCTGATTAATTCAACTTCCGCTTTCCGTCCGGCATTTGTGGAAGACCCCGAACAATGGTACAATATCTTCTTCCCGGGCAACAGCAACGGTTCTATATTTGAACTAAACTTTGATCAGTCACGCAATCAATCTCCTGACGATGATGCTACAGCGAGTACATATCCTTCGCCATCTAACGTTTATCCTTGGACACAATCGACAGTTGCCAGTCTTCAATTCTCGAACGCAATGTGTAAGCGTTTGTTTGACGAACAAACTGATCAATGGGTGACTTCCAACACTGTTCGTGGTTATGGCAATACGTTTGTTCTTTCTTCGGGAACCGTTATTGGTAACTCCAATACAGAAGGCTATCTTCCCTTTAAGTTCAGAATCGGCGGAAAGGATGGATTGTCTACGACTCGTTCTTATAAAGATGCCAACTGGATTCTCTATCGCATGGCAGATGTATTGCTGATGAAAGCTGAGGCATTGATCTGGAAAGGCGGCGAAGCAAATTTCGCACAAGCTTTGGAACTTATCAATAAAATACGTACCCGTGCCAACGTCACTACATTAAGTGTTCAGACGAATGCCGTATCACAAGAAAATATGCTCGGATACTTGTTGCAGGAACGTGATCTTGAATTTGCTGCGGAAGGAAAACGCTGGTATGATCTTTTACGCTTCGGCAGGTCACAGAACTTTAAATATAAAGATCAGTTTATCAATATGATCATTGAGAACAATTCTACGGTTAGCGCCAGTTGGATACGTTCGGTACTGAAGAATACCGATGCTTGGTATTTGCCTATTAGTCAGGGTGAGATCGACAGTAACCCGAATTTAATACAGAATCCTTATTATGATGTAACTGCAAATTAATATATACTATGAAGAATATTGTAAGATTTTGCTTAATGATTTTGTGCATCACTTGTTATTCCTGTGATGATCCGTACAAGGATACGGTATTTAAAGTATATGATGTACAACCTGCGGCAACCTATCTCCAGAACCGTCCTGACGATTTCTCCGAATGGGTGAAAGTGTTGAAATATGGAGATTTGTTCAACGCTGTAAATCGTGCAGAGGATGCTTTCACTGTGTTGGCACCTACTAACGATGCAGTTCTCCGCTTTTATGAAAAGAAGGGAGTCACTTCTATCGAAGATTTGGGATATGAATATGCCCGCACTCTTGTTACATATCATGTCATCAATGACTCCATTGATCGGGAGGATTTTGTGAAAAGCGGTGAACTGCCTGGCAGAACACTTTCGGGAGATGCATTGAAAGTATCTTTCGGTAACGAAGGTGGCGATAAATCTGTTTACATTAACAAAGAAGCTCATGTTAGCGAATTAGCTATACGCACAGCCAATGGGCGTATATATGTGCTTGATGATGTGTTGAGTCCGGCAGTAGAGACTATCTACGCACGTCTTTCAGACAAGGGTAATTATAAGATATTCTGTGAAGCGTTGGAGAAAACAGCATGGAGCGATTCGCTGAGTGTTGTGAATTCCGTACTCGAAGGTCCGTTAGGCATGAGAGTAGAATTGCGTAAATATTTCACAGTATTTGCCGTATCCGATGCTGTATTTGCACAGGAAGGTATCACCAGCTTTAGTGCTTTGGCTGCCAAGGTTGGAGCATTGACCGACGATTATGAACTTCCCAATAATGAGTTGAACAGGTTTATAGCTTACCATATAATGGATGGAGAACATACTCTTGAATCTCTTCGCACATTCTCCAAACCTTTTGACAGAGAAACATGGGAATATAGAAAGATGTTGAATACCAGAGCTACAAACGACTTGATCTTGATTTCTGAAAACGGATTAAATAATGGAGTTAAATTCATAGAGGAACAAGCTGACGAGATTGTGAAAAACGGATATATCCAACCAATTGACGGATATCTGCCAGTGAAAACCGATTTTGAACCAATACCTGTTATTTTTGATTTCTGTGATTATCCCGAAGTATCTTCATACATTGCTGCTAAAGGAAAAGGACAACTTTATCAGCAGGTTTCACGTGACGATGATGATACGTACACTGCATTAACGAAATTCATCGGCAGACAAGAGATCGTTCCACAAGTTTCATCCTACAAAATAGAAATGGGACCTAGCGGTACGTTGGCAAGCGACTGGAGTTATTTGTCATATTGCACCAAAGGTGCTAACACTTCGGGCAACTGGACTAAGTTGATGAACAATGATGCCTTGGTGGTCAATATAGGATACAACGGTACATTAGATTTGACTATTCCTCCCATTTTAGCCGGAAAGTATAGAATTACTTTGTATTACGCATACGATCCGTCTATGAAGTTTATCGGTGAAAGAGGAGAAGGGAGTCAAGCTGGTTTGACCAATTTTAGATTAGATTCTAAACGACTGGCAGGTGGTGATAACAAACGTATTTACGATGGAAAGACGGGAGATGTACAAGATTGTTTCAATACACCGTTAACATCCAATTTGAGCGGAGAGGAAACTGCGTTTGAATTTACAACGACTGCTTCTCACACATTGAATGTAGTTGTGGTAGATCCTGCAGCCAGCTCGCATAATAAATTCCGTATGTATTTTGATTATATATTGTTTGAACCTGTAATAGAATAACAACCATGAAGAAAATTAGATATATCATAGCATCAGCTTTGGTTTCGATTGGACTCTGCGCCTGTACGGATACTTGGGATTCGCATTATTCCAAGTGGGAAACGGTGATTGACAACACGGAGATTCAAGCGGTGGATGAGTCGGCAGCCGACTTTTTAAAGACTGCTCAGGATTATAGTAAAATGTATGAACTGTTTGATAAAACAGGCGTGATTAAAACTTGGCAGGAGAAAAACCTGATGTATACTATTATGGTGGTGGGTAATGAATCTACCGCTAATGCCAACCAACCTGTTACAAAAGCAGAAGGTAGCGAAGGACAAGCAACCGCTGAAGAGATATTTAAGGCGGAAGCACACATTACTGATGCTCTTCTTTCACCCAGTAATCTGGAAGATGGACAGCGTCTGTTGATGTGGAACGGTAAGTATGTGACTGTAAGAATCTACGATGAGCCTGTGGATGGCATGGAACCGGGAATTTATTTCAATGGTTCGAAGGTGAAAAAGGTGATTAAAACTAACAATGCCTACATTTATGATTTGGAAGATTATATCAATACTCCTAAGGCATTAATGGAATATCTGAAAGATTTGCCGGATGAAGAATACTCTATTTTTAAGGAAATGGTATTGAGCCGTACACAAAGAGTATTTGATAAAGCTGCAAGTACACCTATAGGAATTGATAAAACAGGAAATACGGTATATGACTCTGTATTCACAGAAAAGAGTCAGTATTTTGCAGATAAGAAGTTAGATCTTTATTCAGAGAACATTACCGCTACATTGCTGGTACCATCTAATGACTTGATAGAAAATGCGTTGAAAGAAGCAAAAGAGAAGTTGAAATCGTGGAATATGGAACGTGAAGACTCTATTTTGAACAACTGGATATTCCAGACAGCTTTCTTTAGTAAAAAGTATGTAAAACAAGACTTTATTTATAATGAAAGTGATCCGACTTCAACGCAGGACTTCTATTCTGTTTTTGACCAACAATGGCGTACAACAGTAAATAAGGTAGATCTTGATAATCCGGTAGAGTTGAGTAACGGCGTTGCTTATAAGATAACTTCACTGAAAATACCGACCAACAAGATATTGATATGGAGAATCAAGGAACGTTTTGAAACGTTTGACCAATTGACGGATGAAGATAAAAAGTACTATTATCCCGGATATAATTACATCAGTACTTATCTGAAAGATATTGGTGAGAACGTACAAATGAACCGTGTAAAACAATATGTAGGTGCTAATCAGCCCAAACCGTGGCTGCCGGCTGTTTATTGTAGATCTATGATGTTGTGGGTTGTGGATACTGACCGACCAGGAATTTTTAAATTCAAATGCTATCGACTGGTTGAAGACAAGGCTTCTACTACAGGCTTTACGGCTGTACCTTATAAAATACCTGCCGGACCATACAATTTCTATATGGGATTCAACGGCTCTCGTTCGCAAGTAAATGCAACCTTTTATTTGAATGGCAAGAAGATTCCTAAATGTGAAAGCGGCCCTATTCCATCCTCTACCATGAAAGGTTCCAATCATGACCGTAGTGGCGGTGGATATAGCGAACTTTACAAAGATAGCAGGTACGACCGTGACGGATCTACGGATCTTGGGGTTGTCATATTTGACAAAACGGAAGAACTTGAAGTAACGATTGAATTTACGAAAGGTGCAAAAAGTGATATGGAACCCACCACTTGGTGTTTCCGTCCAACAGTAGATTTGTATTAACCTTGATAAACAGGATATGAAAAAGATAAAAAGAATACTTAGTATTTCTGCACTACTCGTATGTGGGGTGGCAAATACATGGGGACAAGGAGGCCAGAAACTGACAGGTAAGATTTTGTCAGCGACAAATCAGCCGGTTGAAGGCGCCATTGTCACAGTACTGAATACGATGAATGTAATTACAAACAAAGAAGGTGCATTCCAGTTTGAAGTGAAGGATCTTTCTAAAGCCGGCGAGATTTCTGTATGGGCTCCGGGGTATTTCTCCGTGAAACAGCTAATCAGAGAACGTTCGAATATTGTGATTACTTTGATTCCGGAAAATCAATATAAATATAATGAGACTATGATTCTCCCCTTCCGTCGGGAAGGGGAAATGCAGTTGGAAGACTATACGGCTGCTACTAATATCGCTAAGAAAGATTTTATGCCGGGAACTACGAAGATTGATCGCGCATTGACAGGACAAGTTGCCGGTTTACAAGTGAAACGCAGTAGTGGTATGCCGGGAGAAGGCAGTTATTATAACTTGCGAGGGATCCGCACATTGACTGGTGATAACGCTCCTTTGATTGTGATAAACGGTGTGCCCCACATGCCCGATAAAACACCTTCGGCACTGATTGATGGCTTTACACGCGATATCTTCCAGTTTTATCATTTGCAGGATATACAGAATATCACTATATTGAAAGGTGCTGAGGCGGCCATGTATGGTTCAATGGGCTCCAATGGTGTAATCTTGATCGAAACAGACGGTACGGCATCCAATGACTTGGAGACGCGAGTAAGCTATTATGGATCATACGGAATCAACTGGAATGATAAGCGGATGCCGGTGATGGGACTGGATGACTACAAACAGTATCTGGCAGATATGGGAATGACTATTTCTAAGGACCCGCAGAACTTCTATAACAATTTCCCTTTCATGCAGAATCCGAATGATCCACGTTACAACTATCTGTATAACAATAATACAGATTGGCAGGATTTGATTTACAAGAACACCGCTTCCACCGATCATCTTTTCAGAGTAGAAGGTGGTGATAATATTGCTAAGTACGACCTATCATTAGGGTATTACCGCGAGAATGGCCTGATGGATAACACAAGTATGGAACGTTTTCATACATTATTGAATGCTAATGTATTGGTCAATAAACAACTGAATATTTTTGCAACGGTAGGTTTGGCTTATATGAACGGACATTATCAGATGCAGGGCATGGATATTACGACGAATCCTATATTGGCAGCTTACGCAAGATCTCCTTTCCTGAGTCCATACGAAAAAGACCGCGAGGGAAATACGTTAAAGACTTACGCATCGCATTTCTATGGACGGAGCAAGAGCCGAGATTACAGTGTCAGCAATCCTTTAGCTATCGTTAACACGTTGGATTCTCGCAATCGCCAATATGATCTGAATATGAAAGCCGGTATCGCATACAACCCTTTCCGTGAACTGACACTGACCGGAACAGTAGGTCTGTATTATAATTACGATAACGAACATCTCTTTATCCCCGGAGCAAGCGAAGCCACTATAGTGCCGCTAAGCGATAAATATGGTTTGCGAAATAATGCGGTAAGCGACGGAGTAGCTGTAACAACAAACTTTTTCGCCAACTTGAATGCAAGTTATAAGAAAACATTCAATTATGTTCATCAGTTGAATGCAATAGCCGGATGGCAGTTGATGACTACTAAAAACGAATATGATGCAGGAGAAGGGCGCAATACTGGTAATGACTTTTACCAGACATTAGGCAGCACGATTGACGGAAGACGCTTCTTGGGTTATATCAATAGCTGGAACTGGACAAACTTTTACGGACACGCCGACTATACTTACAATAATATGGTACAGGCATCTGTGAATATAGCTGTTGATGCAGCTTCTTCTACCGGTACGGATGTAGCTCGTTTCTATACATATCCGTCAGTAGGAGTAACCTTGCTGGGAAAAGGATGGAAACCGCTTCTTGATGCTACATGGCTCAATAAGTTGAATGTACGTGCCGAATACGGACTGACAGGTAACTCACGCTTCTCTTCACAGATGGGTGGATACTATTATTCTACAGTGCCTTACATGCAGTTGTCAACCATCGTTCGTTCTAATATTCCGAACGTATCATTGAAACCGGAGAAGAATGCTTCTTTGAATCTCGGATTGGATTTGTCTGTATTAAACAATCGCCTGAACGTATCTTTTGATTATTACAACAATCAAATCAGCGATATGATCTCAGCCATGCCTCTTTCATCCGTTTATGGATCGGTTCCTTATTATGCGAATGTAGGTAAGTTGGAGAATACAGGTATAGAGTTGTCAGTGCAGGCTTCATTGGTGCGCACTCGTAATTTCGAGTGGATTGTAGGTGGAAACATCACTCGCTCCAGAGATAAGATCAAGTCATTGGGTGGTGAAGAACAAATTGTGTTGAGTTACGATAATGGTGTGCAGATGGTCAACCGTGTGGGAGAATCTCCTTACCAATTCTACGGTTATCAGGCTGACGGAGTATATTCCACACAAGCTGAAGCTGACGCTGCAAATCTCAGTAACCGTACCGGACGTCGTTATAATGCTGGCGATGTACGTTTTGTAGATCAGAATGGTGATAACCGCATCGACGATAAAGACCGTGTTCTTCTTGGCAGTGCTGCTCCCTCGTACTTTGGAGGTTTCTATACACAATTGAAATACAAAGGATTCGCACTTTCTGCAGAGTTCTCATACTCAAAAGACAACATCGCATACAATGCTGTCAGACAACAATTGGAGGCTGTGTCTACTACCAACAACCAAAGTATTGCAGCCGTAAACCGTTGGACAGTAGAAGGACAGAAGACCGATATGCCGAAGGCAACATGGAAAGATCCTGTGGGCAACAGCTATTTCTCTTCTCGCTGGATGGAAGATGCATCTTACCTAAGAATGAAGAATGTGACATTAAGCTATACTTTCTCTAAAACACTTTGGAATTTCTTCCGTTCGGGAACAATATATGTGACAGGCGAGAACCTGTTGACCTTCACAGATTATTTGGGAATGGACCCTGAATTCTCTTATTCTTATGCTGAGAATATGCAAGGTTTTGATAATGCAAAGCTAATGCAACCCAAAACAGTGAAAATGGGCGTTAATTTAAAATTCTAATGAAAATGAAAAAGTTTAAGATAGAAATAATACTTATGGGGGTGTTGGCGATGATATTCGCTTCGTGTAGTGACTTCTTTGAGCCAAACAATGATACGACCTTGAATGGTGACAGATATATCAAGGAAGGCAGCGAGCTTTATTCCGGTTTTCTGGGTATCATCACAAAGATACAAGCTATCGGAGACAAAGCTATTTATCTGACCGATATGCGTGGAGAGCTGTTGGAACCTACCGAAAATACACCGGCAGACCTTTATAGCATCTATAATTATGATGATGATTTGAGCGGTAACACATACGCCGACCCTGCTAAGTATTATGATGTAATTATTGCTTGCAATGATTATCTGCAGAAAGCAAAAGAATACAGGGATACACATGTTACTACCGTAGATGACGATGATTATAGAGGTCTGATTAGTAGTACGGTGAGATTGAAAACATGGACTTATCTCATGTTGGCAAAGATATATGGACAAGCTATATGGTTCGACGATCCGATGCAAAGCATGAAAGATATCGTCAGCCAGACTCCTAAGAACCTGAGTGAGCTTGTCGATGAATGCGACAAACTGTTGAATACAGGCTTTGATGGAATAAACGGTACATACAATATGTCATGGAATGAGTGGCTTGATCCAGCTAACGGAGCTACTTCCACAAACGATGAATATAAAAGATGGAATATGATGGTTCCCGGATACTTCGTATTACAGGCAGAAATCGCACTTTGGAAAGGGGATTATCAGAAAGCGGCTACAACGATTCTTGGAGAAATGAGCAGAACTTTTGCGTTGGCTGAGTATCAAGGAAATGTTGCTAATATCAAGTATATGCGTTCGGGAAGTTACGGTAGCAATTACGGTCAGCAATATGATTCTGAGATGCCGGTGCTGACAGCAGCTGAATCTGTTATTATGTATGATTACAAATACAATCAGCAGAATGCGTTATTGAATCATTTTGACCGTAGCGGAAGCTATATGATGCGTGCTTCTGTGCCAGGATCAAAACGTTTTGAAGATATTACTTTCAATCCGTCTGCCGATGCAACGGCTATTAAAACATCTGATACGCGTTTCAGAGCCATTCAGGAAATCGAAAAAGATGTGGAATATGCGATACGCAAATACCGTGGATTTAGAAAGAGCGGACATACTGTTGCTCATGATGATACATATATAATGATTTATCACACTTCTGATCTTTATTTCATGGCGATTGAAGCGCTGAATAATATGGGACGTTTTGAGCCGGTATCCGTCTTGATGAATACTGGTGTGGATCCCTTCTACGGAGCCGGTGTAGTATTGGGCGAACAATGGCAAGGACTGAATTGCAACTGGGGATTGTGGACAACACTTTATGCGGGATTCCGCCGCACGTATGCCGATAACGGTGTTCGCGGTATTTTAGGACTTGGCAAGCGCGATATGTGGCAGACCCCGGAAGACATCAAAGAGGAGATTGTAGCAGAACAAAAATTAGACGGTTTGAGTGACGAGGACAAGATCAAAAAGCATAATGATATTGAATTGGTGAAAGAAGCCTTCTTGGAATTCCCTTGTGAAGGAAAAACTTATCCGCTTATGATTCGTGTGGCAAAACGTTGGAATGACTATTCATTCATAGCAGATTTTGTCGGGCAGAAATATGAATCCGATCAGGCTAAACAAGCAGAAGTAAAAGCCAAGATTATGAATGGTGCTTATTTCGTACCTTGGGACTTGCAAGGTAAGTCTTCTTCTCATTAAATAGCATGTTTTTCAATCAAAAAAAGATAATTATGAAAGATATAACAAAAATAACGTACTTACTTTTGGGACTGATGTTATCAGTCCCTCTAGCCGCACAAAAGACATATTATATGGATCCTGAGGGAAGTGATTCTAATCCGGGAACTTCAGATAAACCTTTTGCCACTTTAGTAAAAGTGCAGGAAGTGGTAGTTGCGGGAGATGTAGTTTATATCAATCCGGGAACATATGTGGTTCCCGCCAATCAAGTGCCGATGACAACTACCAATAGCGGACTTTATCATTGTGTATTTCATATGAATAAAAGTGGTGAAGCAGGTAAACCTATTTCTTATTTGGCTAATCCGAATAAACAGGGGAGGCCCATTTTTGATCTTTCGCAGGTAAAACCGAAAGATCAGCGTATTACGGTGTTTTATGTTACAGGTTCCAATCTTTATCTAAAGGGATTTGATGTCATCGGTACGCAAGTGACTATTACCGGTCATACGCAATCAGAGTGTTTCCGTATTGTAAAAGGAGCCAATAATAACAAATTTGAAGATTTGAGAACGCATGATGGTATGGCAATTGGTTTCTATTTGCTTGGAGGAAGCAATAATCACATCTTGAACTGTGATGCTTACAACAATTATGATTCGGTTTCCGAAGGTGGTAAGGGGGGCAATGTTGATGGTTTTGGCGGTCAGCTCCGGGCGATCCTCCGAGGCTTCCGTGCCCTGCTCGCGCTTGCCCGCAATCAGGCTCTCGGCGAGGAACGCGACAAAAAACAGCAGAATGACGACGCTCTGCAAGACGGAAAGCTGGCCGTTGCGCGTGAACGCGAACAGCACGGCAATTGTCGCCAGCAGTAAACCCGCCTTGAAGCCGAACTGTTTGCGCGTCAT
>OGQL01001346.1_pt1 | contig 18501 bp, 10 predicted proteins | sample 1553211 | NCBI WGS metagenome assembly OGQL01 (sample SAMEA2579942, study PRJEB22360) | human gut metagenome
TGCCGGTCAGCTCGAAGGTGCCCAGCGGCTTGTTGTCGCGAGCGAACTCACGCTCGCCCTGATAGACCTGGATGAGCACGGACGGCTGGTTGTCTTCAGCGGTGGAGAAGACCTCGGAACGCTTGGTCGGAATGGCGGTGTTGCGGTCGATGAGCTTGGTCATGATGCCACCCTTGGTCTCGATGCCGAGGGACAGCGGGGTCACGTCGATGAGCAGCACGTCCTTGCGGTCGCCCTTGATGACGCCGGACTGCACGGCTGCGCCGACGGCCACGACTTCATCCGGGTTCACGGACTGGTTGGCTTCCTTACCGCCGGTGAGCTCCTTGACGAGTTCCTTGACGGCCGGCATACGGGTGGAGCCACCGACGAGGACCACGTGGTCGATGTCGGAGACGCCGATGCCAGCGTCACGCAGCACGTTGTTGAACGGGGTGCGGCAGCGGCCCAGCAGGTCGGAGGTCATTTCCTCGAAGTGGGCACGGGTCAGGGTCTCGTCCAGATGCACCGGAGTGCCGTCAGGGGTCATGGCCAGGTACTGCATGGAGATGGAGGTGCTGGTGGAGCTGGACAGTTCCTTCTTGGCCTGCTCAGCAGCTTCCTTCAGACGCTGCAGGGCGATCTTGTCCTTGCTCAGGTCAACGCCGTACTTGTTCTTGACTTCGCCGACGAGCCAGTCGATGATCTTCTGGTCCCAATCGTCGCCGCCCAGGTGGTTGTCGCCGTTGGTGGCCTGCACCTGAATGGTGGAGAAGCCGTCGTCGTCCTTGCCGATCTCCAGCAGGGACACATCGAAAGTGCCGCCACCGAGGTCGAAGACCAGGATGGTTTCGTCTTCCTTGCCCTTTTCGAGGCCGTAGGCCAGTGCGGCTGCGGTCGGCTCGTTGATGATACGCAGCACGTTCAGGCCTGCGATGGTGCCGGCGTCCTTGGTGGCCTGACGCTGAGCGTCGTTGAAGTATGCCGGGCAGGTGATCACGGCGTCGGTGACCGGTTCGCCGAGGTAGGCTTCGGCGTCGCGCTTCAGCTTCATCAGCACCTGTGCGGAGATCTCCTGCGGAGTCCACTTCTTGCCGTCGATTTCAACGGTCCAGTCGGTGCCCATGTGGCGCTTGACGGAGCTGATGGTGCGGTCGACGTTGGTCACGGCCTGACGCTTGGCGACTTCGCCGACGAGGATCTCGCCGGACTTGCTGAATGCCACGACGGACGGCGTGGTGCGAGCGCCTTCAGCGTTCACGATAACGGTGGGCTGGCCACCTTCAAGAGTTGCGATGCAGGAATTAGTAGTACCCAGATCGATGCCAACTGCGCGTCCCATAACTTGTCTCCTTTGTAGATAGGTTCGCTATGCGTTTTCTGTTCTATTCGTTCTTTCGCCCGAGTTTCGGTTTGCCGCCTCCCGGACTTTCCAAAACTTGAGCCTACACCACTCAACTTTGAATCGCAAGCGATTATTCCCAAATCTACAAAAAAGTTGAGCTCTCTTCGCTCAACTTTTTGCCGGGTGCAATCTTAAGCGCAATCTCAGGACACGATTTCAAGGTTCGATCGTCATCGAAAGCAATCGAAAAACGCAGATAAAAATCCGGACCACACTGTGATGTGTGCGATCCGGATCCAATCTGCGATCTTCAGATCACTTCAGATTTTCAGCGGCTGATCTTGGCGGTCTTGACACGCACGCCGGAGACCGGAGTGGAGCTGTCGGAAGCGGAGACCACGTTGCCGGACTTGTCCTTGAGCTCGTAGGAAAGCACTGCATCGCCGTTGAATCCGGTGGATTCGGCCACATACTTGCCATCGGCGAGCCTGACTTCGTCTTGGCGTTGCCGTTGCCGATGGCTGCAATGCGCCGAGCGTCGCTACGGATGCGACCGCTGCGATTGCGCCCTTCAAAGCTTTGTGCTTGCCCATGTTTCTCCTTTCTTCAGTCTGCGCTGTATTGCAATCTCCACGCTAGGTTTCGTAAACCAACTTCCGAGACGTTTTAGACGAACGAAACGTGAACTCTCGTCTTCACAAAGTGAATACTTATCTCAAACCCTCTTTCCGTCAACCGTCATCCCCAATATCCCCTCAAGGCTGAATCATGACTCGTGCTTTTGCTGCATGATGTGCAAACGGTCAGGCGGAGGTGCGGCAAGTCAGGCGGAGGTGCGGCAAGTCAGGCGGAGACTTGGCCGGTATGAGCGGAGCGGGTGGCTTTCACGGCCACAAACATGGACCGCACCAGCAGCACGCACAGGTAGCAGGCGAACAGAATCGAGCCGACGCGGGGCGAGACTGCGCCCGCTATCCACGTACCAAATGGCGCGGTAACGGCAGCCACCAAGCCAATAATCAGCGCGGCCTTTACATGCACCAGCCTTCGTTTCAGGTTTGCCACGCTTGTGGTAATCGAGTTCGGAAACATGGCCAGCAGCGACGTGCCTCGCGCAATCAGATCGGAAGCGCCGAACAGCATCGATAGTGCGGGCACAGCGAGCGCCCCGCCTCCAATTCCCAGCAGTCCCGCCAAGATGCCAATCACCACGCCCAGCAGCACCAGGCAAACTCCGGTCAGCGCACTCATCGCAATGTGCTGATCTCGCGACGGTACAAAACTAATCTGATTGAACACCACAAACACGAGGAACACTACGAAAATCCATCGCAATACGAGTTCCGGCAATCGCGAAAGCAGCCAACTGCCAATCTGCCCGCCTACAAACATGCCGCAAAACAGCAGCAGCGCGGCGAGCCAGTCCACGTTGCCACAAGTCGCGTACGAAATGACGCCGGAAATGGAGGTCGGCACGATCGCCAGCATGGACGTGGCGGCCGCGTTGCGTTGAGATAGCCCCAGCCAGACGAGCGCGGGCACGATCACCGTGCCGCCGCCAATGCCGAACGTGCCCGACAGCACCCCCACCAACATGCCGACCACAATCAGCACGATGATGCTGCGCGCCGACCCGTCAAGCGCCGTCTCCCCCGCTCGCGATTCCATCTTTTGCGATTCCGTCCGTACGGCATCCGCCCGATCCGCAGTTTCCCCTTCATCACACATGGCAGCTCCTTCCACGTCTTCCGCGCCCGATACTACCCCCCTGCCGCGCGCAGCAATCAGCTGATTCCATAATTTTGCGATTTCGCCGCCGCAGCGCCCGGTTCACGCGCTTTCTCGCTTATAGATGGCGGATTCGCGGGATCGACGGATGGTATCTCGCTTATAGATGGCGGCCCCTTGCGGAAACAAGACATCTAGGGGGTATGCATGCTACCCCCTAACGACCTATTGCCCAAACCGACCCGCCACCTATAAGCGAGATACCACCGGACACCCGGCCGAATCCGCCATCTATAAGCCAGATACCCAGCCAAAACCACGACCGCACGCCTACACCCACGCCTACACCGGCACACCCGCACGCCCACACCCACGCAAGACCCATTGCACACACCCCCGTACGCACACGACCGCGCGCGGACCGGCAAAATCGCAAGTCATGAGCGAAAAGGGGCATCAAAAGCACCCAAAACAGCCCGAATCACACCCCCATCCGCCCACAGACAAGCAAAACCAGCCCAACTCACAAGTCGTGAGCAAAAAGGGAGGCCACCCAACATCAAAACAGCCCGAAACATCCAGAATCGTACCCCCATCCGCTCACAACCGCGCCAAAACCGTCAAAATCGCAAGTCATGAGCAAAAGGGGCATCAAAAGCGTCCGAAACAGGCCGAATAATACCCCCATCCGCTCACAACCCATGCTTCAGCACGATTCAGGCCATATGCGCACCGCAACAACACCCCTGCGCAACATCAGACATGCACACGCACGCAAACACAAGTACACACACTGAAACGCAACACGTACCACAAGCACACAAACACCACGCACCACATACCGAGCACGACCAGACGCACACCCCCGCACACCGGAGAAGCGATGTCACCGGCCTGCGGCGGCGCTAGGCTAGACACTACCCCCGAACACCAGACGAATGGCGCGCGCCGGCCCCGGCGCACAACCCGTGCCGCACAATCCAGGAGCGTCGCCATAGCCGCGCGAGCCCCACAAAAGCGCAGCCAGCCACAAACACGAGCAGTCCGATCACCGCAGCCGCCACGGCTGTCATTTCGCCCGGCTCGTCGTATTGCGTCTTGTCTGGCACTTTCGGATTCGGAATCCGGTGCCCGCGCACGAGCAGCCTGTGTGAGTTGACACCGTACGGCGTGCACGTAATCAGCGTCGCGTAATCGGCCCCGGACTCAATATTCAGTTTGCTGATTTCGCTCGGCAGCACCACTGAGATCTGGTCCACTTGGTACGTGTAGGTTTCGTCGAGCACGTGGAATGCGAAGGTATCGCCTTTTTGCAGCTCGTCCAAGCCGGTCAGCAACCGGGCGGACGGCAGGCCGGTGTGTCCGGAGACCACCGCGTGCGTGGTCGCTCCGCCTACGGGCAGCGATGTGCCGGCCAAATGCCCGGCGGCGATCTGCAGTACGCCGTCGCTGGTGCCGTGGTAGACGGGCAGTTTCACTTTGATGCGCGGGATGGTCACGTATCCCATGATGCCGGTGCCGGTCACGTCGAGCGTTTCATCATATTCGCGCTTCTGCGCGTCGGTCATGTGCCACCGATCGCCGTTCGCGGCGAGCCGTTCGTTGTATTCGTGCGCCGCTTTCAGCATGGCCTTGCGTTCGGCGCCGGACATGTCTTTGGTTTGTTCCACGTAGCCTGCTACGGCGTATGACTGGTGCATGCGGTTCCACCAGTCGCTGAATGTCGGATATGCGATGAGACCCAGCGCGCCGATCATGGCGATTGCGGAGATGGCAATCATCACATTGAGCAGCGCATTCGATTTCTTATGCTTGGCAGCCGGTTTAACCTGCGCACCCGGTTTAACCTGCGCATCCAATTCGACTTGCGCAGCTGGCTTGGCGTCCGATTCATCCGTCACGTTATTTATGCTACGCCCGCTTCCGCAAAGCCGTCTTGGCAACGATCAGCAGCACCAAGCCCGCGCCCAAGATGGCCACGGCAATCCAAGCGGCCTGCTGCACGTCGGCGCCGGTGTGCGGCTGGTCCGGCGTGGTGGGTGGCGTGTGCGTGTTGGTGATTTCAGTGGAGTCGCCTTCCACATCGGAGATGGTGGTGTAGCCGTCGGGCACCGCCGCTTCGACCACGGTCCATTCGTGGTCCGCGTCGAGATCCGTCCACGTGTGCGTCCACTTGTTGGACTCGTTCAGTTTCACGTTTTCCACGGGCTCGCCGTCGCGCAGGAGTTTCACGGTGATGGATTCGGGGCGCTTGCCGTCGGAATTGTTCCGGTCATTCCAGATTTTGCGCACGGTGCGTTCCACGGTTTTCGGCGGTTGCGCCACACATTCGGTTTTCGGTTCGATACTCAGCACACGCGACCCGCCGGAGACGCCGTCTTCGGGCACTGCGACGAGCATGCTGCCGGAAGAGCACGTCCATGTCTGGTTCTTTCCGGAGGCGTTGGCGACCTTCACGTCAACACTGTCGGACACGGCCAAGTACAGGCCGTCGGACAGTCCGGTGAAGGTCAGATGCCCGGAGGTGTTGGTGACGCCGGTTGCCGTGGCGCCGGGTTGGTTCACCGCGATGAGTCCGGCGAGCGTGTTGGCCATGTCTCGCCACACCTGCGCGTCCTTGCCGGTCATCTTCGACCAGTCGACGGGGTAGGCGGTGGAGTCGGTGAACGGTGCGACGGGTTCGAAGGTGGCGCCGCCGCTTGCCGGGATCTGCCCGACTTTGTAGAGGTTGAAGCTGGCGTCCGAAATGGCGAAGTTGGTAGAATCGTCGCCAGTTTCGGAGTCCGAGCTTTTATGTTGGTACGAAATGGCGATGCTGCCGCTGGCAGAGTCTGTTGTTGGCGCCGCGACGGCATCGCGAGTAATGAATGCACAGGCTGCCGCGGCGAATGTGGCGGCGATTGCGCAGCATGCGGCGATGACGCGGCTTGCGATCGTGCGTTCCTTCATTGCCGACCCCTCTTCTGTGGATTGGAAAGTAAGCATGTTTGATTCGCCCCCAACGGCAAACCGGAAAATATATGGAGCCAGGCTGGATACTCAAGAAAATTAGGCAGTGTACAAGGGATTGAGGTGGTCCAGCCCAGCATATGTGGGTTCAGTTATTATTTAATTTTTAGTTTTTAAATTATGTATTGCGATTCCCGTAAGCCGCTGCTGACTTGCGTCAACGCGGCTCACGGGTTTCGCATGGTTACTTCAGATTCTTATGGAATCCGGAGGATCAGGCATTGCGACGACGCAGAGCCATCACCAGGGTCGCGCCAGCAAGCACGAACACGGCGATGCCAGCCACGTACAGCAGCACGGTGCCCATGCCGCCGGTGGACGGGAGCTTGCTGCCTGGGATATCGACCACGTCGGTCTTGATCTGAGCAGTGCCAGCCTCACCGGTTCCCCTGTTAACAGTGAACGTCTGCTCAGCCGATGCAACGCCGCCGACCTTCACATCAGTTACCGTCAAGTCAGTCAGAGTACCCGGCTCATCAGCGGAATTATAGGTAGCGGTCACAGTGAAGGTAATCGGGTCGATGGTGTTGTAGCCCTTAGGAGTCGTGGTTTCCACAATCTTGTAATAGCCGGAATCGAGACCGGTGAAGTCGAAAACATTACCATTAGTATGCTGCACCTCATCGCCGACCTTAGCGTAGTCCGAGTCAGCCGGATTCACCTTGGTGGCCTTGTACAGAGTAAAGCCGGCGCCATTCAAGGCTTCCTTATCGGAGTCAGTCTTACCATACTTGGTGACTTCCAGCTTGAAGGTGAACACAGTGACCTTGTGCTCTTCGGTCTTGCCAGTGCCCTCGCCATACTTGTTGTTGGAGAACTGGAGATACACCTTATTCTGGTTGCCGTTGGAACCGAGCACAGCATTCTCGTTCAACTGAGCATAGTACTCGACGACAATCTGAGTGGACGACGTGATGTTCACAGTGTCCCCAGTCTTCTCAGCCTGAGCCTTCTTCAAATCAGCAAACTTCACGTTGAAAGTCTCGCCATTAATGTCTGAAGTCAAGACCTGATAACCAGTAAGAGTATCTTGCTTCAGCTCGACCTTGTTGTTGTCATTGACAGCGTAAACCTTAACCGGGTGGGTCGTGTCATTGACGAAAGTCAGACCCTGGTCGGCGGTATCGTGGAAGGTGTACTCATAGCTGGTGTAATCAGCGTAGTCGGTCGGCAGAGAACCGGTCAGCTGGAACTTGACATAGTCGCCAATGTTGTAATCAGCAGCGGTGCCCCAGTTATCTTCAGAAGCAGGATTGTTGACACCATCCATGTTCTCCTGAACCTTCTTGCTGACAGTGACAGTATCCTTCTTGGGGGAAACAGTCACGCCTGCCTGACCGGCGGTGTTGACGATCACAGCGGACATGGTCTTGCCCGCGTCATTAGCTGCGGTAGTCTGAACAATCAAGTAGTAGCCCTGCGGTCCGGACAGCGTAGTGGAAAATGCACCTGCAGCGACTGCGGCGGAATTAGCATCGGCAGCAACGCCGTCTTCCTTCAGCGACTTATACAAGTTTTCGGCAAACCGCTTAGTCTTAGTACTATCGAATTTGCCAATAGCCGCAACGAAATCGTCGACTTTGCTGTCCGCAGTCAGGGTAGCGGAGGAATCAACGTCCTTGATTGCTTCAGCAACCTTATCATAATGATTCCAGTTGGTACGCTTCTGGTAAGCAACGTTGGTCTTTTCACCAACAGTAGCTTCGGTTTCGTCAAACAGACGATAGCCAGCGTATACATCACCAACGCTTGCAGGCGTAGTTTCCGAGCCAATGGTGATAGTAACATCGCCCTCTGCCGCCATGGCGGTGGAGGCGCCGGCGAAACCGGCGACGGCCATTGCCGCGGTGGCTGCCACGGCTACGAGGCCCTTGAGAACCTTGTTCATTGTTCTCCCTTTCTTATTTGTTTGAAATCTTGGAAATCTTCAGTTATGTGTATTCAGTTATTGCCTAGTGGGCATTGGGTCGCTACGCTACGGTCCAGTCCCCCTTCTCCTAGACGAGTTCATCATTGCCGCCTCCTGAGGCTCAAGGCCAGACCGGCCACGGCAATCGCCACTGCGAGGAATCCCGCAGCGTACATCTTGTTTACTCCCTCGCCGCCTGTACCAGGCAGAACGACGCCGGGGGTGTTGGTAATGGAACCACCGTCAACGGTGAATGCGGCAGACTTCTGATAGTCGGCGGTAGTCTCCGGCTTGAAACCGGAAGACGTGTACCACGTGCCTTTCACGTTCGCGCCTTCGGCCGGCCCGATGCGGAACACGTGCGGAGTCGTATCGATGTTGTACCCGTCAGGAGCCTTGGACTCGATTAACTGGTATTCACCCCACTCAAGACCAACGATGGAGAACTTACCGGCGTCGCCATCACGATCCGTATACCATTCCGTCTGCGCGGAGCAGGTCTTCTCACTGCTATTCACGCAATCCTTGATGGTTGCGATAGGTGTGGCGCTATCACCTTCCGTGTATTCGGCGTTGCCGTTGGCGTCCCACGAGAAGTTCTTGGTCTTGTACAGCTTCCATTCGGAACCGGCCAGCAGCTTCAGTTCACTCGAATCGTCGGTCTTCTGCCAGGTCGCCTTGCCGGTAAGACGCGGGTTCTCGACCTTTTCGGGAAGATCGGAGCTCGTGACCTGCCCATTCTTGATAACGATGGTGTAGGTCTTCGCCTTGCTGGCGTCGAAACCGTTCGGGGCGTTGATTTCCTTCAGCGTGTAGGTGCCATTCGTAAGATCGGACACCTTGAACTGGCCGCCCTTCGGATCCTCATCCTGCCGCGTGTCAGCTGCCTTGGCAGTCGTGTTGGTAATAGCGCGCACCACCGGCTGATCGTAGAACACTGCATTCTTCACCGCGGAACGATGGGAACGATTCTCCACGTATGCGCTGGTCACCGTGCAGCCGGAGGGGACTGTTTCTTTTTGGAAATCATTCCACGCCTCCACAACCTGAACATCCTTACCCGTAAAGGTAAACATACCGTGATCCGCGGCGGTGTACTTATCGTCATTGGGCAGATCGAACCCTTTAGCATTGCCAAGATAGAACTGGTAATTTGTTGTAACAGAACTCTTCGGCAGCTGGAAACGCACATAGTCACCGCACGCGCTGGAACTTTGCACATCGCCGCTCCAGTTATTGCTGTCCGTGCTCTTCTTATATTTCAGCCAATAGTCGTTCCACTGCACGTTCGACTTCTTGAAGTACACGGAAACCATCGGCTCCGTCACCTTGATCTTCAGGGTGGCCTTCTCCCGGCTATGCTGCTCGGTGGCGGTGATGGTCACATAGCCCGAGGTCACCCGATTGGCGGTCACCCTGACAATGGTGCCGGTCGTAGGAGTTACGGAAACCTCATCCGTATTGCTCGAAGTCCAGTTCACCGTGTTGCCTTCAGGCGCCACGGTAGCCGTCAGCGTCATGGTCTTGCCCTGTTCCAAGCTGATTTCCTGACCTTCGGTGTATTTGTCAATGCTGACCGAGCCCACCACGGTTACGCCGGTTACCATAACCGGGAACGTCACAGTCTTGTCGCCGGCCGTGAACACGATGTTCGTAGTGCCGTTGCTATACGGCTGCAACTGCGTGCCATCGCTGGCAATGCCTGCAACGGCAGGGCTTTCGGACTTCCACTGCACCTTCGTGGCGAGCTCCTTGCCATCCTTATCCACGGCAACATAAGAAATGCTTACCGGAGTGGAATTCGTGAAGCTCCACGAACTAACTTCAGTTTCATTGATCTTGACCACGATGTTTGCGATTTCGCTGTCGGAATCATCATCCGTAATAGTCCACGACTGGTCGGGATCGCCCTTCTTGGTCAATTCCCAAGTGGAACCCGCGAGCAACGTGTTCTGGTCTTCTGCGTCAACCTTCGACCATGCGATGGAAGTACCGGCACTCACGTTGACAATGGCGCCATTGTGCAGCTGCTTGGCGGTGTCATCGGTGATTTCAGCGCCAGTAGCGCTGTACACCTTGTCGATGGTTGAAACGGTATCCGTACTGTCGTGCGTGACGATGCGATAGATGTTCGTGTTCAACGCATACTGGCTGCTGCCGGTACCGCTTTCCTTCAGGTAGTATGTGGCCTTCTTTGCGAGACTGCCCAAAGTGACGCTACCGTTATCCGCATCATCCGCATCATTCCAGCCGCCATCGGCAACCGTGGTGATGGGGTTCGTGCCATTCATGGCATTATCCCTCGTGCCGTACACCGTCCACGAAGTACCTTTCAGGGCTTTGCCCTCGGCATCGACCTTATCCCACTTGATTGCGGCGCAGGAGGTGGTCATCTGCCCATACCAAGACAGGTTATGACGTTCCTGATCCATATCCACTGCAGAGGTGGAATATTTGCCTTCGGCGTTGACGAAATTGCCGCTGTTTGTGGTAACGACATCCTTGTTGTACATTTCAAAATCGCCAGTAGTCCACACACGACCATTAGTGGAGACATGCGACTGGAAATTGCCCTTGGCACCAAAATCATTGCCCGTTACCATAACGGAACCCATCCATGCGGCAGACGGATCATCAGTTACATTGACGCCATACCAGTCTTCCTTGTCGCCATGCTTCTGATCCTTGTACCAGCCGGTGTTGATGCGCCCCGACCCCTTACCACCAAGAATCGTAAGGGTATTGGTGTTATAGAAGTTCCACATCAGCTGGCTTGCGCGCTTGACGTACTCCTGCCCATGCGTATTGTTGTAGCGGTTTGTGCCCGTCGAATTCATCATGACGTAGCCGTCGGAGATATCAACGTCGTTCCACTTGAACTGCCAGCCATTACGGAACTTCACATCATTGCCATTACCGTTGATGTTGATGGCGACCGAAGCATTGTCGGAGATGTTCTTGAAGTTGAACACCACGCCGGCATCACCAATGCTATTCAGCTTTGATGCGTCTAAATTGAACACCTGCAACTCGTCTTTGCCATCGCCGGTCAGCGTGATTTCCGTCTGACGGGAGTTGTTCTCAATATCGAACCGGTAAACGTTGTTTGCGTAAGTGTTGTAGCTGTATGAATAACGTTTGCCTGTGTAATTATCCTCATTGCCCTTCGTAACAGTGTTGCTGGAGGAAATCTTCGCGAGCTTGCCAGACAGCGTAGTCACATAATTCTTATATTCGGAATATGTGTAATCCGAACCCGTCGAGGGGTTCTTCACTCCGGAAATAACGGTGTTGCTCTGATTCCAGTTGACTTTGCCGTTGCCGCCCATGTCGTACACGGAATACTGTTCACCGTTCTTCCAAGTGTTGCGGCTTTGCACTGTGGTCTGATTACCAGCAATGTTCGCGTTAAAGTTATGGTCATTCGTCTCGCCGGTAGCGCCATTCCCCGCTCCGGTTCCAAGCCAGCTGGATCCCTGATTAGCGTCATCCGTCCAGCCCTGAGCACCACCGAACCAATTCAACTCGGAATTGGTGCTTTTGCCACCGACCGAAAGCACGGTCGAGCCGTCCTTTGGACGGAACTGCGAACCAAAACCGACGATGCCCCAACGAAAACCACGCGAACGATTGAATGAGCCATCCTTATTCCAGATGTTCCAAGCCTGCTTCATTGGATGAAGCAAAAGCTTTCCGTTCACAGCGGTCAAGCCTTCGGCCTCAACAGCGTAAGAACCCTCAGGCGCATTGTTGTTATTGGCAGAAGTAATGCCCGACTTCTTGCCACCTACATACATGTCACCGCCAACGAAAGTAGCGATACCTTCATCGTTACCGCTGCCGGAGGTCTGATCGCCTAACGGTTCTGTGGTAGGTGTGCAGATTGCGCCGTCCTTGCGACTTTCGTCAGCTTTGGCATTATAGGTGGGAATGAGGGAAGTGACGGCGACGGTGGCCATCATGGCTACCGCTATGGCGGCGGCGGTCAGGGAGCGGGTACGCGAAAGCACGCAACCGGATGCCGATCGCGTTCCTGCATAGTGTCGTGGTGCGTTGCCGACACCATTACGCCATTGCCTCATCTTGTCCCCTATCCGCAAAGTGTTCACCCTTCTGAGTCCCTCAACTCGAGGGTTGATATCCTTTGCATAATGCCGTTATCACTTCTGTTTTACGTATAGCTTCTACGCTGTTCCCATCTCCGGCAACACAGCGGAAACCTCTGTTTTCCCTTTTTCTCTGACCTACGGTTTACTATGATAACCTTTGCAGTTATGAAAACAAAATGAAACAAAAAGAACCCACACCCCCTCCCCCGATACGTTTTTTCGTCCCCTCTCACGGGGACAACGCTTTAAAGCCTGATATTCAACGGTTTGTCAACGATTGCAAAATCAAAAAACACATGCTGATCATTGAATGAAATTCATCAGCCCCCGATTGGCGTGTCATGAAACACATCACTGCAAATTGTTTCATTTTTTTTCCTGAAAACGTATGCCACACACCATGACTACAGTGGGGGTATCCCTTATCAATCCACCCCAGGCCATCACAATCAGCCCGTCGGCATTGACGGGCTGCGGAAGGACAATGAGACTCGGCTCTCAGCGGCCAGTGCCATACACGGAATCGGTGCCACGCAGCACGAGCTGGGCGCGCACAATCTCATGCGCGTTCTCAAGCGGCTCACCTTCGATAAGCTTCATGGCCTTTTGTGCGGCCGCGCGACCCATCGCATACGGATCCTGGCGCATGGTGGTCAGGCTCACAGTGTCGGCGTACGGCGAATCGTCGAAGCCGATAATCGAATAGTCACTCGGCGTGTGGTGGCCGTAACGTTCCAAACGCAACACCAGCGGAATCGCCATCATATCCATCTGGCAGCAAATCGCGTCCGGGAACTCGTCCAACGCAAGCAGCGCGGTCAACGCCGAGTCGGCGAAGGTCTTGCCACGCGGCACAGAGACGACGCGCCACTTGAAGTCATGGGAGGCCCCCATCGTCTTGCAGGCGCGGATGAAGCCCTGTCCTCGCGCATCGATGGAGGAATTAATGGAATCGACCGCATCGGAGCACACGTACACGATATTCTTGTGCCCCAGATTGATCAGATGCTGGGCGGCGGTGAACATGCCGTCCTCATCGTCGATGGAGATGGTGGCGTCGAAGCCGCTTTGCGTCGGCGTATTGATGCCGATGATCGGCACGTGGATGCGCTTGAGCTGCTGGTTTTCCTTCGGATCCACGCCGAACGACGTTACGAATACGGCGTCCACGTTGCGGCGGACGGGCAAATTCATGAAGAATTCCTTGCGATTTTCGGCGGTGTCGACATGCTGGAACAGCGATACGTCATACCCGGCATTATGCATGACGGATTCGATTCCAGCGAACACTTCCGTATTGAACCAGCTAGTGATCTCTTCATTCATCAGCATCGCCACACGGTACGATTGGCCGGATTTCAGCGACGTGGCGGAACGGGAGATGTTGAAATCAAGCTTGTCGGCAGTTTCCAGCACCTTGCGACGTGTACGTTCGGACACCAGTTCCGGACGCGTGAACGCGCGCGACACCGTGGAAATCGACACACCCGCGGCCTTGGCCACCTCGCGAATGCCTGCTCTATCCATCTCTCAACCCCTTTGCGGTTTCTGCATCATAATCACAAACGTTCCCAGCCTTGGAAACACTTGCCCGAGCGGCAATGCTCTCCCATATTGCTACTATTATACTGCGAACGTTGTCAAAAATCACGCTAATGTTGCACCAATAGCACAAAATATCAAAATAACTGGATAAGCCGCGTAAAAAGCCCACTTCGTCCACTGCCGCTTATAACCCAACTCGCCGTTGTAATAATGCACGAATGCAACGCCAATGCCAGGCATAATCATCATCACCGCGCCAAACAGGCCGGCAGTGAACATCATCGAATTCTCATGCTGGCGCATCAACGTGAAAATCAGCACGAAACCAAGCGTCACCGAGCCGACGCTCATCATATGCTGGCGCAGGCCGACGCGCAGCAGCAGATCCCACAACAGTCCGATCAACACCAGACCGACCGACAGCACAATCTTCATTGACTTCTGGTAGCGCGCCGCCACCCAATCCAACACGGCAAGCACAACGAACGCGATGAACAGACCGAAAACAGGGTTCTGCGAGCCAAAATCGAAAGCCTTATGCGACGTGCAGAGGTCGTACGGCACCTCACACACCACGGCGAGGATGAACAGCTGCAGGCCGTACGCGACGCGACTATGTGTTTCACGGAAACCCTGCACCAGCAGCCACGCGTAAATCGGAATAGCAAACCAAGATACGACCTCGCTTAAGACCATCGCCGTCAGCGACGTCATATTATTGACGTCGGAACCGAAAAACAGCGGCACAATGGTGGTGCTACCAGCTGACAGAGCCAACGCCACAGCGCCGATGACCTTGAGCTGGAACACCGTCAGTCCGCGGTGCTTCTTCTTGGTACGGCGAGCGCCGCCGAATCCGATCTGTTCAATCGAATCAGCTCCAGCACCCTGCTCGACATAGCTTTCCATATGTCCTCCTCAGTTCCGCATACGGCCTTTCGTGCGCCCAAGACGCCCAGTACGCCCAAGACGCAACCTACGCGCGTTTCACGCGTTCAGCACGAATTTCAGCAGACCGTCGTAGTCGGCACCGGTAAACGAACATACCGCATGCTCCGACTTGGGCGGGTCGCTCATCGGCGAAATTTCCGTACGGAAGTATGCTGCGTCGAGACCGGCGGAATTGGCTCCGATAATATCGTTTGCTTCATCGTTGCCCACCATGAGCGCGTTTTTTGCGATTACGAACTCGCGGTCGAGAGCCAACATGTACAAGTCGCGGGCAGGCTTGCGGATTTTCTCTTCGCTGGAGATAATCACGTCGTCCAGTACGTTCGCCAAGCCGGTCATTTCCAGTTCGGGGCGAGTATAGCAGGCTTGTGCGTTGCTTAGCAGCGCCACGACGACGCCGGCCTCCTGCAATGCTTCGATCATGTCGAGTGCGCCCGGATACAGGCGGATCATGCTGGTGCTGCCCTGCCGGAACGCCCATGCGGCTTTCAGCGCGGCTTGCGGCAGTGCCAGTTTCTTTTCAGCCTCCTCACTACGGTTCATCAGCAGCGACCGGTAGACCGGCAGGATATCGAATTCATCCCATCCGTTACGGACGATTGCACGATCGGCTTGATGGACCATTTCGCGGGCCTCAAGTTTTTCGAAGCGTTCGCGCATTTCGTCGACCGATTCGTAGTCGGCACCCAGTTCGCAAACGCAGTCATATAGCGCCTGCCAGGCGGTTTCGCTCTGTTCGTCTGTACGAATGTCGATCAACGTCCCGTAGAGGTCGAAAAATACCACCTCATATCGTGGATTATGAGCTCCGGCTCCCACTTCTCGTATCCTTTCTGGTTTTCCGGCCCCATTGCCGTATCGGTTACGGCGACCGCAGCTTTGCGGTCGCCGTTTTGTAGCTTCCCTACTGAGAGTATTACTGCAACCGCCAGATTGCAAACGTATGCGGTGGAACAATCAAATAATCGCCATCACCTGCGCTCACATTGCCTTCCATCGGACTGACGGACGAGCCGAGACCACACCAGTATCTCCGTATTCCGTCAATCGGTTCCAAACCCGTTACGGCCACGTCAATAACGCCGACGTGTCTGCTTGGATTGGCGGCCATCAGATAATCGCCGACGCGGAACACGAGTTCGTCGCCTTCCGTATCGACGATATTGCGATTGCCGTCGAACCACTGTGGATCAGACTTGCGCAATGCAATCAACTTCGCGTAATACTCAATCAAATCGCGCTTCTGCCATGCACGGTTCCAATCGAGCCAGTTAAGCTCTTTGGCGGAATCGTAAGAATCAGAGCTGCCGAATTTGGTACGTGCGAACTCCTCGCCGGACAGCATGAACGGGATGCCGGCGGAGGTAAGCGTGATACCCACAGCCAGCTTGTTGGCGTCCATCACGTCGGTCAGCGCGGCCGCAATCTGCGGACCGACACCGGCCAGCCCTTCCGCCGAGAAATCGGCGTCATACATGACTTTTGGCACATCCACGGTATTTTCGTTAACGCCTTCGGCCACGGTGCTGCCCAACGAACCAGCCGCAAAGCTCGCGCACAACTTGTCCCACAGCGTGAGGTCGTCGTGCGCGGACACGTATTGAATGACCTGACCTGCCACTCCTTCCGAATGTTTGCCGCGACGCCACGCGTCCACGGCCTCACGCACAGCCGCTACGTTCTCGTGCATGCCACCGTTCACATAACCCGGGCGGTCCGAGAAGAACACATGGCCCTTGATGGTGTCTCGCGTGGTGTCGCAGAAGTGGCCGATGCGACTGTCAAGCTTCGACAGGCCTGACTTGTCAGCCAGCACGGTGTCGCTGGGCAGCGGCGCGGTGGCGCCCGCGGACCACGGTTCGCCGTACATGAGGATGTCGCGTCCACGGCCGGGAATCTCGTCCAGCGCGGCACGCACGGCATTCATGGTGTCCACGTCAATCAGACCCATCAGGTCGAAACGGAAGCCGTCCATGTGGTATTCGCGCGCCCAGAACGTCACGGATTCCACGATGAACCGGCGGAACATCTTGCGTTCGGTGGCCATATCGCAGCCGCAGCCGGATCCGTTGGCCAGCGCGCCGTTGGGCTTACGGCGCAGGAAATAGTCCGGCACCGACCGCTCAAACCAATTATCGGGCGAGAACATGTGGTTGTAGACCACGTCCATGATCACTTTGATGCCGGCGTTGTGCAGCGCCTGCACCATCTGCTTCACTTCGCGGATGCGCACCGACCCGTCGAACGGATTGGTGGAATACGAGCCTTCCGGCACGTTGTAATTGACCGGATCGTACCCCCAGTTGTAGCGATCGCAGGTCTCTTCGTCCACGGAACCGAAATCGTAAATCGGCATGAGCTGCACCGCGGTGACGCCAAGTTTCTTGAGATATGCGATGCCCGTGGGAAAGTCGGGATGCCCGTCCAGAGACGTACCGTCGTCGGTGAACGCCAGGTACTTGCCCCGATGCGATTCGGGGAAACCGCCGGCGGGATCATTGCTGAAATCGCCCACATGGGTTTCCCAGACCACCGTCTGCGCAAGCGGCACATCCGGCATATGGTCGCGGTACCAACCATCCGGATTGGTGCGGCTGAAGTCCACGACCATGCTGCGCCGGCCGTTCACACCGGCCCCGCGCGCCCACGGATCGGCGACGCGGTCCACGGAACCGCAATCGCGTTCAATCAAAAAGTCGTAATACACGCCGTGCTTGTTGTCGGCGAAATCGTACGTCCAGGAACCGTCGGATTCCGGACGCATCGTGTACTGTCCAATCAGAGCGTCGCCGCTTTCCCCCATGGAGCCACGCGAGAACAGTCTCAGGGTCACCTTTTGTGCGGAAGGAGCCCAGAGAGCGAACTGGGTGCCGGATTGAGCAACCACGGCACCCAGAGGCCGTTCCAAACAAAGCGGGAACGGTTCGGCGACGCTCGTGTTCGGCTGTGCAAAGTTGTCTACGAGCGTCATTATTGCGTTACCTTTCCGTCAGCCCTTCACGGAGCCCGACATGGACTCCTGATAGAAGCGCTGCATCACAATGAACAGGATGGCGATCGGAACGGAGATCACGACCGCGGCCGCGGCGAAGCGGGCAAACCAGTTCTGGATATATTCCTTCTGCAGCATGAGCCACAGGCCCAATGCCACGGTGTAGTTGGATTGCGTACGGCAGATCACCTTGGCCATGACAAAGTCGAGCCACGGGGTCAGGAAGCCGATGATGGCCTGGTAGACGATCATGGGCTTGCAGATCGGGATGATGATCTTATGGAACACCTGGAAACGGGTGCAACCGTCGAGCAGGGCGGCTTCGTCCAGCGAGGTCGGAATGGTGTCCATATAGCCCTTCATCACGTAGAAGCCAGCGCCGGAACCGGCGGAGTACACGAGAATCAACGCCACGGTAGTCATGGTGCCGCTTGACAGGCCCAAGGCCTTCAAGATGAAGTAGATGGCGGTGACGGCCATGATACCCGGGAACATGCCAAGAATCAGCACAACGTTCATGAAAGTCTTGCGCACACGGAAACGCATACGGCTCATGCAGTATGCCACAGAGAGCACGAAAATCAGAGAAATCGCACAGGTGAAGCAGGCGATGATGAACGTGGTGCCGAACATCTTCGGGAAGTCCAACACGTTGCGGTCGGTGAACAGCACCCTATAGTTGTCCAGAGTCCACTCCTTCGGGAAGAAGGAGCTGGTGTACGGGGCGGTGTTCTTATTGAACGACTCCGCGAACACCCATACGATTGGGACGAGCCAGATGACGGCCAGAATGGCCAGGAACAAGTGGGCGAACACGTCGCCGGTGATACGGCGGATCTTCTGGTCGTGCAGAAGGCCGTGGCTTTCCACTTTGGTTGCGGAATGCTTGTTGCTCATCGGAATGCCTCCTCATTCTTATAGGAGCCGGAATTGC
>OGQL01001349.1_pt1 | contig 18434 bp, 15 predicted proteins | sample 1553211 | NCBI WGS metagenome assembly OGQL01 (sample SAMEA2579942, study PRJEB22360) | human gut metagenome
AGAGATAGTGCATATTGCAAGCAACGCGGATTCATGGCACCCAAACATCAGTAGCGAACCGTTCGCCGCGGGGCGTCCCCGCCCTCGAGCGCTGCCTGCGCTCAGGCCGTGCCTGTACCGCGCACCTGCCGAATGGGTATTTTGCATGGGCATAACTTTGAGAAAAAACTGGCTTGAAGATGCGAGTTTTGCTACTATCACCACAGTTTGAAGTCTATGTAAAGGAACATTATGTCTGAAGAAAATGAAATAATAGATAATGTGGTTGTTGCTGACAACGGCATTGCCCCGATTGAAATATCCGAGGAAATGCGCCGCTCATATTTGGATTATGCCATGAGCGTTATCGTTGCCCGTGCTTTGCCGGATATCCGCGACGGTCTGAAGCCGGTTCACCGCCGCATTATTTATACCATGTATGAAAACGGTTATGATTATAACCGTCCGTATCGTAAATCAGCCCGTATCGTTGGTGAAGTCTTAGGTAAATACCATCCTCACGGCGACATGGCAGTCTATGAAACCATGGTCCGTATGGCACAAGATTTCTCAATGCGCCTGCCGTTGGTCGACGGGCAGGGGAACTTTGGTTCCATGGACGGTGACGGCGCCGCTGCCATGCGTTATACCGAAGCCCGGCTCGAAAAAGTCGCCCATGCCTTAATCGAAGATATCGACAAGGACACCGTTGACTTTATGCCTAACTATGATGAAACGTTGCAGGAACCGATTGTTCTGCCGGCCAGATATCCAAACTTGCTGGTCAACGGCGCCAACGGTATTGCCGTCGGTATGGCCACCAATATTCCGCCGCATAATCTTGGCGAGGTTTTGGACGCCTGCTGCGCCTATATTGACAACCCGAATATCACCATTGATGATTTGATCAGCATTATCCCCGGGCCGGATTTTCCGACCGGCGGTCTGATTTTGGGTTACAGCGGTGCCAAGTCGGCTTATTATACCGGACGCGGTTCGGTAATGATGCGAGCCAAATGCACCATTGAAGAAATCCGCAAGGATAAAGAGGCGATTATTGTCCACGAAATTCCCTATCAGGTTAATAAGGCGGCAATGATTACCCGTATCGCCGAACTGGTAAAAGAAAAGAAACTGGACGGCATTTCGGAGATTCGCGACGAGTCCGACCGCCATGGCGTCCGGGTTGTTATTGAGCTGAAGCGTGATTTTCAGGCCGATGTCGTTTTGAATCAGCTGTATAAATATACGCCGTTGCAAACCAGTTTCGGCATGAACGTTCTGGCTATTCATAACGGCCGCCCGGTTATGCTGAATCTGAAAGACATTATCAGCGCCTTTATCGAATTCCGCGAAGAAGTTATCCGCCGCCGGACGATTTATGAACTCAATCAGGCCCGCAACCGGGCGCATACCTTGGTTGGTCTGGCTATTGCGGTTGAGAATCTTGATCCGGTCATTGAGCTGATTCGCACCTCGCCGACCCCGCAGGAAGCCAAAGACGCTTTGCTGGCCAAGGCTTGGCCGGCCGGAGATGTCGAACCGTTGGTCATTTTGATTGATGAACCTGACCGCAAGGTGGAAAACGGCTTTTATCACCTGTCGGAAGCACAGGCCAAAGCCATTCTGGATTTGAAACTGCAGCGCTTGACCGGCCTGGAGCGTGATAAAATCCACGAAGAATTGAGAACTCTCGGCGAAGAAATCAAAGAATGCCTGTCTATTTTGGGCAGCCGCGAAAAATTATACGCCATTATGCGCGACGAATTTGTTGCCATCAAGGACGAATATGCAACCCCGCGCCGTACCAAGATCGAAGACATCGAATATGACACCGATATTGAATCGCTGATTCAGCGTGAAGAAATGGTCGTAACCGTCACCGAAGCCGGCTATATCAAGCGCGTTCCTCTGAATGCCTATAAGGCGCAGAAACGCGGCGGCAAAGGAAAATCCGGCATGGCAACCAAAGAGGAAGATTTTGTGACCCGCCTGTTTGTGGCCAATACGCACACGCCGGTGCTGTTCTTCTCTTCCAAGGGCTTGGTCTATAAGATGAAAGTCTACAAACTGCCGCTCGGGTCGCCGACCTCCAAGGGCAAACCGTTTGTAAACCTGCTGCCGCTGGCTGACGGCGAAAACATTACAACCATTATGAAACTGCCGGAGAACGAAGCTGAGTGCGAGGGAATGTCAATTATGTTTGCCACCTCGCAGGGGAATGTCCGCCGCAACTCGCTGATGGATTTTGTTAATGTTCAGTCAAATGGCAAAATCGCCATGAAGCTTGATGACGGCGACAAACTGATTAACGTCCGTATCTGCCACGAAGATAACGATATTATGCTGGCGGCCAGAAGCGGCAAATGTATTCGCTTCCCGGTAACCGAAGTCCGCATGTTTGTCGGGCGTAACTCGACCGGTGTCCGCGGCATTAAGCTTGCAGACGGCGATGAAGTTATCTCGATGTCGGTTCTCAATCATAGTGAGGCGACTTCCGAAGAACGCGACGAATACCTAAAGCTCTCTTCCGCCCTCAAGCGCATGGAAAGCGAACGCGACGGCGAAAGCTGCCCGTTGACGCCTGCCGACGCCGGATTGGAAATGAGCGTTCTCAATCAGGAAAAATATCTGGCCATGGCCGAAAAAGAGCAGTTTATTCTGACGGTTACCTCTACCGGCTACGGCAAACGTTCGTCTTCTTACGAATATCGCGTTACCGGCCGCGGCGGGCAGGGTATTGCCAATATGGAGATGTCGGCTCGGAATAAGGAAGTTGTCAGCTCTTTCCCGATTGAAGACGACAACCAGATTATGATGATTACCGACAGCGGCAAACTAATCCGTATGCCGGTTAAGGATATCCGCATTGCCGGCCGCAAAACCCAGGGCGTTATCCTCTTCCGGACTTCGGAAGACGAAAAAGTCGTCTCCGTCACCTGGCTGGATGCCGATGAGGGCGATGATGACGAACTGGAAGAAGAAACCGGCAGCGAAGTCTTGGGCGACAGCGTCAGCGATGCTGATGAGAGCGTCTCCGAGGACGAAGTAACCGAAATAGAGTAGAGTTTTCTGCCAAGGCTGCGGGACGCCGCAGTTTATCTAAAAAAGGGGCGTTGAGACAATCATCGCCCTTTTTTAGATAATGTTACCAGTATTGATAGGTAGATAAGTGTACCCGCTTAGCTATAAGACAGTATGGATTTAAAGAGGAAAAGTTAGTCTATCAAATAGCATTTGATTAATTCATGAAAATTTATTTTGAAAAGTAAATACAATGAAGTAATTAGAAATAATTTGATATCTAATATTACTTGACAATATATTAAGAATTATCTACAAACTATAAGTAGAGGTGTATCATGAAAAATAAGCTTTATTTTTTTCAAACAACAGAAGGAAAATTTGTTTTTGATGGAGATGAGGTCGCTGTTTTTCAATGTGATACAAACGATGATACAAGATATAGTAGTGAGATGATATCGCCTCCGGTAGATAATCATCGCTCTCATTTTTTTAGAACTATCTGTTTGGTTCTTAATAATTCGTGTAATCTTTTTTGTTCTTATTGTTATGCTAATAAAGGTGTGTATGATAAACCATTAGCGCAAATGAGTTATGAGAGTGCTTGCTCTGCAATTGATATGATAGCGAAGTCTGTCATTTCACATGCGTTATCAGAGATGACTATAGCGTTTTTCGGTGGTGAGCCATTGTTAAGTTTTAATTTAATAAAGCATTTAGTGGTTTATTGTGAGACATCATACCCATTTCTAGTTAAAAAGTACCAAATTACAACAAATGGTACACTTATAACTCCAGATATTGCAGCGTTTATGGAAAAGTATAATTTTAATATTATGATTAGCATTGATGGGGGTGAAAAGGTACATAATCATTATAGATGTATGAGAAATGGTCAAGGTAGTTATGATGCGGTTGTTAAAGGTATCTCTCATATTAATAAAAAATATTTATTAAATGCAAGAATGACGATAACCGATGTGAATTCAAGTTTTCATACATACATAGATAGTATTTTATCCTTAGGTATTAAAAGGATTACTTTTGCCATAGATTACCAAATACCGGAAAAGTTTTTTATAAACTATATAAATTCTATAAAAGAATTGACTGTAAAATATATCAACGACATAAAAAATAAGAAATTCTATGATATAACTAATTTAACAAGAATTATATCTTATATTATTTTTCATAATAAATGTAGAACTCATTGTAATGCAGGAGTATCATATGTAACTTTATCCGCAGATGGAAAATACTATCAGTGTCCTAGATTTGTAGGAATTAGTAAGTTTTGCATGGGAGGAGATTTCAAAAGTGTGATGGAGGCTTCTGAGCGATTTAAGAAAAAATTAAAGTCAAGCGCATCAGAACGTTGTAAAGAATGTAGTAAATGTTGTTTCGTCTTTATTTGCGGAGGTGTTTGTTTACATCATGCATATTTACATAATGGAAAAATATTTGATAGAATTCCAACAGAATGTATGGAACGAGAAACTATAGCAAAAGAAGCCCTAAATTTATTATGTAGTTTGAATGTTGAAGAAAGAAGAAATTTTCTATTGTTTTTAACATCATTATGGGAAAAAAATAATATGAAAGGAGGTGAAAACAATGGTTAAAATCAATCTAGGTTTAACTCCTAAGGAGTATGAAATATTAAAGAAAAATGCAAATAAAGTTAATTGCGAGGGAGGTAGTGAAGGCGATTGGGGTTAATTTAATTGGAGGGGATAATAATGGAATATGAAACATATTATAAGGCCTATTTGGGAATTCTCAACAGTAAGGACAATCAATGTTTTATATCGGTTTATCGTGATATGCCTATAAATAATAATTATTATTATCCCCTTCTTGAAACAGAAATAAACGGTCGGAAAATTGTTTCTCTATCTCCTTCATTATATGAATCAGATTTTTTATCTTCATCTTTCCATGAAATAAAGTCAAAGGCTTATAATATTCTTCAAAAAAAATATAACGGATTGGCAGAAAAGCTTTTTTGCCGCTACTGTTTGGAACGCAATTTGACAAGCGTTTCTAATAATGCCGTTATCCTGGACTTGCAGCATAAAAAATATTTTATGAATTCCGGAAAAAATAAAAATACTTCATTTAAGGAGCAAAAATGGCAGGCCCTTATGCCATATATAAAAGAAAAAAAAGTTTTTGCGCAGATTAAAGATGATAAAATCGTTTCTATGTGCCGTGTCTCTGATGTATATTGCAAGGGAGCCAACTTGTATGTATATACGGATGAAAAATACCGACAGCAAGGATATGGTAAAAATGTTGTATCTTTAGCAGCACGGTCTTGCCAGGAAAAAAAATTGTTGCCTGTTTATTTTGCAGAGCAATCGAATGTTGCTTCGATAAAACTTGTGACTTCACTAGGGTTTGATTTAAAATCAAAAGAATGTTGTTTTTGCTATACCAAATAGTGTGCGAAAGTCATTCCTCTTTTTTCCTTCATTGACAAACTTCAAAAAATATCATAACGTTTCAGTCAAATAGCTTATTAAGATTATTTATTAATTTAAAAATTATTGTATCATGAACGAGAATTTAATCAATTTGTCTGCCAGGGAAGTGATGTCCCATGTTGAAAAAAGCCAATATACGTTGGTCGATAAACCCCTGTTTCGTAAACTTGTCTGCAAACACGATTATCACCATTATGAGGGTGTTGTGTTTGAACAAGGTAAGGAATATGCCGTCTGGATTACTCAGTGTTTTCGCCCGGCGGAGAAAAAACGCCGCTTTTTTCATTATGTTGCCGTTCCACATGCCAGAGAGGAAGAACGTCCGTTTTATTATATTGTTTCCGAAGATATTTTCGGCGAATATGATAAAGGGAATATCGAAGTCGTAACGGAAATCGGCGGCGAAAAATACAAGCTGATTAATGACTTTGAAGGTTGGGGAATGTTGATACCCAAGTGGATGTTCTGCCGTAAGCGGGTGCGCGAATATGCCGAACAGACGCTGGGACCGGCGGATTTCGGCTATGTCTTATGCGCGCGGATTTTCGGTCGGAATATTGATTATCACAGTTGGTTTATCGGCTGGGAAATCTGGGCTAAGCGCAATAAAATGAATACCGTCGCCTATTTTAACCTTTTTAACGGCAAATTCGTTGAGCGGGCCGGAGATTATCCTTTCAAATATCCGATTCAAAGCGGCGCCAAGAAAATCATTACCGGCCACAGCGTTATCAAGGCCGATAAAGGAGATTTGATTGTGCGGATGCCGACGCCGTTTGATTAGGATGAGGCAGTATCAAGCAGGAAGTTTCGGCTTCCTGTTTTTTTATGCCGGTTGATAGAATTTTAAGAATTTGCGGTTATAAATAAAACGGAGGTAACAAATGAAATTATATATTTTCCGCCATGGCGAAACTGAAGCCAATGTCATAAATCTGATCCAGGGCAATGTCGATTTGCACGGGCTTAACGAAACCGGCATTTTGCAGGCCGAAAAACTGCGTGACGAACTCCGTACCGCCAAACTTCCGGTCATATACAGCAGTCCGTTGTCCCGGGCGCGCCAAACCGCCGAGATCGTTGCTTCGTCCAACGGAGCTCCGGTTAAAATTGTCAACGGCCTGCATGAAGTCGATATGGGAAAAGCCGAGGGCATCTATGAAGAAGAGGCCGCAAAAATATATGGCAGCGAAATTTTTGCGCCTTTTGAAGTGACGCTCAGAGAAACTTATGAGGCCTCAATCTGCAATCAGGAAAGCCGGAAACAATCGCTGGAGCGTTTTGTCGCCGCGATTGATTTCATCAAGAGTGATTGCCGCTGCGAGCGCGCCGGCGTGGCCTGCCATGGAATGGTAATGCAGTATTACTACTATCACCTGTATGATGTCAGACGGCAGTTTGCCAACTGTGACTATTTTGTTGTTGAAGTTTAATTTTGAGGAGAGAAAACAATGCCTTTTCTGATTGTCCATACCAATGCCGAAATCAAAACCCGCGATAAAGTCCGATTTGTTGAAGACGCCGCGGCTCTGGTCGCTTCCGAGCTGCATAAGCCGATAAGTTATGTGGTCGTTAATTATAACTATAACCCGAATATGTCTTTTGGCGGCAGTACCGGAAAATACGGCGCGTTGGTCGAAATGAAATCAATCGGCTTTGGCAATAAGTCCGGATTGGCAAAAATTCTGACCGAGTTTTTAAACGACCGGCTGGAAGGTCTTGATCTGCACAGCGTTAATATTGAATTTGTTGATATGCCGGCTTCAAGCCTGGCCATCGGCGGCAGCCTGCTGGGCTAAATAAAAACTTGCTTTTTGCAAAAAACATCCTATATTCATACGCCAAAGCAAAAAGTATTAATTTTAATTATTTAGCCTATGAATAAGGATATATGGAAGGGTATTGATTGTCTGTATGACAACCTTTGCCTGAAAAGTGATTTTATGGACGAACCGTCCGAACCGGATAAGCCGGCCGTTATAAAAAAAGCCGGTTTGATTGTGGCGGCGGGGAATAGTTTGGAAGTTTTTAAGACGCTGATTGACCTTGATGATTCTTTGTATGAAACACACGGGGTTGAGCCCCGGATTTTGTTTTTGCAGGAAGATGAAGAAATCAGCGCCGTTGCCCGCCATAATGCGGATTTGTTTGCAGAACTGCTGGAAAAATGGGGCGTGCCGGCAAACCGGATTATGGTAACGGACTTCAACCGCTTTCCTGATTTTCTTCGCAAACGCGAAAACAGCGCCTTGTTGGATAGCGGGATTATTTTTGCCGCCCCCAGGCCTTATACGCTGCCGCTGAAGGAAATGGCCGAAAACGGAGGGCTGAAAAAGTATTATTTCAGCGTCGAAGACGGCAGTCTGGATCAAGAGTGTAAAATTAACGGTTTCAAAATTCCGGGCCGCCGGCTGTTCATGTATCATGTGCTGGCTTTTGTTTTTCATCGCTATTATTGGCAAAACCGCAATAAAATGCCCGAAAACCAAAGGTCGCCGATGGAGCATGCCGGATTATACCTGGAACAAAATTACCGCTATTTTATTCAGGAAAATCAGTTTGATATTGTTTTTAGTTCACGGTGGCGCAAAACTTTGCAACTGAAATTTCTGGCACGATTGCATCACGCCCGGATATCCAGACAGATTCGGTCCGTTTATTATTAGCAGTCAAAAAAGCACGCTCCGAACGGAACGTGCTTTTTTGTTGCGGTAACCGGATTAAAGATTAATAATTCCTCTGCTGAAAGCATAAATCGCCCACAACGCAATCAGAATCAGCAGCCCGGCAAAAATGCACTCGCGGCGCGTAAAAGCCGGCTGATCAGGGTCATTTTGCTTGCGAGCCCAGATAAAGACCGGAATGCCGAGCGCAATGATTACCGCCGCCATCATCAGATAACTCAAGCCGGCGGCATAAATCAGCCACAGGGCATAGACGGAACCGAGAACGCCGGTCAGCAGGGCGGTTGAACGCTTAATCGGAAAACCCTCCGGGTATTCATGATCTTCGCAAATCTTCCACAAATAAGCGCAGGAAGCAAAATAAGCCGGAAGAACCATAACCCCGGTGATGCTCAGCATCGTGTTCCAGGCGTTGTTTGAAAAATAAACCAAAAACATAAACAGCTGCATCATCAGGCTGGTAACCCACAGCGAAACGGACGGCGATCCGGCCTCGTTTTCCCGCGTAAACGCTTTGGGGAATGTCCCGGCTTTAGCTGCTGCAAAAGGCATTTCTGCCGTTACCATGGTCCAGGCCAGCCAGCTGGTTAAGACCGAAACCACCAGGCCGATATTCATGACCCAGGCACCCCATCTGCCGAGAATAGACTCCATGATTCCGGCTGTCGACGGGTTGGGAACCTGAGCCAGCTGTTCCTGCGTCATGTAGCCGAACGGCAGCAGCGAGAGCAGGATATAAATGGACAAACAGCCGATAAAACCGAGAATTGTGGCTCTGCTTACGGTATTTGCGCCTTTGGCTTTGCTGGAAAGGACAACCGCGCTTTCAATACCGATAAAGGCCCAAAGCGTAACCAGCATCGTACTTTTAATCTGAGTTCCGAGACTGCCGAGCTTGGCCTTGGCAACAATAGATTCGCCCCAGAAATCCAAATCAAATTTGGCGGAACTGAAAACAACGGCCAACACCAGAATAAACAGAACCAGCGGCGCAATTTTAATGATTGTGCCGATAAGATTGACAATGCTGGCCTGCTGAATGCCCTTCAAAACCAAAAAGTTGAAGAACCAAATGATAATTGAGCCGCCGATGATGGAAAGCAGATTATTTCCTCCGGCAAAGTAAGGCGGGAAAAAGTAATTAAGGGCGTCCATGGTAATAACGGCGTAACCGACGTTGCCGCAAACCTGGCACAACCAGTAAGACCAGCCGATGGTAAACCCGGCATATTTGCCGAAACCGGCTTCGCTGTAAGAATAAATGCCGGTTTGCAGATTGGGTTTTGCCATTGAAAGAATACTGAAAGTATTGGCGATAAAATAAATGCCGATACCGGTAATGATCCAGGCCAGCAGAACCGCTCCGGCCGAAGCGCCGGCAGCCATGTTCTGCGGCAGACTGTAAATGCCGCCGCCGATCATTGGGCTGACGACAATGCCGGCCAGCGCCAAAACGCCGAGCCCGGTTTTGTTGGACGCCGCCGGAGCCGTTGCGGCAGGGGGCGTTTTCAAATTCTTTTCTGCCATTGATTTTTTCCTGTTGTAAAAAACGGCCATTGCAGAACCGGCGGGTTCTCCCGTTTGGTCCCGCAATGGCGGTGAGGTTAAAAATTAAGCCTGGGCAGGCTGTGCATGTTCAAAGTTCAAAAAGCCCATAGCCGTCAGACTGTAACCAAACTGCTGGGTAATGTTGACATAGTTGTGCCACATCTGAAATTCGGAGTGTTTTTCAACGCCGCGAATGGACAATTCGTGATTCAGCGATTTGTTCAGCCACATCTCGGCGTGGCCTTTGGCAATGTCATCGTCAATCTGGGTGTCAAAAAATTCAACATATTCCGCAGCCCAACCGCCGATGAGTTCGCCGTTTTTGTCTTTGCCCCAGCAGACGCCGAGCCCGGTTGCAATCGCCTTGTGCTGGTCGCGGCTGGCGCCGTGTCCGGCCATAATGACTTCCAAAACGGCACCATGCTTGAATTGGCTGACGATTTTGTCGTTAATCGGTACGATTTTGCCGAACAGTTCTTTGGGAAGAACCGAAGTATAAGGCACAACGTTGAAGTTTTCGATTTTGGCCTGCATCAGGGCAGAGTCATAACAAAAGGTTTCAAACGGCTGCGGCGGAATACCGTCATCGGCTTGCCCGCCGGTAATAAAAGCAAAAGTAGGATAGCGTACACCTTCAGTCATATTATTTCTCCTTGTCTTTTTATGTGTTGATTTAAAAATTGAAGTCATATTCGCTCATGTTAATCAGCTGCATAAAAGCTAATCACTAAAACGTTATTTTCAAGTACCTCAAATAGTATTGCAATTTTGAGCGTTTTAGTTTAACCTTTACCTAAAATATTAAGAAATGGGCCATTGTGATGAAAAACAATTCTTCTTATTCAATTTGTCCCAAATGCCGAGAAAAAATTCCCGCTGTTAAATATGTCCGGGGAAATCAAGTCTATATGAAAAAAAGTTGTCCGAAACACGGTGATTTTGAATATCTGATTTCTAAAGACGCTGCCCGTTTTTTTGATAAAACTTTTTCGGTAGAAGGAAAAAGTTTTTCTCCATGCGGTAATTGCGATAAAGGCTGTCCGGAGAGTTGCGGTTGGTGTGACAAGCATGAACAACACATTTGTACCGGTTTGATTGAGGTAACTGATAGCTGCAATTTTTCTTGCCCTATTTGCTATTTTGGTCCTAAGGAAGCTCACCATATTAACATTGAAGAATTTTCTTCCCGGTTGCAAACGCTTCTCAAAGTTGAAAACGGAACTTTGGACGTTTTGCAGATTTCCGGAGGAGAATGTACTCTGCACCCTCAGATAATCGAACTTTTGGATACTGCTCTTGCTGAAAAGGTCAATCGTATCCTGATAAATACAAACGGTCGCCGTCTGCTGCAGGATGACCGTTTGTTTGAAAAAATAAAGCAACATCGCGACCGGATAGAAATTTATCTGCAATTTGATGGTTTTGATGACAATGTCTATCAGGATTTACGCGGACAAAAGTTGTTGGCGGAAAAGTTGCGGATAATTGATAAACTGGATGAAAATGAAATAAAAATCTGCCTTGCCGTTACGGTTTATGAACGCAACCTCAAAGAGCTCCCCGAGATTTTGCATTTGTCTTGCCGGGTTAAAAATATCTCAGGAATCACCTTTCAACGCCTGACAAAAGTCGGTTCGGCCCGCAGCAGCAGTTTAGTGTCCGTTTGTCAGGAAGATATTTTGCTGGCTTTACAAAATAGCGGATTGCTGCAATATAAAGATCTTATACAGTTGCCGTGTTCGCACGAAAACTGTACCTCGCTTGGTTTTCTGTTTTGCAGCGGTGACAAGGTCTACTCTCTGGGCAACTATGTCGATTTTTCAAAATGCAAAGATACAATTTCCAACCGTATTGCTTTTGATAAGACAATTCTGGATTATATGCGGAAAAATGTTTGCAAATGTTTTGTCAGCCGCCTGTTGGGCAGTTCTTTTCTGCTGGAAAAACTGCAGGATTTTGCTCAGGGCGAGGGCTCTTGTCAGGGAAATATGAAAATTGTGCGCATCATTGTAAAAAATTTTATGGACGAAACAAACTTTGATTTTGAACGGGCTCGCAAATGTTGTGTCGGAGTTTCAATCGGAAAAGGAAAAGTCGTTCCTTTTTGTGTACACAATGCCTTGAAAGGAATTGTTAAATGGTAGAAAACAACTCTGAACCGCCTGAGACAGGTGTCCAGAAGATAAAAATATGGGGTGTTCCCGCGGTCTTGCCCGACGATATTAATGAAAGCGAAAGAAAAAGGACAAAAACCGGAAAAGAGTGGCTGTTATTGTTATTAAAAATTATTTTGGCCCCCTTTTTGTTTGTTATGTCGTGTTTCCCTGTTGGTTTTGCCGCTGGTCCACAGGTTGGATTTTGTATCGGCGGCCTTTTGTTATTCTTGTTTTTGCGGCAGCAAAACTGGAAAATTGTATGGGCTTTGACAATTATAGTGCTTCTGGTCATTATCTTGGGCGGATTTTATTTGTTGTAATGGAGAAAGAATAAATGAAAATAGATAAAAAATATTTTATTCTGGCAGATAAAGAAAAAACACCCCCTGGACGTGAGTTTGCCCTTTTTGTTCTTTATACCTTATTGGTACCGTTCCTTTTTGTCTTAACTTGTGTGCCAGTTGGTTTTGCGGCTCTTGCAGTTGCTGACAGCATACAGTTTTTGAGATTTGGAATTTCTGTGATTGCGATATATATGCTTTTGTATATCGTATATATAATTTTGAACATATCTTATTCAATTACGTTAAACCGTCGCATAGCCTTATTGTTTGGTTTGTTTATCTGTGTTCTCATCATTGGCTGGGGTATAAGGTCATAATATGCCATACTATTCGCTTTGTTCAATAATAGGAGTTGTTGCCGCCGTTTGGGTAGCAAAAAAAATGGCTGTACCCAAGCCGCCTCAACATACGGATATTATGATTTCCGCCATCATCGGCCTGCTCATCGGAGCCAAAATACCGATTTGGTTGAGTTATGGATTTTCAGGATACTTGATTTATGGAAAAAGTTTCCTCGGGGGTTTATTGGGGGCTTTTCTTGCCATTAATTTCTATAAATTAATAACCCGTCAATCTGGAAACAGTTTTGGAGACAGACTGGTTATTCCGTTAGCCGTGGCGGTGGGGTTTGGCAAAATCGGCTGTTGGCTGAATGGCTGTTGTGCGGGAAAAGAGCTGAACTTATGGGGAATAGAAAAATATCCGGTGCAATTGCTGGAAAGCTTTTTCCAGTTTGCAATGGCTTTTCTTCTTTGGCGCTTATATCAAAAACCGCAGTATCGTTCATTGCTGTTTCCTTTTTATGCCCTGGGGTATTTGACAATGCGCTTTTTTATAGAATATTGGCGCGTTGAACCGGTTATCTGGGGCAATATGACGGTTTATCAACTGTTAAGCCTGATTTTTATTCCGGTTTTTCTTACAATTTGTTGGCAAAGGATAAAAAATGTTAAGCAGTCTGTTGCATAATTTTGAACTGATTTCCCTAAAATCTGAAAATCCCCTGCTTTTCCTTTGGGGCATAAGTGTTATTTACCTGACGATAGGCAGTTTGGTTGTTTCGGTTTTATATAAATTTGCCGAACATAAAAATAAGGCATCCCCGGTCAATAAAGAAATAAAAACCCCCTTAGATACGTTTCTGATGGCTCTGATCATCGCTTCCTATTTTCCGTTATGGCTGCGTAGCCTCGGCCAGATTTCACTTTCTCCTTTGTTGCAGTATATTTATTGGGGAACAGGGTGCTTTTTATGCGTTTTTGGTGTTATTTGGCATGTGTGGTCAAAGATAAATATAGGTATTTTCTGGTCTGACCAGATTGAAATAAAGAAAGGTCATAAGCTGATTAATTTCGGTGCGTACGCTTTGGCGCGACATCCGATGTATGGTTCAATGCTGCTGTGGAGTATCGGTGCCAATATGCTTATGTTCAGTTGGTCGGGAATGTTAATTGCGCTTTTAATATTTTTTCCGGTCCTGTACTGGCGGGGAAAACAAGAAGAAAAAGCTCTGAGTGCCGAAATTGCGGAATACGCGTTGTATCGGAAAAACACGCCAATGCTCTTTCCCTGCCTGTCGGGGAAAATTGCCATGCTGATCAGAATAGCAGTATTGGTCTTGTTTATCAGTTGTCTTTATTATGGATTAAATTGGGGAAATATTGTTCTTTTGGAAATTATCCATATGATTTTAGGCTATTCTTTACAGCCGCCCAAAGTTGCTTTTTCGTACCGTTCAAAAGCGGGAATGATGTTGATTATATTTCTGCTTGGTCTGGTTTGGGAACCGTTTTCATATTTGCAATATCTTATTGCCCTGATGTTCGTTTATGGCTTGCGGTGGAATTGCCCTTGCATGCTGGTTTATGAAAAATATCACCGCTGTCCTTGCTTTTCCTTATTGGGCAGGTGTTTTATAAAAAAATAACTTGCCTACCGAAATATCCACAATGCAATGTTTTATCGTGAGAGAGATTGTATTTTAATTTTCTTATAGTAGTTTATTTTTAGTTAAATTTTAATCGGATAAGGATGGAAAATGTTGTTAAGGAATAAGATTTTAGCAATGGCCGCGGCAATTTTGGCGCTGTCGGCCTGTAAGGAAGATAAAAATCAGAACCAAAATGCCGTTCAGGTGCCGGTCGTCGGCGCCGTTCGCGTTGAACCGCAGAATGTGCCGCTGAGTTTTGAATTTTCGGCGCGCGCCCAGGGGTCCAAAGAAACCGAAGTCCGCGCCCGGGTCGGCGGCATTTTGCTCAAACGCAATTATGTTGAAGGTTCCGCCGTAAAAGAAGGCGATGTTTTGTTTGAGATTGACCCTGACCAATATCAGGTTGCGCTTGATCGTGCCGTCGCCAATATGGCCCAAGTGGAAGCCAATCTTAAAAATGCCGAAACCGATTGGCAGCGCAAAGACAAACTGGCTAAAGACCGGATTGTCAGCGAAAAGGCCCTTGATGAAGCCAGAGCGGCGCTTGATTCATATAAGGCCGCATACCTTCAGGCCAAAGCCGAGGTAAACGCAGCCCAGCTTAATTTGGATTATACCAAGGTAACTGCGCCGATTAGCGGCATTACCAGTATGGAAACGCAGTCGGAAGGAAGCTTGATAACGGCTAACGGCGAACTGACCACCATCACGCAGCTGGATCCGATTTATGTTATTTTCTCCGCTTCCGAAAACGAAATATTAAGCCTGACCAATATGGTGGATCGCGGCTTGATTAAAAATCCCTATAATAAGAGCGAGATATTTGCCCGTGTCCAGTTCAGCGACGGAACAACCTATAACCAGGACGGAAAAATCAATTTCATTAACCCGTCAATTGACGAAACTACCGGAACCATAAAGCTTCGCGCCGTGTTCCCCAATCCCGAACAGCGGCTGCGTCCCGGACAGTTCCTGCGCCTGGTAATGGAAGGGCTGACCCGGATCAACGCGTTGCTGGTCCCGCAGGAAGCCGTTATGCAGAGCGGTGCCGGTTCTTATGTTTACCGTGTGAATGACGAGGGAAAGGTTGAATCCGTGCAAATCCGTACCGGGCTGATTGCTCCCGACGGGTCATGGATTATTGATGAGGGGCTTAATCCCGGAGACGTTATTGTAACCGGCGGTCTGATGAAAATCCGCCCCGGAATGGCCGTGCAGCCCAAATTTGCCGACGCCCCGGAAGCAGCCGGTGATTCTGCTGTGCAGGAATAAATAAGGACAAATTTAATGTTTTCAGAATTTTTTATCAAACGCCCGATTTTTGCTACGGTAATCTCTCTGATTATTGTTTTGGCCGGGTTGGTGTCGATAAAAGTGCTGCCGGTTGAGCAGTATCCGAATATCGTTCCGCCGGAAATCCAAATCAGCGCCACTTATCCCGGTGCCACGGCAGAAGTCTTGGCCGATACCGTTGCCGCTCCGATAGAACAGGAGCTCAACGGCGTCAATAACATGATCTATATGTATTCAACCGCCACCTCCAGCGGCTATCTGACAATCGGAGTGGTCTTCGAAATCGGGACCGATCCCGACCAGGCCACTATTGACGTTAATAATAAAGTCCAGATTGCCATGGCCAAACTGCCGAGCGAGGTGACCAAGCAAGGCGTAACCGTTGAGCAGAAATCAAATTCTATTCTGCAGGTCGTTACCATGCAGTCCGACAATAAGCAGTATGATACGGTCTATGTCAGCAACTACGCCCTGTTAAACGTTCTTGATGAAATTAAGCGTATTCCGGGGGTCGGCAGCGCTTCGCTGTTTGCATCGCAGGATTATTCAATGCGTATTTGGATAAGCCCCGATAAGCTTTCCGATTATAACATGACGCCGCTTGACGTGACAACGGCAATCCAGGAACAAAATTCCCAGTTTGCTGCCGGACGCTTCGGCCAGGAACCGATCGGCGAATATCTGCCTTATACCTATAGCGTCAATACCAAAGGGCGCTTGGTCAATGAGGAAGAATTCGGAAATATTATCCTCAAAAGCGATTCTTCCGGGGCGACGCTGCGGTTGAAAGACGTGGCGCGGATTGAACTCGGGGCGCAGGACTATAGCGTTTCGTCCCAGCAGAATAACAAGTCTGCGGTTGCCTTTGCAATTTATTTGCAGTCAGGAGCCAATGCCCTGGAAACTTCCAATGCCGTCAAGGCCAAAATGGCAGAGCTTGCCAAAAAGTTCCCCGATGGCATTACCTATTCGATTCCCTATGATACGACTTTGTTCGTTAATATTTCGATTGAAGAGGTAATACATACGTTTTTTGAAGCGGTGGTGCTGGTTATTTTGGTTGTCTATCTCTTTTTGCAGAATTGGCGCGCGACGCTGATTCCGATTTTGGCGGTTCCGGTGTCAATTATCGGCGCCTTTGCCGGAATGTATGTTCTGGGATTTTCAATCAATCTGCTGACCTTGTTCGGATTGATTCTGGCAATCGGTATCGTGGTTGATGACGCGATTATCGTGCTCGAAAACGTCGAACGTCTGATGACCGAAGAAAAACTAAGTCCCAAAGAGGCGGCGTTCAAAGCCATGAAAGAAGTTTCCGATCCGGTTGTCGCGGTGGCTTTGGTACTGTCATCGGTGTTTTTGCCAATCGCGTTTTTGGGCGGCATGACCGGTATGATGTACCGCCAGTTTGCCGTAACCATCGCCATATCGGTTCTGATTTCCGCTTTTGTAGCCTTGTCGCTGACACCGGCGCTTTGCGCGCTGCTGATAAGGAAAACCGGCGGCAAAAAGGAACCTCCGGCTTTCTTCCGGGAGTTTAACCGTGGTTTTGAAAAAGTAACCGATTGGTATATCGCCGGGGTTGAGTTTTTTCTGCATAACCGTAAGACGGCCATGCTCGGCTTTATCGGTGTGTTGGCCTGCATCGGGCTGTTGTTCAAGGTCGTTCCGGGCGGCTTGGTCCCAATGGAAGACCAGGGCAGCCTGCTGATGGCTTACAGCATGCCGCCGGCATCGTCGTTGCAGCGGACGCTGAAATTTACGGACAGGGTTTCCGGTTTGGTGAAGGAAAATCCGGCAGTCAAAGATGTGATTACCATTTCCGGTTATGATATCCTGTCGTCGAGTCAAAATACCTATTCCGGAATTAGTTTTATTGTGCTGGACGATTGGAATAAGCGCAAGACGCCGGCTTTGCAGGCAGATTCGATTGCCTCGGCGCTGACCGGTATCGGCATGAGCCAGCCGGAAGGGATTGCCTATTCCTTCAGCATGCCGCCGATTATGGGATTGAGCATGACCGGCGGGTTTGAAGGCTATATCCAAAACAAGGCCGGACATACCTCGACCGAATTGATGGACAAAACCAACGAACTGCTGAACGCGGCGGCCAAAAATCCGGCCCTGACCAATGTGCGGACCACGTTTTCGGTCAGTACGCCACAGTACAATATCGAACTCGACCGCGAAAAAGCCAAAGCGCTGAATGTGCCGATTAACCAAATTTATTCGGTCATGCAGGCAACTTTCGGCAGCTTGTATGTAAACGATTTTACCTACAAAGGACGAAACTTCCGCGTTACCGTCCAGTCGGAAGACAAGTTCCGCCGCAGTCCCGACGATTTGCGTTATGTTTATGCCAAATCCAACGATGGCAAGCTGATTCCGTTGTCAACGCTGATTAATGTCAAACGGATTACCGGTCCGGAACTGATTAACCGCTTTAATATTTTCCCGGCCGCTAAAATTACCGGAGACCCGGCGCCGGGGTACAGCTCGGGACAGGCGATTGCCGCAATGGAAGAAGTTGCGGATGAAGTTTTGGGTGCGGATTATGACTTGTCCTGGGTCGGCTCCGCATATCAGGAAAAACAAACCGGCGGCGCTTCAACGCAGGCCTTTGCTTTCGGTATTATCATGATTTTCCTGATTTTGGCCGCCCAGTATGAAAAATGGTCGCTGCCGTTTGTGGTAATTTTGTCGGTGCCGTTTGCCGTTTTGGGAGCCTTACTGACAACTTGGATGCGCGGGCTGGAAAATGATCTTTACTTCCAGGTCGGTTTGGTCACTTTGATTGGTCTGGCCGCCAAAAACGCAATTTTGATTGTTGAATTTGCGGTTATGGAAGTCGAAAGCGGCAAAAGCTACAATGAAGCGGCCGTTTCTGCGGCCAGATTGCGTTTCCGCCCGATCGTCATGACCTCTCTGGCCTTTACCTTCGGCATTTTGCCGTTGGTTGTCAGCAGCGGGGCAGGGGCGGCCAGCCG
>OGQL01001352.1_pt1 | contig 18396 bp, 17 predicted proteins | sample 1553211 | NCBI WGS metagenome assembly OGQL01 (sample SAMEA2579942, study PRJEB22360) | human gut metagenome
ACGGATTTCCGTGCGGCCATTTCGTTTTACTGAATGTTCGAAACGAGCGCGGCCATGTCGCTCTGGCTGAGACCGGATTCTACGCTCAGCACGTAGCTGTAATCGCCATTCGTCCAGACGGCAAGCTTCACAAGGCCGTTTTCGTCCTTCATCGTAACGCGCACGCCGCCTACGTCGACAGTTTCGGTCTCTGCGTACTCGTTGTAATTGCCGGAAACATCGTCTGCGCCCGGGGCCTTGCGGATGCGTGCGGTCTCGTCCTCGCCGGACGCGTAGATGATCTCGAACATGACGTCTCCCTCGGCGTTCAGGACGCGGTAGGATTTTTCCGAGCAGCCGGAAATATCGTCCGGCACGGCGAGGTCGAAGCCTGCGGCCTGCACGGCATCGTCCTTCGAATTATAATCCGTCCACGGATTCGGGATCTGAACGTTCTCGGTGTCGGTCGTTTCTGCCTGTTCGGTCTGCGCGGGCTTCTCAGGCTCGGCGGCGGGCTTTGCGCTCTGCGCGCAGGCGGCAAGGCTCAGCACAAGGGCCAGAGCCAGCAGCATGGATGTCAGTTTTTTCATGCGGGGTTCCCTCTTTCCTCACAAGACCGCGCCATTTTGTGCCTGAAAATTTTGCACAGAACCATGGGTCGGTCTTTTCATATTTTTTACAAGGCAAATTTGCAAAATCATTTGCTTTGCGGGTCTAAGTTTACTATAATAGAGTCAAAAATACCGTTGCGTGTGCAACGGAATTGCAGGAGGGCTGTGGGAAGCCGGATCTTTCCCACGGAATTGTGATGAAAAACTTTCTTCCGCTGTTATGCTCCACCTCTTTATTCAATGGTCTGACCCCTGAAGAGCTGCAGACCCTGCTGGCTCAGCTGGGTGCCGTTATGCGCAGCTATGGCAAAGGCGAAGCGCTTGTTCTGGCGGGCGAACCCAACCGCAGGGTGGGCATCGTACTGTCCGGTGAGCTGGAAGCCTACCGTCCCGGGCCGCAGGGTGCGCGCATTCCCATCACTCACATGGAACCGGGCGGCGTGTTCGGCGATGTGCTGAGCGGTTCCAGTCTGGCAAGCCCGGTCACGGTGATGGCTTCGGTGCCCTGCGAGGTGCTGCTGATTCCCTACGAGCGGCTGCTGCTTTCGGATGGCAGTCCGGCGCACCAGCAGACATTGCGCAATCTGGTGCGCACCATCAGCGATAAATATTTTTCCCTCTCCCGCCGCATCGACCTGCTGGTGCTCAAAAGCCTACGGGCCAAAGTGTGCGCCTATCTGCTCAGTGAAGCCGAGCGGGCTGGCAGCCTGACCTTCAGCATCCCGTTCTCCCGCATCCAGCTGGCAGATTACCTGAACTGCGACCGCAGCGCCCTCAGCCGCGAGCTGAGCCAGATGCAGCGGGACGGCCTGCTGGACACCTACAAAAGCAGCTTCAAGCTGCTGGAGCCTGCGGTACTGAAGCAAATGGTGCAGTGACCATTTGAATAGCCGCCGCGTGCGCTTTGGCTGTATTCAGCTGAAATTTTATTTTTATATTTGAGTTTTAGAAAAATCTACGGATTTTTCTAAAACTCTTTTTCGCTGGAAGGCCGTAACCGTCAGCGGCATCATCTTGTTATTTTTAATATAGGAGTATTTTTAAATATGTCAAAACCGATTTTATGGATCGTGATCCCCTGTTACAACGAGGAGCAGGTGCTGCCCATTACAGCTCCCATGTTTCTGGAAAAGATCAGCGGCCTTGCCGCACAGGGCCTTGTGAGTGAAAAGAGCCGGGTGCTGTTCGTGAACGATGGCTCCAAAGACAAGACATGGGAACTGATCCAGAGTTTTGCCGCACAGGACGAGCACTACATCGGCATTTCCCAGAGCCGCAACCGCGGCCACCAGAACGCCGTGCTGGCAGGCTTGATGGAGGCACTGCACAGCGGCACCTGCGATGTTACCATTTCCATCGACTGTGATGGTCAGGACGACATCAACGCCATGGACGAGATGGTTAAAAAGTATCTGGACGGTGCCGAGGTGGTCTACGGCGTGCGCAGCCGCCGCGATACAGACACCTTCTTCAAGCGCTTCACCGCCGAGGGCTTTTACCATGTGATGAACGCTCTGGGCGCAGACATCGTGTTCAACCACGCAGACTACCGCCTCATCAGCACCCGTGTGCTGGAAAGCTTTGCCGACTACAGGGAAGTGAACATTTTCCTGCGCGGCATGGTGCCGCTGGTTGGCTTCAAGAGCGAGGTAGTCACCTATGAGCGCCACGAACGCCTTGCCGGTGAGAGCCACTATCCGCTGAGCAAGATGCTGGCCCTTGCCTTTGACGGCATCACCAGTCTTTCCAACAAGCCCATCCGCCTTATTACCGGATCTGGCATCTTTGTGAGCCTGATCAGCTTTATCGGAGTCATCTGGGCCATCATCGAAGCTGCCATGGGCAGCGTGGTGGCCGGCTGGGCCTCCACTATCTGCATCGTCTGCTTCATGAGCGGCGTGCAGCTGGTGTGCTTAGGCGTGATCGGCGAGTATATCGGTAAAATTTATATGGAGACGAAAGCCCGTCCGCGCTACATCATCAGCGAGCGCACCTGGGCCCCCTACGAAAGGAAGTATCACGGATGAGCAAACAGAGCTGGCGGGGCAGCACCCTGCTGAACCCGGAACCGCCGGTATTGGTGTCCTGCGGCGGGCTGGAAAAGCCCAATCTCATCACCATCGGCTGGACGGGCACCATCTGCACCCAGCCCAGCATGGTGTCCATCAGCGTTCGGCCGGAGCGCTACAGCCACCACCTCATTCAGGAAAGCGGACAGTTTGCCATCAATCTGCCCACCGAAGCGCTGGTGCGTTCGGTGGACTGGTGCGGCGTGAAAAGCGGCCGTGATGTGGATAAATTTACCGCCTGCGGCCTGCATTTTGCCCCCGGCAGCGTGCTGACCGACTGCCCCATTCTGGAAGAAAGCCCGGTCAATCTGGAATGCAAGGTAACTCAGGTGATCCCGCTGGGCAGCCACGACCTGTTCCTTGCCGAAGTGGTGGCCTGTGATGTGGACGAAAGCCTGCTGGACGAAAACGGCAAGCTGTGTCTCGAAAAGGCAAAGCTCATCGTCTACAGCCACGGCGAATATCTGGCACTGGGCAAAAAGCTGGGCACCTTTGGCTACAGCGTGCGCAAGAAAAAGCCGGTAAGGCGTAAAAAATAATTTGCATTTCATCGCTTGACTTTTGCCCAAAACTGCATATACTAAAGATAGGCAATGAGATGAAGGCCTGTTCCGTGGTTACCACGAAAAAATCAAAAGCCCCCCGGTACTGATACTACCGGGGGGCTTCTTGGGTTAGTGCTTACTGCCCTTGAAGAACAGGCTGTCAAGCCACTTGCACAGATAGTAGGCAACTACCTCTGCTCCGACAGTCTGTATAAATGAGACGAAGACTTCCATTGGTTACCACCTCCTTTCCGCGGTTAGGGGAATGGAGAAGGGCCGCAGGAACAGTATAGCACAAAAACCGGTATCGCGCAATTTTGACGCAATACCGGTTTTCTTTTGCATTTATTCGTGCTTTACGCGCTGGATCTCGCCCAGATCATAGGGGGTGTTCTGGTAGACGTAGTAGTTCAGCCAGTTCTCATACAGCAGGTGGGCGTGGGCACGCCAGCGGAACAGCGGCGGCTTTGTGGGATCATCGTCCGGGTAGTAATTCACCGGCACATGGATGGGCAGGCCCTTGTCCACATCGCGGCGGTACTCTGAATCCAGCGTGTATTTGTCATATTCCGGGTGGCCGGTGACAAAAATCTGCCGTCCGTTCTCGGTGCTCATGAGGAAGGGCCCGGCCGCATCGCTCTCGGCAAGGATGCGCAAAGCCTTACAGTTGTCCACATCCTCGCGGCTGATGCCGGTGTGGCGGCTGTGAGGCGCATAGAACACCTCGTCAAATCCGCGCACCAGCGGGTTCGACGGGCGGGTGACCCGGTGCTCGAACACGCCGAACATCTTTTCCGGCAGCAGCTGCTTGTGCACGCCGTAGTGGTAATACAGGCCCGCCTGCGCGCCCCAGCACACATGCAGGGTGGAGTAGACATTCGTCTCGCTGAAGTCCATGATCTCGCACAGCTCCGGCCAGTAATCCACCTGCTCAAAGTCCATGGTTTCCACCGGTGCGCCGGTGATGATCATGCCATCGTAGCGGTTGTTTTTTACCTCGTCAAAGTTCTTATAGAACGATTCGAGGTGTGCCGCCGAAACGTGGGTCGCCGCATGGCTGGCCGTCTGCAGCAGGGTCATGTGCACCTGCAGCGGGGTATTTGCCAGCAGACGGGCGATCTGGGTCTCGGTGGTGATCTTGGTGGGCATCAGGTTCAGGATCAGAATCTCCAGCGGGCGGATGTGCTGGGCAAGGGCGCGCTCACGATGCATGACGAAGATATTTTCGTTGTAGAGGGCATCGTAAGCAGGCAGGGTCTTTGGGATGATCAGCGGCATAGTTCGTACTCCTAACGATTTAGAATAGCCTCCGCTGACGCTCTGGCTATCTTCAGCGGAATTTATTTTTATATTTTGCGTTTGTCGCGCCCTGCGGGGCGCTCCAAACGCATTTTTACGAGAAGGGCCGGAACCGATTAGATGCTGCTGAACTCACCTTTTAGATCTTATCCAGCGCCTGTGCAATATCTGCGATGAGGTCTTCGCTGCTTTCCAGACCGCAGCTCATGCGCACCAGCTCTGCGGGCACACCGGCGGCTTTCAGCTGCTCATCGTTCATCTGGCGGTGGGTGCTGGATGCAGGGTTCAGGCAACAGGTGCGGGCATCGGCCACATGGGTCTCGATGGCTGCCAGCTTCAGGTTCTTCATAAAGATGCTTGCAGCCTCACGGCCGCCGGCCAGACCAAAGCTGACCACGCCGCAGCTGCCATTCGGCAGATACTTCTCCGCCAGTGCATGGTACGGGCTGGACTCCAGGCCGCAGTAGTTCACGTAGGCCACCTTGGGATGGCTTTCAAGGAACTCTGCCACGGCCATGCCGTTGGCGCAGTGGCGCTGCATCCGCACATGCAGGCTTTCCAGACCGAGGTTCAGCATGTAGGCGTTCATGGGCGACTGCATGGAGCCAAAGTCACGCATCAGCTGCGCGGTAGCCTTGGTGATAAAGGCACCCTCTTTGCCGAAACGCTCGGCGTAGGTGATGCCGTGGTAGCTGTCGTCCGGGGTGCACAGGCCGGGGAACTTCTCGGCATGGGCCATCCAGTCGAACTTGCCGCCGTCCACGATGGCACCGCCCAGCACCGCGCCATGACCGTCCATGTACTTGGTGGTGGAGTGGGTCACGATATCCGCGCCCCACTCAAAGGGGCGGCAGTTGACCGGCGTGGGGAAGGTGTTGTCCACGATCAGCGGCACACCGTGGGCGTGAGCAGCCTTGGCAAACTTCTCAATGTCCAGCACGGTCAGGGCCGGGTTTGCGATGGTCTCGCCGAACACCACCTTGGTGTTGGGCTGGAATGCGGCGTTCAATTCTTCCTCGGTGCACAGCGGGTCCACAAAGGTGGCATCGATTCCCATCTTCTTCATGGTGACGGAGATCAGGTTGAAGGTGCCGCCGTAGATGGTACTGGATGCCACGATGTGGTCGCCTGCTTCGCAGAGATTGAACAGGGCAAAGAAGTTTGCAGCCTGACCGCTGCTGGTCAGCATTGCGGCCGTGCCGCCTTCCAGCTCGCAGATCTTCTTAGCCACAAGGTCGCAGGTGGGGTTCTGCAGACGGGAATAGAAGTAGCCGTCAGCTTCCAGATCAAACAGCTTGCCCATATCCTCGCTGGTGGCATACTTGAAGGTGGTGGACTGGATAATGGGGATCTGGCGGGGTTCGCCGTTGCCGGGGGTGTAACCGCCCTGCACACAGATGGTATCGCGATTCATACTACATACTCCTTTACTGGGTTTGTCCATATAGCACAATTCCCCGCAGGAGTGCTGCAGCCTCCGGCGGGGAATTGAAACGTTAAATTTTAGTTCCCGTCCGGGGGCGAAATGAGGAGAGGATGCCTTCCGTCAAAGCCTTTCGGCTTTGGCAATACCGGAAAGTTTTCCTCTTCGCCAGAGGCTCCCTCTCCGAGGGAGCTGGCGCACGAAGTGCGACTGAAGGAGTTACTTCCGCAGCCGCTTATCGCTTCTGGTGGCCCAAGCAGTGCCCAAAGTCTGGAACACCTGAACCATCAGCACCAGCAAAATGACACACACGATCATGATATCGGTCTGGTAGCGGTAATAGCCGTAGGACAAAGCGATCTTGCCCAGACCGCCGCCGCCAATGACACCGGACATGGCCGAGTAGCCCAGAATGGTGGTCAGTGCGGTGGTCATGCTGGAGATCAGGCCGGGCAGGCATTCCGGGATCATCACCTTGGTAATGATCTGGAACGGCGTTGCGCCCATGCTCTGGGCGGCTTCCACCACGCCCTCGTCCAGCTCGCGCAGGCTGGTCTCCACCAGACGCGCCACGAACGGGAAGGCTGCCACCACCAGCGGAACGATGGTGGCTTTGGTACCCACCGTGGTGCCCACGATGGCACGGGTAAGCGGGAATACACAGATCATCAGGATCAGGAACGGAACACTGCGCAGAATGTTGATAACGATGTTGAGAATGTGCATCAGCCAGCCGGGCAGCGGCAGAATGCCGTCCTTATCACCGGCCACCAGCAGCACACCCAGCGGCAGGCCCAGCACCAGCGCAAACGCGGTGGAAAGGACCGTCACGTAAAAGGTCTCCCAGATGGCAAAACCGTAATCTGCAATACTCATTCGCCGGTCACCTCCTCTACCGTAATGCCGGGCTGGGCGCGCATATAGGCCGCAGCCTGCTTTGCCTGCTCCACATCAGTGGGCAGCTTGAGCAGCATGGAGCCGTAGCACTGGCCGCTCAGATCGCGGGTGTCGGCGCTGAGCACCGACACCAGAATGCCTTTTTCTGCAGCAAGGCTTGCCACCAGCGGCTTTGCCGTGGACGAACCGTTGAAGGTGACGCGCACCACATGGTCGTCCGGTGCAAAGCTGGACAAATCCCGTGCGGCGCTGCCGCCGTTGGGTGCCACCAGACGCTTTGCTGCGGGCGTTTTGGGGTTCGAGAAGATCTCCTGCACGGAGCCTTCCTCCACCACAACGCCGCCGTCCAGAATGGCAACGTGATCGCAGATCTCTTCCACAACGCTCATCTGATGGGTGATGACCACAACCGTGATGCCCAGCTTCTTGTTGATGTCCTTGATCAGGGTCAGGATAGCATGGGTGGTGTTGGGGTCCAGTGCGCTGGTGGCTTCATCGCAGAGCAGAACTTTGGGATCCGTTGCCAGTGCGCGGGCAATGGCAATGCGCTGCTTCTGGCCGCCGGACAGCTGTGCCGGGTAGGCGTTGGCCTTATCGGGCAGGCCCACCACTTCCAGCAGCTCTCTGGCACGCTTTTCGGCATCCGCCTTTTTCACACCGGCCAGCTCCATGGGGAAGCAGATGTTCTTCAGGCAGCTGCGCTGCATCAGCAGATTGAACTGCTGGAAGATCATGGTGATGTCGCGGCGGCGCTCACGCAGGGCTGCGGGAGACAGGGTCTCCATCGCGGTGCCGTCGATGACGACACTGCCCTCGGTGGGGCGCTCCAGCAGATTGATGCAGCGCACCAGCGTGGATTTGCCCGCGCCCGACATACCGATGATGCCGTAGATGGAGCCATCGGGGATGGTCAGGTCGATGTTCTTCAGCGCATTCACCGCGCCGTCCTTCATCTGGAAGGTCTTGGAAAGGTGTTTGATCTCGATCACGATTTACTCCTTAGTTGGTAAAGCTCAGCCCACGATGGGTGCCAGGCTGTCCTGCTTGCCGCCGTAGATGCCCATGGGCTCGACGTGGATGCCGGCGACGGTCACCAGATGGGTGCCCTTCTCCTCATTGAAGTTATCCAGATACGGCTGATGCTGGAAGTAGTTGGTGTCGCACTGGCCGTCCTCGACGATGGTGTTGGGGATCACATAGTCGTCGTACTCCTGGATGTCCAGAGTGATGCCCTTAGCGGCCAGAATGTCCTTGCAGACCTCCAGGACCTCGCAGTGGGGAGCGGGAGTAGCAGCGCAGCTGACGGTCTCGCCGTTCAGTGCCTCGTAGTCGATGGAAGCGTCATAGCCATCGGTCGGGGTCTCGACGACGGAGACGACAGCGCCCTTGTAGTTCTCATCCATGAAGTCCTTGACCTGCTGGCTCTGCAGAGCGGCGACGAGGGCCTTGATCTTGGGCTCGTTCTCGTTGCCCTCCTTGCAGACCAGAACATTGACGTAAGCAGAAGAGCCGTCCTCCATTGCCAGAGCGTCGGTCATGGGGTCCAGACCAGCGGAGATGGCGTAGTTGGAGTTGATGACAGCGTAGTCCTCGTCCTGCAGGACATTGGGGACCTGAGCAGCCTCGACCTCATCGACGGTGACATTCAGGGGGTTCTCCTCGATGTCGTTCTTGGTGGCGGTCAGACCGGCGTCAGCCTTCAGCTTGAAGAAGCCGTTCTTCTCCAGCAGGGTCAGAGCGCGGGCCTCGTTGGTGGTGTCGTTGGGGACAGCGACCTTCACCTTGTCCAGCTTTGCTGCAGCGGAAGCCGCCTCAGAAGAAGCGGCAGTGCTGGAAGCAGCAGAGCTTGCGGTGGAAGAAGAGCCGCCGCAGGCGGTCAGGGCAGCAGCAGCGGCTGCAACACCGGTAACTTTCAGAAAATCACGACGAGTAATCATAGTTTTTTCCCTCTCTATTATTGGATAGATATAATGTACAGCGGCGGCGCGGCACAGTCCGCGCCCGCCTTGAACGGAAGCATCAAAAAAGCCTCCGTCCCTGCCAGCCATGCGCTGCACAAGGACGGAGGCCTGAAACTTCCGTGGTACCACCTTGGTTCACAGCATCCTCGCGGACACTGCCTCAAAACTGCGGCAGAATTTTTTCTGCTTACAGCCGGACGCTTTAACGGGCGCACCCGTCGCGGACTAGTGCTCTTGCTCTTCGTCCGCGCAGCTCCGAGACCATTTTCGGCTCCCTGTTTCCTGCCCTTTTCCACCTGCCGGGCTCTCTGGTAAGGCTCATGCGAAAGCTTACTCTTCTCTTCACAGCCATTTTAGTGATATTGCGTTTATTGTACTCGCCTCGACGGGATTTGTCAACCCCCCTAAAACAAACTTTTTCAGTAGGGAATTGAAGATCCTTCGCCCATGAGACAAAATATGCCCCCGCGCTGTGCGCACGGGGGCATATTCAGAAGCTTATCTATCAGCCCTGCTCCTGCTGTGCCTTCTTGGCTTCGAGAGCCAGAATGGCGTCGCGGCGGCTCAGGTTGATGCGGCCCTGCTGGTCGATGTCCGTCACCTTGACGACGATGGCATCACCCACAGCGACAACATCTTCCACGCGCTCGACACGCTTGGTGTCCAGCTTGGAGATGTGGACGAGGCCCTCCTTGCCCGGAGCGATCTCGACGAAGGCACCGAAGTTCATCAGACGGGTGACCTTGCCCTTGTAGATGGCACCGATCTCGGGGTCTTCCACGATGGTCCTGATGGTGAAGATGGCGCGCTTTGCGTCCTCCTGATCCACAGCGGAGACGAAGACGTGGCCGTCCTCCTGCACGTCGATCTTGCAGTTGCAGGTGGCGCAGATGTCCTGAATGACCTTGCCGCCCTTGCCGATGACGTCCTTGATCTTATCGGTGGGGATCATCATGCTGAACATCTTGGGAGCCCAGCGGCTCAGCTCGCGGCGGGGCTCTGCGATGACGGGCTTGATGATCTCATCGAGGATGTACAGACGGCCCTTGCGGCACTTCTCGAAGGCCTCGGCGATGATGTCGTAGGTCAGGCCGTCGATCTTAATATCCATCTGGATGGCGGTGATGCCCTTGCGGGTGCCGCCCACCTTGAAGTCCATATCGCCGTGGAAGTCCTCGACGCCCTGAATGTCCAGCATGGTCATCCAGCGGTCGCCCTCGGTGATGAGGCCGCAGGAGATGCCGGCGACGGGAGCCTTGATGGGGACGCCTGCGTCCATCAGAGCCAGCGTGGAGCCGCAGATGGAAGCCTGAGAGGTGGAGCCGTTGGAAGAGAGGACCTCAGACACGCAGCGGATGGTGTAGGGGAACTCTTCCAGAGAGGGCAGCACAGGCAGGAGAGCGCGCTCCGCCAGTGCGCCGTGGCCGATCTCGCGGCGGCCGGGGCTGCGGGGTGCGCGGGCCTCGCCGACGGAGTACGGCGGGAAGTTGTAGTGGTGGATGTAGCGCTTGGTCTGCTCGTCGGTCAGGTCATCCATGAGCTGGTTGTCCTTGGTGCCGCCGAGGGTGCAGGTGGTGAGCACCTGAGTCTGGCCGCGGGTGAACATACCGGAGCCATGCACACGGGGCAGGATGCCGACTTCTGCGGCCAGCGGGCGGATCTCGTTGATGCCGCGGCCATCCACGCGCTTGCCCTCGTCCAGCAGCCAGCGGCGCACCACGAACTTCTGCATCTTGTAGCTGACGAGGTCGAGGTCGGCCTCGGTCAGGTCGGGGTACTCCTCGGCGATCTTGTCCATGATGGGCAGCAGGGCGGCATCACGCACATTCTTGTCGTCGGTATCCATAGCGGCCTTGAAGTCGTCGAGATACTTCTCTTTGATGGCGTGGAACACGTCCATATCGAGGCCCACGACCTGGAAATCGATCTTCGGCTTGCCGCGCTCGGCCACGATGCCGTTGATGAAGGTGATGATCTTCTTGATCTCCACGTGAGCGGCCTTGATGGCGTTCAGCATGGTGTCCTCATCGACCTCATTGGCACCGGCCTCGATCATGACGATCTTGTCCATGGTGGCGGCGACGGTCAGGGCCAGGTCGCTCTTCTTGCGCTGCTCCTGGGTGGGGTTCAGGACGATCTCGCCGTCCACCAGACCCACCTGCACGCCGCCGATGGGGCCGTTCCAGGGGATCTCGGACACCGCGGTGACCAGCGAAGCGCCGATCATGCCGGCGATCTCAGGGCTGCAGTCGGGGTCCAGGCTCATGACGGTCATGGTGATGCAGACGTCGTTGCGCATCTCCTTCGGGAACAGGGGGCGCATGGGACGGTCCACGACGCGGCTGGTCAGGATGGCGCGCTCGCCGGGGCGGCCCTCACGGCGCATGAAGCTGCCGGGGATGCGGCCTGCGGCGTAGAGCTTTTCCTCGTACTCCACGTTCAGGGGGAAGAAATCGACGCCCTCGCGGGGCTTGGGGCTCATGACCACGTTGCACATCACGCAGGTCTCGCCGTAGCGGATGAGGGCGCTTGCGTTGGACAAGCCGCACATCTTGCCCATCTCCACCTTGAAGGGGCGGCCTGCCAGCGTAGTCTCGTAAACTTTGAAGTTGTCAAAGTTTTCTTTGCGGGAACCAAATTCGATTGCCATTTGGTTTGCCTCCTTATGTCCGTTTGATATTCCAAAAGGCTGCCCGCCGCGCATCATAGCAATAAATCCAGCGTCCGTGCCGCTTCGCACAGGCGTTCGATTTACTGCTGCAACACGCAGCAGCGGCCTATTTGTTCCAGTGCCTGGGATACAAGGGAAAATCCAACATAAAAGAGCAAAGGGCAGGCACCCTTTGCGGTACCTGCCCTCTGTTTTCTATTACTTACGCAGACCCAGAGTTGCGATCAGAGCACGGTAACGCTCGATGTCCTTCTTCTGGAGGTAGGCCAGCAGATTGCGGCGGCGGCCAACCATCTTCATCAGACCACGGCGGCTGTGGTGATCGTTCGGGTTCTTCTTCAGGTGCTCGTTCAGCTCGTTGATGTGAGCGGTCAGCAGAGCGACCTGAACTTCGGGAGAGCCAGTGTCCTTCTCGGTCAGAGCGACTTTGGCCATAACTTCCTGCTTGTTCATAGTAACAGTACCTCTTTATAAAATTTTTATTTGCCAGCGACACAGCAGCGGGAAAACGGTACTCCCGAGTGGGCATACTCCCAGCCCCGTATCGCGGTAACAGGGCTAGTATAACAGAAACCAACGTAAAAAGCAAGAAAAATTTTTACAGATCCGCAAAAATAAGGATGTTGTTTTCCTGTCAAATCATGTTATAATCTGTCTATTGTAATAAAGAGGTAGATCGAATGACACATTGCTTTTCCCGCCGCAGCTTCCTCAAAGGAAGCGCAGCCGCCGCAGCGGTTCTTTCAAGCCCGCTCCTCCCGGCTGATGCGGCTTTTTCTGAAACCGAAAACGGCCTGTTCTCCCCTGTCTCTCCTCTCTGCCAGACCCAGTACGGCCCGGTGAAGGGCAGAGAGGGCGAAAACGGCCTGCTCTGCTGGTACGGCATCCCCTACGGTGCCGCGCCCACGGGCGAAAGCCGCTGGACAGCACCGCAGGAGCCTGCCTGCTGGCTCACTGTGCGGGACTGCACCAGCCCCGCCCCGGCGGCCTACCAGTACACCACTTTCCCCCTCGGCACCGAGGACTGCCTGACGCTGGATGTCTACTCTTCTTCTGACGCCAAAAAACGGCCCGTCCTCGTCTATCTGCACGGCAGCGCCGCCACAGGCTCATCTCTCGAGCTGCCCGGCTGCGAACTCGTGCGGGACGCGGGCTGCGTCTTTGTCGCGCTCAACTACCGGCTGGGGCTGTTCGGGTGGAACTGCCTGCCCGCCCTCACTGCTGACCCGGACGCCACCGGAAACTTTGCCCTGCTGGACATCGCCCGGGCGCTGGACTGGGTGCGGGACAACATCCGCCGCTTCGGCGGCGACGCCGACAACATCACCCTCTGCGGCTTCTCTGACGGCGGGCGGATGGCAGCGGCCCTTGCGGGCAGCCCGCTCTTCCGTGGGCGCTTCCAGAAAGCCGTCGCCATCTCCGGCGGGCTGTCCCTCGCCGACCCGGACGCCGCCGCCCATAAGCTGGCTGAAAAGTTCGCGCCGCTGGCCGTGGAAGACGGGCGGTTCGCTGACACGGCTTCTGCCGCCGAATGGCTGCTGACGCCGGGGGCGGACGTCCGGGAATGGCTCTGCGGCCTCGAACCGGCCCGCATTGCGGCCCTCGGCAAACCAGCCATCCTCTACGCAGACGATGTGGTGCTCTCCCGGGGCGCCCGGAGTGCTGTCCCCCTCCTGCTGCTCAGCAGCGCCACTGAATTCAGCGGCTTTGTCCGGGACGACCTGCGGCCCGCTTCCAGCGCGGCCCGGGCCTATGCCGTAAAATACGGCTCAGCCCTCTGCCGCTGGAGCAGCACCGAAGCCGTCGCCGAAGCGCTGGGCGGCAGTGCTCCGATCTGGCTTGGACTCATCGACTACGGCGGGACCGACAGTCAGACGGCTATCCCGGGCCTCGGCTCCTTCCACGGCCTGCCGCTGGCGCTCTTCTCGTCCGAAAGCAGCTATTCTGCCTGTGCTGATTTGTCTTCAGCAGGTGCACAGGCCCTTTCGGCCCGGCTGAAGCAGGCGCTTGCCGGCTTCATGACCAGCGGCTCCCCGGGCTGGGACGCCTGGACGCCGCAAGACCGCGCTGCCCTCCACTTCGATGCCGACAGCGAAACAGCCTGCATCACCCTCAACTCCTACCCGGATACCCAGGAAAGTATCCGCGCCGCCATGGCCGCAGACACATCCCTCTCCGCCGCCGAAAAGGAAACGGTGGAGCATCTCTATTTTTCCGGTCTCTCTTTCTGACGAAGCAAAAACGCACCTCACCGATGGCTTTCATCGGTGAGGTGCGTTCTTGTTTTATTCAGCGGCTGATGCCGCCCACAGCCTTTTTGATCTCGGCTTTGTTCTGATACATCTTTGCTTTTTTCATAAAGTTCACTCCGCGAAGTATTCCTGCGCGCGCTGGGCTGCGTGGTCGATGCACTCGCGCAGCTCATCCAGCGTGTCGAACTTTTTGCTGGGGCTGAGGTAGGCGTGGAACTCCACCACCGGGTCGGTGCCGTAAAGGTCGCCGGTAAAGCCCGGGATGAAGGTCTCGCAGGTCACCTTGCTCTCGTCGCTGTTGACGGTGGGCCGGGTGCCAAGGCCGGTGGCCGAGGGGTACCACCTGTCTCCTATTCTGGTGCGGGTGATATAGATGCCGTACCGGGGCAGCTGGAAGCCCTGCGGGTAGAGCTGGTTGATGGTCGGCACGCCCAGCGTCCGGCCAAGGCCCGCCCCGTGATGCACCGTGAAGCGGATGGCGTAGGGCATCCCCAGCATGGCATTGGCCGCCGGGATGTCACCACCTTCCAGCGCGGTGCGGATGCGGGTAGAGGAAACGGGCTTTTCCTCAAACTGTGCCATCGGCAGGACGACTACCTCCACGCCCAGCGGCGCGCAGAGCTGACGCAGCAGCTCCGGTGTGCCTGCCGCCCTGGCACCGAAGGTGAAGTTCTCGCCGCAGAACAGCGCCCGGGCGTTGCAGTCCCGGATGATGCCCAGCACGAACTGCTCCGGCGTCATGGCCTTGATCTCCTCGAAATCGGGGCAGAGATAGTGCTCCACGCCGAGGCTGGCGATGAGGGCGTGCTTGTCCTCGGTGGAGAGCAGGCGCTTGCCCTTCATCTTGTTTTCGGTGGGCAGGCGGAAGGTGAACACCGCCGGTGCCGCGCCGTGGGCCCTGGCCCACTCCACTGCGCCATTGATGACCGCGCGGTGGCCGATGTGGATGCCGTCAAAAAAGCCCATTGCCACAGCAGAGCCGTGGGCACCGCCCAGCGCAAGCGGCGCAAGCTGTGAATAGATCTGCATGAATGTTCTTTAATTCCTCTCTACAAAGAGTTTTTCGACCTTGAGCACGCCGCCGGTGATGTTCGCAAGACCCAGGAACTGACCCTCGGCATTGCGGACACGGTAGCGGCCGTCTGCCGCCGGATAGCGGCTGGTGGGGCAGCCGTTGTACAGGTGCTGCTCCACCCTTGGCTCTGCCACCAGCAGAGGCAGGCTCTCAAACACGCTCTCCACCGGCAGCATCAAAGCCTGCAGTGCCTCGGGGCCTGCGTCCTTTGCCGCCTGTATCTCTTCCAGCGTGTGGGCGTCGGCCTCGGTGTAGACACCCGCCGTCGTGCGGCGCAAAGCGCTCATGGTGCCCTTCTGGCCCATAGCGGCGGCAATGTCCTCCAACAGGGTGCGGATATACGTTCCCTTGGAGCAGCGGACGGTGAGGACATATTCGTTCTCCACCGGGCTGCCGCCGTACCGGATGTCCAGGATCTCGATGGGACGGGCCTTCCGCTCCACCGTGACGCCCTCGCGGGCCAGCTTATAAAGGGGCTGGCCGTTGATCTTGACCGCCGAGTACATGGGCGGCGTCTGCATCTGGGGGCCGAGGAACCGGGGCAGAACGGCCAGCAGCTCCTTCTCCCCCGCCGTCACCGGGGCCGTTTCCAGTACGGTGCCGGTGATGTCGCCGGTGTCGGTCTGCATCCCCAGCCGCAGCCGGGCGCAGTAGGTCTTGGTGTGGTCGAGCTGAAGGTCCACAGCCTTGCTGGCCCCGCTGCAGAACACCGGCAGAACGCCGGTGGCCATGGGGTCCAGCGTACCGCTGTGGCCCAGCTTGCGGGTGCCGAGGATGCCGCGCAGCTTGGCGATGACGTCAAAGCTGGTCCACTCCATCGGCTTATCTACGATAAGGATGCCCTGCATCAGCTTTCCTCCTGCGTCTCGGGGCGGTCGAGTTCCGCCTCCACTTCAGCCAGAATGGCGCTCTTGGCGTTGTCGAGGTTGCCCAGCAGCTCACAGCCCGCTGCGCGGGTGTGGCCGCCGCCGCCCAGACGCCGTGCGATGGCGCAGGCGTCCACGCCCTTGGCGGCGCGCACGCTGATGCGGTAGCTGCCGCCGGGCTGCTGACGGAGCAGCAGGCCCACTTTGACCCCCTCGATGCTGATGGGCAGGCTGGTCAGCTCTTCCAAGTCAGCCGGGTCCACGCCGCTCTGCTCGATCTCGTCCCGGGTCAGATACATCAGGGCGCAGCGGCCCTCAAGATGATATTCCAGATGGTTGCGGGCGATACGCTCCGCCTCCATCCGCTCCCGGGGCTTGGTGTCGAAGAGCAGGGTGTTCAGCTCCTCCACCTGCGCACCGGCCAGAATGAGCTTTGCAGCTGCGAGATGGGTGTTGGCAGTGGTGGAAGAGAACCGGAAGCAGCCGGTGTCAGTAGCGAGGCCGGTGTAGAGGCAGTTGGCGATGAGAGGGGTGATCTCCACGCCCATCTCGCCGATGACCTCATACAGAAGCTCTGCCGCTGCGGCCGCATTGCCGTCCAGCAGGGTGAAATCCGCATAGCCGCTGTTGCCCGTGTGGTGGTCGATGCAGAGATCGATATGGCGGGTATACTGCGGCACACCGTTGTTTTCACCAAAGAGCTGCACGCTGGCAACATCCACGGCCACAACGGTCTTGGGCTCAAACTCGCCCCGGAACGGCACCGGTGCAGTAAAGCTGTAGCGGGAAGGCACTGCATCGGAGCAGAGGACAGCTGCCGTCTTGCCCAGCGCCTTGAGCGCGTGGCAGAGGGCGCTGCCGCAGCCGATGGTGTCGCCGTCCGGGTTTTTATGACACAGGACCAGAATGTTGTCCGCAGCACAGAGGCGCTCGGCCATCTGCTGCACATTGAGCTGTTCTGTCATTTGATGGATCCATCCTTTCCGCAGCGCTGGATTTATTCCTCGGTCTCGGCGGGCTGGGAGTCCTCAGCGTCGCCGTTCACATTCAGCGTGCGGAGCAGCTCATTGATGTGGGCTGCATAGGCGGCACCGTCGTCCTCCACAAAGATGAAGCGGGGTGCCTTGCGGATGTGCATTTTCTTGCTCACTTCGGTGCGCACATGGCCTGCGGCGCGGTTCAGGGCCTCGATGGCGGGCTTGGGGCCGTCCTCACGGCCCATCACGCTCACATAGACCTTCGCCACGTCCAGGTCGGGCGTCACATCCAGCCGGGTGACGGTCAGCAGACCGCCCTCCAGCCGCGGGTCTTTCAGCCGTCCGATGATGGCGATGAGCTCACGCTTCATGTCCTGCGCCAGACGGCCCATATTTTTCTGAGACATAGTTTCTCCTTAGTCGCGGTATTCTTCCATCTTGAAGGCCTCGTAGACGTCGCCTTCCTTGACGTCGGCAAACTTTGCCAGAGTGACGCCGCACTCGTAGCCCTCGGCCACTTCCTTGGCGTCGTCCTTGAAGCGCTTCAGAGATGCGATCTCGTCCTCCGTGATGACGATGCCGTCACGGACGACACGCACCTTGCTGTCGCGAGTGATCTTGCCGCTGGTGACACGGCAGCCTGCGACGGTGCCGACGTTGGAGATCTTGTAGACCTGACGGACCTGCAGCTCGCCCAGAGACACCTCGCGGAACTTGGGAGCCAGCATACCCTTCATAGCGTCGGTGACATCGTTGATGGCGTCATAGATGACGCGGTACATACGCATCTCGACCTTGGTGGCAGCGGCCTCTTCCTTCGCCACGTTGTCGGGGCGGACGTTGAAGCCGATGATGATGGCGTTGGATGCGTCGGCCAGGTCAACGTCGGACTTGCTGATGGCGCCGACACCGGCGTGGATGACGCGGACGCGGACCTCGTCGTTGGAGATCTTCTCGAGGCTCTGCTTGACGGCCTCGGCGGAGCCCTGGACGTCAGCCTTGACGACGATGGCCAGCTCCTTCATATCGTTCTGAGCCATCTGGCTGAACAGGTTATCCAGAGTGACCTTCTGGAAGGAGGAGAACTGCTTCTCCTTGGCGGCAGCGATGCGCTGCTCGGCCAGCTCACGGGCCAGACGCTCGTCCTCGACGGCCTCGAACAGGTCGCCGGCCTCAGGCACAGCGGTCAGACCGGTGATCTCCACAGGGGTGGAGGGGCCGGCGTCGTTCAGCAGAATGCCCTTGTCGCTGCGCATGGTACGCACACGGCCCACGGCGGTACCGGCGATGATGACGTCGCCGGAGTGGAGGGTGCCGTTCTGCACCAGAATGGTGGCGATGGGGCCCTGGCCCTTGTCCAGACGGGCCTCGACGACAGCGCCCTTGGCACGGCGGTTGGGGTTGGCCTTCAGCTCCATGACCTCAGCTTCCAGAGCGATGCGCTCCAGCAGGTCGTTGATGCCCATGCCGGTCAGAGCAGAGACGGGGATGCAGGCGACGTCGCCGCCCCAGTCCTCGGTGATGATGCCGTACTTGGTCAGGCCCTCCATCACGCGCTCGGGGTTGGCGGTGGGCTTATCCATCTTGTTCATGGCCACGATGAGCTTGACGTTGGCGGCCTTGGCGTGGTTGATGGACTCGACCGTCTGGGGCATGATGCCGTCATCGGCGGCGACGACCAGAACTGCAATATCGGTCATGTTGGCACCGCGGGCGCGCATGGAGGTGAACGCCTCGTGGCCCGGGGTATCCAGGAAGGTGATGAGGCTGT